>Ga0335070_10008889_pt1 | contig 11798 bp, 9 predicted proteins | sample Lox_Sample_13_FD_206722 | JGI IMG/M metagenome (GOLD analysis project Ga0335070, IMG submission 206722) | Soil microbial communities from Loxahatchee National Wildlife Refuge, Florida, United States - Lox_Sample_1.3 | ecosystem: Environmental > Terrestrial > Soil > Wetlands | place: USA: Florida...
AGGGCAAGTCGTTGCCACAGTCAAATTGTGCACTGCTTCTTTGCTGGGGTTCTTCCCATAACGTATCAGTTCTCAGCGGTAATTCCGCCACAGGGTTCCAGCGTCTCCACCAGCAGGCTATCCAGCATTCAAAATCTTTTATCGTTATTATCGCTCATTGGCTACTCCCTAAATTTCAAGAGAGATGCCAAACACCTCTCGGAAAAGCGAACGACGTTTCATCAGCGCCCATTTCTCAAACATAAGGTCGCCGTCTCCCTCTAAGTGCAGAATCCAACCTTTCTTAGCTTTTTCAATGGTTACCCTTTTCACCCGGCCCGCATGGGAAACATCCATCCCATCAGCCAAGCGCATCAATGCCGAAAGCTTGGTCACCAGCAGGCGATCTTCTTGAGACAGTTCTCTGAAGTTTTCATCATTGTATGAGGGAAAGGCTTTTCGATGGTACCGCACAAGATTAGCAACGATTTTTTGCTGGCTCGTGCTCAAACCGACCAGGCGGTTGGCAGTCAGCAAATAGTGGCCGTGCTTTTCGTGGTCAATGGTATTGATGAAATGGCCGATATCGTGGAGCAAGGAACCGACTTCCAGCAGGAGCAGGGCTGCTTCGTCCAACTTGTGCAGTTCCTGCGCTTGACGGAACAAAGTCGCAGCGAGTCGGCACACGATGCTTGCGTGCTCACCATCGAACTGGTACTTGGTCCCCAGCCGTATCGCCGACTCCCAAACCTCTTCCCGGCGAGGTGGATGCGGAACCTGGGAGAGTTCCTGGGCCAGGCTCCGCAGGAGGCCGTCTTTCAATCCTACATCGGGAATCGTGACTTCTGTGACTCCTGTCAGATTAGCGATCATGTGCATCACGATGGTGGCAGGCAAAATCACATCGGCGCGGTCGGGTCTCAGCTTGAGTTTACGGATGCGGTCATTGTAACTCATTTCCTCCAGCCGTTCGATCAATGCTTGGAGTTCATCTACAGTGATTACCTTGTCGCTCGAACCTTTGAAGAGTTTCTGACGCAGCTTGCCCATCTCTTCCACATTGCCGCCTGTACCGATGCATAAGTCAACCGGTTCACGGCCGATCACCTGCTCGATCCGTCGCCGGTGAGCTTCGGTATATTCATGGACGAGCAGGTTGAAGGTTGAGTTTGTTCCATTTGAGATGAGGTGGAGGTCGCCATCGGTTTTTAGTTTATTCAGCAAACGCACAGTCCCCATATTGTAACTGTCGGTGGAAACGATATTGAGTCCTTTGGTAACAGTTACTTCCACACTGCCTCCGCCGATGTCAACCAGCACAGCACGCTTATTGTGAAGGTCTACCACGTCGGCGATTGCCAGCGCGATCAGCCGGGCCTCTTCGTCTCCGCTGATTACTTCGATCTGAATGTCGCTGCTGCTGGCAATGCGGTTGACCAGGAAATCGCTATTGGTGGCTTCACGCATGGCGCTGGTAGCGATGGCACGTAAGCGCGTCACCCCGAACGCGTCAGCGATGCTTCGAAAACGATTGAAGGCATCAACCGCGGCTTGGATGGTTTCCTCGTGGACAAATCCGTCGGCAAAAACATCCTGGCCCAAACGCACCGGGATACGAATGTTTTCTACACGCTCAACCTTCCAATCAGCATCGACATGCCCCACAATCATCCTTATGGCATTGGAGCCAACGTCAACAACGGCTATATTTTGCATGTATGAATTATAAACCATTGACTAATCGAACTCAATTGCGGTTTCACATCGCTTTGTCTTAAACTGCATGGGACTTTCCGCTTTTACTCCTTGCCGTTCTCCAGGCGCACAAACTTTGTTTTTTACGTTTACTAATGTCACTCCCAAAATGGCTTTAGTGTATTTTAAGAATGGCAAATGATAGTTCAGGAATATCGCTTTAACGAATATTTAATCATATTGTCACAATACTGTAACAGTAGTCTGTTAAAATTAAATCCTCGCGATACCCAAGCACGGTCGGGCTCGAAATAGATTGGCAATTCCTATGCACTCAGGAAACGACATAAAGCTTACTGTTTAATGCCAGGTGTCGGAAATCTTCTTTCAGGTTGTCGCGGCATTACAACATAGGAAATAGGAAACATTAATTAATGAAGACTGGAGAAACAAAAAAAGGACTGAGAAGTGAAGAATTACCGTTATAGAGGGGATCATCAGTTAATATCGAGCGCAGGTTTATCGGCTCGTATCCTGCGGAAGGTTCTGTTGTCTCCTCTTGGCACATAGATGCGTCCTTCGGTCTAGCTAGAAAATAACGCGTTTAGGCTTTAAAACTATTAATTCGCGAAGAAGAAAGGAAAATTGCAATGAAGGTTACTAGGTGGAGTTCGCTTTTCTTTATTTTGTTGGTGACAATTTGTCTGGCAGCATGCAGCGGGGGCAAGGACAAGGAAACTCCTGCTCTCGTGAAATTACAGGGTGCCGGGGCAAGCTTTCCGGCTCCGCTTTATCTTAAGTGGTTTAAGTCTTACGGCAGCGATCATAAGAACGTACAGATCGACTATCAGTCCGTGGGCAGCGGTAGCGGTGTCAAAAGCGTGATCGACAAGACGGTTGACTTCGGCGCCAGTGACGCCGGCATGACCAAGGAGGAGATGGCAAAGGTTGACGGGGGCGTTCAGTTACTGCCCGTCACTGCTGGAAGCATCGTGCTGGCATACAATGTCGAGGGTGTACGTGAATTAAAGCTGTCCAGGAAGGCCTATACTGCCATATTCCTGGGCACCATAAAGAAATGGAACGATCCTTTGATCGTGAGCTCAAATCCCGGCATGAAACTTCCTGACATGCCAATAAACGTTGTAGTGCGGGCCGACAGTAGCGGCACGACGTACGTGTTCACAAAGCATCTTAGCGTTATCAGCAAGGAATTTGCCAAGAGTCCTGGCACTGACAAGATGCCGAACTGGCCAGTGGGAACCCGCTCAAAGGGTAATGAGGGAGTTACCGCCAGTATAAAGACCACCCCCGGCGCTATAGGTTATGTCGAATACGGTTACGCAAAAAGTCAGAATCTACCGATGGCAATACTGGAGAACAAGTCCGGCACTTACGTAGCGGCCACTACGGCGTCCGGGCAAGAGGCTTTATCATCCGCTCAAGTTCCAGATGATCTCATGGTGTGGGTCTCTGACCCGGAAACCAAGGACGCGTACCCTATCGTCACTTACACGTGGTTGATCTTCTATAAACAGTACCCGGACTCGAAGAAGTCGGCAGTCATCAGGGACTTTCTAAAGTATGCCCTAGCCGAAGGTCAGAGGGACTCAGAATCGCTCGGGTATATCCCGCTGCCGCAGGCTGTGTCTGAAAAGGTCATGGGCGCCGTGCCGAACATCAAGTGAGCACTCCTCCGCAAGAGCCGGTACTGGAACGAGTTGTCCTGGTATACAGTGAGGATTTTCTGAGAATGCCGTACGCGAGGTGAAAAGTTGAATAAGAGTGGGGTAGTAATGTCAGATCACGACCAGATAGCGAGACCGCCGACACACTCCCAGCAAATCATTGATAAGGGATTTCGATGGCTGTGCAACGTTTTTGTATGGATGTCGGTCTTGTTGGTTGCCTTTATAGTCTTGAGAACATCCGTAGCTGCGGTGCCGGCAATGCGGCAGTACGGATTTCGTTTCCTTAGCGGAACCACCTGGGATCCGCAAACAGGGCAATATTCAATACTTCCCGAAATCTGGGGTACGCTTTACACCTCTCTGCTAGCGTTGATTATCGGCACTGCTTTCGGCCTTGCTGCGGCGGTTTTTCTCAGCGAAGGGTTTCTCGGGCAGTTCGTGTTTGCAATTCTGAAGGCCTTTCGACTGGATACGCGTCCTGCTTTGCGCACACTGCCGGACAATGCCGATGCGTTGCTCAAGAACCTGATCGAACTTTTGGCCGCAATTCCGAGCGTCGTATATGGATTGTGGGGGTTGTTTGTGGTTATACCCTTTATCAGGCCGGCCTGTAATTGGCTCAACCTGAAGCTCGGCTGGATTCCGCTTTTCGGCACAACGCTAAGCGGCCCAGGAGTGTTGCCGGCGGTGATCGTTTTGTCGATCATGATCCTCCCGACCATAACAGCCATCAGCCGTGACGCTCTGGTGGCTGTTCCGCCGAAACTCAGAGCTGCTGCTTACGGCTTAGGCGCGACACGATGGGAGACTGTTCTGGCGGTGATAATCCCTACGGCTTCGCGGGGCATTGCTGGGGCGGTTATTTTAGCTTTCGGCCGCGCCTTGGGCGAGACCATGGCTCTTGCTATGCTGGTCGGAAATGCCAACCGAATCAGCATCTCGTTGTTTTCGCCTGCAAATACGTTGGCAGCTCTATTAGCGAATAACTTCCCTGAGGCCGGTCCGAAACAGGTCAGCGTGCTGATGTTTGCAGCCCTTGTCTTGCTGGGCATCACTTTGTTTGTAAACATAATTGGTTCGGTCATTCTCCAGAAAGCATCAGGTGCCGTGGAAGGAGGCAGGGAAAGAGTATGAACAACATCACCTCAGAACGACAACTCGTTCAATATCCCGTCGAACCGCTTCCAAACCCCTTCAGTGACGTGGACTTCGCCAAATTGGAGAAATCTTTGCTGCGTCCCCGGACGTTGATCAATCACCTGCTGAGCTTGCTCACTGCGGTCATGACCCTTCTCGCTTTGATTCCTCTGTTTTCAGTGATTATAAGGCTCGTATGGCGTGGCGGCCAGAATTTGAGCATGTCGGTCTTCACCCAGCTGCCCCCGACACCTCTGGAGCAAGGCGGAGGGTTCGGAAATGCAATCGTTGGCACCTTGATCATGGTTGTGCTGGCAATGCTCATCAGTGTGCCGATTGGTGTCCTGAGCGGAATATATCTTGCGCAGGCCAAAATAGAGAGCAGCCTGGCAAGTTCAGTCCGGTTTTCCGCCAAGGTCCTCACCGGATTTCCCTCAATCCTTGCCGGTGTATTTGCTTACGTTGTCATCGTTCGGGCAACGGGTGGGTACTCTGCTGTTGCGGGGGCTATTGCCTTGTCGATTCTCATGTTGCCGACGATTATCCTGACGGCTGAAGAGGCTATTCGTATGGTCCCCGCAAAGATGAAGGAAGCAGCCATTGGCATGGGAGCCACATCGACACAGACCGTGTGGATGGTTCTGCTGCCCACGGCCCTTCCAGGAATTTTGACGGGTGTCATGCTCGCTGTCGCCCGTGCGGCAGGCGAGACAGCACCCCTGCTGTTCACAGCTCTTTTTTCCAACTACTGGCTTGGCACGATTGGACACGTAGACCTTATGCAGCCGACGGCATCCTTAGCCGTGCTTATCTATAATTTTGCCGGAATGCCCTTCGAAAACCAGGTGAACCTGGCCTGGACTGCCGCACTTGTCCTGGTAATGTTGGTACTGATAACAAATCTCATTGGACAGGCCTTCTCTCGGAAACAAATTAACGAATAGGAGAATTCAGTCATGAGAACAACAAAGGTGAATGAACAGATACAGTCTCCGACAGACGCCGCCGTACAGTCCGTCCACATGGCCCACAGTGGAAACGGTGTTGTTATCACCTGCGCCATACAGGAGCTTTACTATGGTACCTTTAAGGCAGTTCGGGACACAGACATCCCTATCAGGAAGAATAAGATAACAGCCTTCATAGGTCCTTCCGGATGTGGCAAGAGTACGGTGTTGCGTTGTCTGAACCGTATGAACGACCTGGTACGAGGTTTTCGATTCAAAGGACGTGTGCACTTTCTGGGGAAGGATATCTATAATCCCTCCGTAGATCCGGTCTCCGTGCGGCGTTATATCGGTATGGTATTCCAACAGCCTAACCCATTTGCGATGAGCGTTTTCAACAACGTGGCATTCGGGCTAAGACTGAACAATTACAAGGGATCAATGCACGAGAAAGTTGAAGAAGCCTTAAAGCGGGCCGCTCTTTGGGATGAGGTCAAGGACAAGCTACACAAGAGCGGTCTTTCCCTTTCGGGCGGGCAGCAGCAGCGGTTGTGCATTGCAAGGGCTATCGCAACAGAACCCCAGGTTCTTCTGATGGATGAGCCCTGTTCTGCCCTGGATCCGATCGCAACACGGAGGATCGAAGAACTGATGCTTGAGCTGAAAGAACGGTACACGATCGCCATCGTAACCCACAACCTTCAGCAGGCGCAGCGAGTGGCGGACTATACGGGTTTTCTGTACGTAGATACCACTGAAGGAGGACGTACGGGCTATCTTGTGGAATTCGGCGATTCGCAGCAGATTTTCGAGAATCCCAGAGAAAAGTACACCAAAGACTATATAAGTGGCGAGTTTAGCTAAAGGAATTCTGCACGCTAATGGCTGGCTCTTTGGCCAAACTGGACCAATTCTCTGGTGGATCAATCATTGGCAGCTCTAATACAGGACAGGAGAGAAAACATAATGCAATTTAACAGAGGGTTCCGCGTAAGTTTCAAAAGCGGACTGCTTCTAGCGACACTTTTTGTTCAAGTGGCGACCCTGAACGGTTGTTCTTCAGCGGAGCGGGAAAGGGCAATAGCCACTCCCCCAGCCGGCGGCGTCTTGTTACACGGCGCTGGAGCCACCTTCCCTTCCATCTTGTATAAACAATGGTTTGCTACTTACCAGAATGACCACCCCAAAACGGCCATTATCTATGACTCTGTCGGAAGTGGTGAGGGGGTGCGTCGCTTTATCGGCAAGAATGTCAAAGATGAGGACAAAGTGGACTTTGGGGCAAGCGATGCCGCAATGAAAGATGAGGAGATTTCCCTTGTCCCCAATGGTGTTGTGTTGCTTCCTGTGACGGCAGGCAGCGTTGTACTCGCCTACAACCTTCCCGACTTCCAAGGAGAATTGAAACTGTCTCGGAAGGCATATGCCGGGATTTTTTCGGGAGAGATCAAGAATTGGAATGACCCCCTTATCGCCAGAACGAATCCGGGGGTGAAGCTGCCAAAACTCACAATCAACACTGTTGTTCGTCAGGACGGCAGCGGCACAACATATGCTTTCACAAAACATCTTGACGCGATTGATGAAAAGTGGCACGCTCGGCATGGTGTTGGAACTCTGATTGATTGGCCCGGCAGCCCAATGAGGGCGAGGGGCAACGAAGGGGTGGCTGGATATATAAAGCATGCGGTTGGTTCAATCGGTTATGTGAGTTACGAGTTTGCACATCAGCTGGGGCTAAAACTGGCAGTCCTTGAGAACAAGGAGGGGAAGTTTGTTGCACCAACGGAAAAGAGTTCCACAGCCGCACTGGCCACAGCGGAGATGCCCAAGAACTTGCGTGTTTTCATTCCTGACCCGTCAGGGCCCGAGTCTTACCCGATTGTCACTTTTAGCTGGATTCTCCTTTATAAAGAATACTCAGACGCTGCAAAGGCCACAGCCATCCGTGATCTATTCCGGTGGTGCCTACAAGATGGTCAGCAGCACGCCCCCCGACTTGGGTACGCACAGTTACCGCCGAATGTCATTGAAAAGGCCTTGGCGGCGTTCGATACCATCGTGGCAGAAGAAAAGCGGTAGGGCTTGGTGTGTATCAATAGAAGTGTAGAGTAAGGAAAAGCACAAGCTGACAAATAGCCACAAAGGGCACTTGAAACTAGAAAAAGAATTAAACTGGGTCACAAGGAAGAATACTTTCCAATCGCAGCACAGACCGTTACCCAGGGCGCACTGCCCTGATCCTCGGAAAGGACATCGATGATACCATGGGGGAAAAGTTTTATTTTCAAAGAGCAGCAATAAGCAAAGCAGCAATTGTTATGATTACGACCCTTTCTTTTCTCGCATTGTGCGGAACCGGCCATGCCGGCGATGCCCCTGACCCCTCCAAACGCAAGGTTATCGTCTTCGTATGGGATGGCTTGAGACCGGACAGTGTAAGCCCTTCAACAACACCCAACCTGTGGAACCTCAGCCGCAAGGGAGTCTTTTTTAAGAAGCACCATTCAACCTACCCGACATTCACGATGATAAACTCTTCATCCCTGAACACTGGTAGTTTTCCTGATAAGGTCGGCTTTTATGGCAATACGGTGTATGCCCCGGGGCCGTCTGGCTATGGCGCGGGTGGAAAAGCTGTAGACTACAGTCAACCAGTATTCACGGAAGACTGGAATATCCTGAAGACCTTGAATTCATTTTATGGGAATCAGTTGTTTTTGGTTAAGAGACTCCTTCAGGACGCACAGGATAAAGGGATGACGACGGCGATTGTCGGGAAAAGTGGGGCTGCCTTTATGTTCGACCTCGATCGCAAAGGGTACGGAATAGATGAAAATACAGTGTTCCCCGAATCTCTTGCCCAGGAGCTTCAAAAAGCAGGATACCTACTGCCAAAAAATACAACAATCATGTGGTCAGATATAACATTGTCGTCTTCAAATGATGATCCAACAAACAGGCCGCCCTCGAAAAAACTGTCTGACAACGTAACGTCGGATCCCTCTGTCGGAACTACCTCGCCCAATGCGTCGTCTAATAGCTATATGATGAAAGTATACTTGCAATACATCCTGCCCACGAAAAATCCGGACATATCGGTCATCTGGTTCAGGGACCCTGATACCACCGAACACCTTTACGGCGTCGGAACACAGGCGTATAAGGATGCTCTCACAAGCATGGACACCATGCTTGGACAACTTGTGGTTCAGTTGCTCGATCAGATCGACAGCACCGACATCGTCATCGTTTCCGACCACGGCCACAGCAACGTATCAGGCGACCTTACTTTATTTCCGCTGAGAGCGATTGCTAACAGCGCGGTAGCCGATACGGACAGTTCCAACGGATATTCTGTTTCAGGGGACGTCAGGCTCGCTCAACTTCTGTTTGATAATAGGATCGTGACAAATGTTTATGACGGAAACGATTATTCCTATGATCCTGTGTTATCAGGAATGATGGCTGACGGATTACGCGTCTACCCTGACAAGACCGATACGGAAGGATCTGTCACAGGCACTGTTGGGAAGCAGTACACAACGAGGGGATTCAAAATCCCCTCAACAGGCTTACCTTCCGGTTCTGTGGTCATCGCCGCTAATGGAGGCAGCGATTATCTTTACGTGACATCGAAGGACAAGGCCACTGTCCGGAAGATAGTCACCTTTTTACAACAAAGGGAGGAGTTCGGAGCAATCTTTGTCGATGATAAATATGGGAGCCTGGACGGGACTATGCCGATGAGCACAGTTCATCTGGAGAACACTGCGGGAAGGAACCCTGACATCATCGTTAGCTACAATTTCAATGAAAATGCTGTTATCCAAGGGGTTAAGGGGACAGAGTACGAAAGCATGCAGGGTTACCGCGGTATGCACGGCTCATTCAGCCCTATCGATGTGCACAATACTCTTATTGCTTATGGTCCTGACTTCAGGTCTGGTGATATTGACACGCCCTCCGGCAATATTGATGTGGCCCCGACCGTGGCGAATTTGATGGGCCTGAGCCTGCCAGACACAGACGGTCGTGTGTTATACGAAGCTTATAAGAGCAGTGCAGTTACGGTCTCCACTATTGTAACAACCAAGCTCACCTCGTCTTCTGCCGCAACTGGCCTGACTTTTTACCTGCCCACTGCCGTATTGAACTCTGAAGCCAAGGTCGACAGCGATAAATCCCAGTATTCTATCAACCTGTCCACTTCAACGGTGACCGACTCAACTGGTAAGTCTGTAACATATTTTGATTATGCAAAGGCCCTGAGACAATAATTCTGCATTGAGGCTCTATTTGCTTGGCGGATTGCAAGTCCAAATTGTCGGTATGAGATTGGAGGATATTAGGTGCGAGGGCGATGAAAATATCAATTATAACACTATCTGTGATTTCCCTTCTGTCCATATTTTCGTACGAGAGCACGGCTAGGGCGGAGCCATCCATTGGATCTTTTGGTATACCTCATGATGTGTATATTGAAGGGATCTACTACGGCCAACAGGAAATTAGATTCAGCCTTTCAGTGGCACAAGACAATTTTGTGAAAACGTACAGTAACGGGATTGTTATTCTCGGAAAGAAACAGAAGGGTGAAGTGGCTTACTACTTCATCGACAAGAACAAAAAGCTGATAACCAAAGTTAGCCAGGGGAACCTTTACCGTATCGGAGAGTTCATAAACTGGAACAGCATGGTGGGGCTTATAAATATGAAGCCCGGCACACAATTGTCAAAAGAAAAGGTGTTTGATGATAAAAACACCTGTATGCCTTACCACACGGAAGGTGAGGAGAAAGTCCGAGTCTGTATGAATGACTCCTATAATGTACCTGTGTTTATAGAACAGAATGGGGTAGTGGTAGAGCGCACAACAAGAATGGAACCTTACAGGGCATTTCTTGACGGAGCGGATTTGCTCGACAAATATCTAAAAGAAAAATACCGGTATGTAGACGCAGATGACGATATCGCACCTAATACGGATTAGCAACATCTGTGCAAATTCGCTCTGTCAGAGCTGATGCGGAACGATTTAACCACTCCGAAACGAATCTGAAACGACTATTCAAATCACTCTACGCCCACTGCATTCTTGTCACACCAGTGTCCGTCAACGCTATGCTGATTATGACCGGAAACAAATACGGCTAGAAAGACCAGAGGCTCTTAGTTTCAGCCCCAAACATCGAAGAATTCACAAAACCTTAACAATTCTTTCATCAACGAGTAACATCTGTCTGATAAATTGTTTATTAGTTCAGCCGCCACAATCTCTATCTTTCTTCTAAAGGGTTATTTAGGGGGTCTAAGAATGCCCAAATGAATCTGCCCGCGGAATGGAGGTGATGTATTTAGGAGTAGATAGTGTGGGGCAAAACAAATAGTGAATTAGTAGACAGTCTCGATAATCATCAATAGGAGGAATATTCGATGAAGAACCTATTTCTTTGCAAAACGGCCTTTGCAGTGGCATTGATGTTTGCACTATTCATAGGAGCCGCATCGGCATTTGCGGAGCCTTGGAGTTTCGGCGTGATGGGCGATACCCAGTGGACCACTACTGACCCCACTAATGAAAATCCCTACACTGTACCCGAGTCCATCATTAACCAGGTTAACCAACAGTTCATCAAAGCCGGCGTGAAATTCGTCATCGAGGTGGGCGACCTGACCGACGACGGTAATGACATTTCCGAAGTTACCCGTGCCGCTGCCGCCCAACCGTTGATCGACGCCGGTATCGGCTTCTTCCCCTTCCGAGGCAACCACGAGACCTACGGCACGAATAACAACTATGGCATTCCGATTTTCCAGCATAACTACCCACAGACCCAAACGGGCATCTTCACCAAGACCAATGCTCACCAGTATAAGCTCGGCTCAGACTTCAGCAGCCCTACCTCGGTCAGCATGGACCTCGCCGGCATGAGCTACTCTTTTGACTTTGGTGCCCCTGGCGACAACGCCCGCTTTGTCATCATTGATACCTGGGCGACTCCCAGCAAAGTCGACAATAACGCCGATGGTTACGCCTATGGTTATACGGTTAACGATCAGCAGTCTTGGATCAGCGACCGGCTGAACAAGAACACGCGCGACACTGAGCACGCCTTCGTTTTCGCACACCAGCCACTTATAGCGGAGAGTCACCAGGACACGATGTTCAGTGGCTATACATATGCGAACCCAAACTGGCAGAACATCTTCTTCGCCAGCCTGCAGAACAACGATGTGAGGTATTTCATCAGTGGCCACGACCATATCCATCAGCGCTCCCTCATCACCAGCCCGGACGGCAACTCCAAGGTGGAGGAAATCATATCGGCCTCGAACAGCAGCAAAT
>Ga0335070_10008890_pt1 | contig 11798 bp, 9 predicted proteins | sample Lox_Sample_13_FD_206722 | JGI IMG/M metagenome (GOLD analysis project Ga0335070, IMG submission 206722) | Soil microbial communities from Loxahatchee National Wildlife Refuge, Florida, United States - Lox_Sample_1.3 | ecosystem: Environmental > Terrestrial > Soil > Wetlands | place: USA: Florida...
CTCCTGTTTCGAGCCGGCGCGAAACAGGAGCAACTCGCGTTCCTATATCTTGGGGATCAAGTTCAGGACAAGGATTTCCATATCCGCGGGTTGATCCGCAACATCACCGACCAGCCACTCGAGAACCTGAATGCTGACGTGAGGCTCTATGCACCCGACGGCCGGCTGATGGAAACGGCCGTGGTGCGGATGGACAAGACGACCATTGCTCCCGATGAGACCTCGGAATTTCACCTGGTGTATCCGAATTACGAGCAGCAGATCGGAAGCTATTCGGTCGACTTCAGGTGGCCGGACGGCGTGGTGGTGCCCTATAAGGACATGCGCACGGCCGCAAAGCCCCACGATTAGCACAGCGATTCGTCAGAATTGTCGCCAAAATCCTTAGCGGCCCTTCGCGTTTTTGCCATGGTTTTTAAAAGCCACCGTAAAGACGCCAAGGGCTGCTAAGAAAACAAGTTTCTCTTTTTTGTTATTCTATGAAAGTGAGCGCCCGGGACAAGTATAGTCTGCTCCATCTGCTCCCTTATCTTTCTCGATACAGGGCGAAGGTGGTGGTGGGCTCCATTATGGTTCTGCTGACGGTGGCGACGAGCTCGCTCGCCCCCTGGGTGTTGAAGTACGTAGTCGACGACCTGCGGGTTGCGTTCGCAAAGGAAAAGCTCCCGGTCTACGCCGCTTATATCATTGGAATATCTCTGGTTGAAGGCTTCTTCCGGTTTTGGATGCGCCGGATCCTGATCGGGGCCAGCCGAGATATCGAATACGACCTTCGCAACGACTTTTTCTCTCACCTGCAGAAGATGTCGCTCTCGTTTTTTCAGAAGAACAACACCGGCGACATCATGTCCAGGGCCACCAACGACCTGAATGCCGTGCGCTCCGTGCTTGGGCCCGGGATCATGTACTCGGCCACCACTCTCATCACCGTCGTTGTCTCCACCGCCATCCTCTTGCGGATCAACTGGAAGCTCACGGTCCTCGCCTACATTCCACTCACCCTCGCATCGGCAACCGTCAAGAAAGTCGGGCAGGAGATCCACGACCGCTTCGAGAAGATCCAGGAACAATTCTCGACCATCAGCATCAAGGCGCAGGAGAACCTCTCGGGCATACGTGTCGTGAAGGCATTCGCACGGGAGCAGTCCGAGCTGCGCGAGTTCACCGAGCTCAACCGCGACTACGTCACAAGAAATGTGTCGCTCATTCGTTTGTGGGGATTGTTTTATCCGCTCATGTCGGCTTTGATCGGCCTGTCCTCGGTTGCCCTGCTCTGGCTCGGCGGCCGCGACGTCATCTCGGGGCGCCTGAGCCTGGGAGAGTTCGTCGCGTTCATGGGATATCTTTCGATGCTGACGTGGCCCACCATCGCGATTGGCTGGGTCGTCAATATCTTCCAGCGCGGGTCCGCATCCATGGACCGCATGTTGCGCATCCTGCGGACGGAACCCGAAATTCACGATCAGGCCGGCGCCCGAGCTCCGGCGAAGATCGAAGGGGCGCTCGAGATCCGGAATCTCACCTTCCGATATCCCGGCTCGCAGCGCGCCGTGTTGCGGGACGTCAATCTCAAGGTCCGCGCAGGAGAAACGCTGGCGATCGTCGGACGGACGGGAAGCGGGAAATCCACGCTCATCAACCTGGTTGCCCGGCTTTTCGATCCGCCGCCGGAGACCGTCTTTGTCGACGGGCAGGATGTGCGCCGCTGGCCGCTGGCTGAGCTGCGCAGAATCATAGGATGCGTGCCGCAAGAGACTTTCCTTTTTTCCGACACGATCCGCGAAAACATCCTGTTTGGTCGCAACGGCAAGGCGTCCGACAGGGAAATGCAATGGGCGTCGAGGGTGTCGCAGGTCGCCGCCGACGTCGAAAGCTTCCCCCAGAAGTATGAGACCTTTGTAGGCGAGCGCGGCATCACGCTTTCGGGCGGCCAGAAGCAGCGCGTGGCCATCAGCCGCGCCGTTGCGGTGGCGCCGAAGATGTTGATCCTCGACGATTCCCTTTCGAATGTGGACACCGACACTGAGGAACGCATTCTCCAGGAACTTTCCGGCGTGATGAGCCAATGCACTACGATCCTGGTTTCTCACCGGATCTCCACCGTGAAGAATGCGCATCAGATCATTGTTCTGGACGAGGGGCGGATCGTCGAGCGTGGCACTCACGAATCGCTGATGGCGCTCCAGGGGGCATACGCGGCCCTTTATCAGAAACAATTGCTCGAGGAGGAGCTGGCGACAGCTTGACGGATGATGCCGGAAGGGCACGAAGAACAGGTACTCGGCAAAGTATATGACTCGGGACTGATGCGCCGGCTCCTCACCTATCTCCGGCCGTATCGGGGATCCGCCATTCTGGCGACCGTCTTCATCCTGGCCGCTTCAGGCCTGTCCGTCATCCAGCCGTATCTGACCAAGGTCGCGATTGACCGCTACATCCGCCAGCGCAACTACACCGGCCTGACCGAAATCTCTGTCCTGTACATCCTGCTGCTCGCGGCTGTATTCGCGCTAAGCTACGGCCAGACGTGGGTCATGAACCTCATGGGGCAGAAGATCATGTTCGACCTGCGCGTGCAGATCTTCACCCACCTGCAGAATCTCGACGTCTCCTTCTTCGACAAGAATCCGGTCGGCCGCCTCATGACCCGCGTGACCACCGACGTGGATGCGCTCAATGAGCTCTTCACGGCCGGCGTGATCTCCGTCTTTGGAGATGTGTGCACGCTCGGCGGCATCGTCGTCACCCTGTTCATCATGAATTACAGGCTGGCGTTGGCGATGTTCTCGGTCATCCCGCTGCTGTTTCTCGTGACGTTTATCTTCAAGCTCAAGGTGCGCGACTCGTTCCGGCGCGTGAGGACGGCGATTGCGCGCATCAACGCCTTCCTCCAGGAAAACATAACGGGCACCGCTGTCGTGCAGGCTTTCGGACAGGAGGAAAAGCAATTCGATCGCTTCAAGCGGATCAACCGGAATCACCTCGACGCCAACCTGCAGTCGATCTTCTACTACGCGATCTTTTATCCGCTGCTGGAGCTGGTCAGTGCCCTCGCCGTCGCGCTGATCATCTGGTACGGCGGAATGGAAGTGTTCGCGGGAACTCTGACCATCGGCTCGCTCGTCGCGTTCATCCAGTATTCGGACCGGTTCTTCCGGCCGATCTCGGATTTGAGCGAGAAGTACACGATTCTCCAGTCCGCGATGGCGTCTTCGGAACGCATCTTCAAGCTGCTCGACACGCCGGCCACGGTCAAGTCGCCGGAAAAACCCAAGCTTTCCTCGGTCCGCGGCGGCAGCGTCGAATTCCGCAACGTCTGGTTCTCATACAATCCGGGCGACTGGGTGCTCCAGGACGTCTCTTTCACGGTAAAGACGGGCGAAAAGGTGGCGCTGGTCGGCGCTACGGGAGCAGGCAAGTCCACGATCATCGGCCTGCTCAGCCGGTTCTATGACGTTCAGCAGGGAACGATCCTGGTCGACGGCGTGGATGTCCGGGATTTCGATCTCCAGGGGCTGCGCCAATCGATCGGAGTGGTGCTTCAGGATGTGTTTCTTTTCTCCGGAAGCGTGGCCGAGAACATTCGTCTGGGTAACGAACGCATCTCGCAGGAAATGATCCGGGGAGCGGCCAGGACCGTCCACGCCGCCGGCTTCGTCGAGCGTCTGGAATCTCAATACGCATCCCGGCTCGGCGAGCGGGGTTCGTCTCTTTCAGTCGGTCAGAAGCAGCTGTTGGCCTTCGCTCGCGCCCTCGCCTACGATCCTAAGATTCTGGTGCTCGACGAAGCCACATCCAGCATCGATACTGAAACGGAACTGCTGATCCGCGATGCGCTCGAAAAGCTGCTCGCCGGCCGGACTTCGATCATCATCGCGCACCGCCTCTCAACCGTTCAGAATGCCGACCGGATCATCGTCCTTCACAAGGGGCGCATCCGGGAAATGGGCAGCCACCAGGAACTGCTGAAACTGAAGGGCATCTATTGGAAGCTCTTCCAACTGCAGTACAAGGACCAGCTCGTAGAAGCAGCCCAGCCCACTCAGGCAACTGGCGATTCCAACGTGTCTGTGATATAACCGCGCGTCCAACAAGCAAAACTGGCAGGATTGATCCTGTGATCCTGTCAAAGTCCTTAGGAGCGCAGGTGAAACGGTTCAAGCTTTTCGTGAATGAAGAGTACTGCAAGGGGTGCAGGATCTGCGTGCACTTCTGCCCGAGAGACGCCATCCGGCTCAGCGACGACTTCAACTCCAAGGGAGTGAACGTGCCCGTTCCATCCAACATGGAGAAGTGCACCGGTTGCCGCATATGCGAGTTCTACTGCCCGGATTTCGCCATTGCCATCGCAGAGGACGAAGGCAGCAATTGTGAGGTGTGCCTTGGGTGACAAAAGAGTCCGCACCGGAACCTACTTCATGCAGGGCAACGAGGCCTGTGTCGAGGGAGCGCTGGCCGCCGGATGCATGCTGTTCGCCGGCTATCCGATCACTCCAGCCACCGAAGTTTCGGAAATCATGGCGAGGCGTCTGCCCAGGGTGGGCGGAATATACGTTCAGGGAGAAGATGAACTCGCATCGCTGGGAATGATCCTGGGTGCTTCGGCTGCCGGATGGAAAGGCATGACCGCAACCTCAGGAAACGGCATTTGCCTGATGCAGGAAGAAATCGGCTACGCCGCGATGACGGAGATCCCTTGCGTCATTGTGGACGCGCAAAGGGCGGGGCCAGGGACCGGCATCGCCACCAAAAGCATGCAGGGAGACGTCTACCAGGTCCGTTATGGAAGCAACGGGGATTACTCCATCATCGCGCTGGCGCCGAGTTCGCCCCAGGAGACGTTTGACCTGACAATCGAGGCGTTCAACCTCGCGGAGATGTATAGAACACCGGTTTTTCTCCTTTCGGACGAGATCGTCGCGCACATGCGGGAACGGGTGATCATCCCGGAGCCTGAAAAAATCAAGGTCGTCGAAAGAAGGAAAACCGAAGTGCCGCCGGCCGAGTTCGTTCCCTTCCGGGTTGAAACGCCCGACGGAGTGCCCCCCATGCCGTCGATCGGAGACGGTTACGCGCTGCCCATATCGAGTTTTGCCCGAACGGACACCGGCAGGCCTGTTACTGATTTCAAGAACCAGGACCGCCTGGTGCAGCGACTGTGGAACAAGGTCGAGAAGCACGCGGATTCAATCGCCAGGATTGAGGTCGAAGGGTTGGAAGATGCCCGCGTCGCCGTGGTCTCGTACGGCAGCGTGGCCAGGGCAGCCGACGAGGCCGTGCGAAACATGCGCAGCCAGGGGAAACCGGTCGCTTCGGTGAGGCTGATCACGCTCTGGCCGTTTCCTGACGAACGGATCCGCGAAGTGGGCAGGCACGTGAAAACGATTTTGTTTCCAGAAATGAACATGGGAAAGATGGTTCGTGAGGTCGAACGGACTGCCGGAAAGCATGCCGAGGTGTTTTCGTTCCCGAAACCGGGAGTCGATATGCACACACCGGCGGAAATCGAGCAGGCAGTCATGAGGATTTTGGAATGAGCACGAACAGCAAAGGACCGGCAAAAAAAATCGAGCATCCGGTGTTGAAGCATTTCCGTGACGACAGCCCCGGCACGCCCCATCTCTGGTGCGCCGGATGCGGAGTGGGCCAAGTGTGGCACTACACGACGCGGGCGATCGAGGAGTTGGGCCTCGACGAGGACAAGGTTCTTTGGGTCGGCGGCAGCGGCTGCACCGGCAGGATGTGCACTTACTGGCACAAGGATTTCTTTCACACTCTGCACGGAAGGGCGCTCTCTTTCGCAACGGGCGCCAAACTCGCCCGGCCGGAACTCACCGTCCTGGTCCACAGCGGGGACGGCGAGTGCGTAGCCATCGGAGGCAACCACCTGATTCACGCCGCCAGGCGCAACGTCGATCTCAACCTGATCGCAATCAATAACTTTAATTATGGGATGACCGGAGGGCAGTTCTCGCCCACTACTCCTATCAACGCAAACACCGCCACCACACCCTACGGCAACCGGGAAGCGCCGTTCGATCTCACGACCCTGATGCGCGAGGCGGGCGCAACCTATATTGCCCGCTGGACGACCGTTCACTTCCGCCAGGTCATCAACGCGATCAAGAAGGGGATTCAAAACAAGGGTTTCAGTTACATCGAGATTCTGGCGCAGTGCCCGACCCAGTATGGCCGGCGGAACAAGCTGGGCGGCGCCGTCGAAATGATGGAGTGGCTCAAGGCGCTCTCCGTGACGAAAGAGAATGCCGAAAAAATGTCTCCCGAAGAACTGAAGGGAAAGTTCGTCATAGGAGAGCTTTTCAGCGCCACGAAGCCGGAATTTTCCGAATACATGAGAAGCATAGCGGCAGAGGCTTCCAAGTAATGGCGGGGAGGGGACATTCCGAATTTCCGGTTGATTCGTTTCAATTGTTATGCCGCGAGGAAATTCGGGATGTCCCCTTCGGTAATTGCGGGGCAGGAGGTTTTTTTCAATGGCACGGTATGAAGTTCGGATCGCGGGGTTCGGCGGACAAGGGATCGTTCTGAGCGGCATCGTCCTCGGGACCGCGGCGATGTACGGCAACAAGTTCAGCACTCAGGTGCAATCGTATGGACCGGAAGCGAGGGGCGGCGCATGCAAGACCGAGGTCGTCATCTCCGATGAAAAGATCCTCTTTCCCATGGTCACCAGCGCAGATTATTTCGTCGCGCTTTCCCAGGAAGCCCTGGACAAGTATATCGCCGACCTTCCGGATGGAAAGACGCTGATTGTGGATGAAGACCTGGTGAGAAAGATTCCGGAACGGAAAGGGATCAAGATCCACAGAATCCCGATGATGCGGACCGCGGACCGAAAGGTGAAGAACCGCACCTACACCAATGTCGTCATGCTTGGAGCTGTGACCGCACTTACGCAGCTCGTCTCAAAAGACGCAATGCGCGAAGCAGTACGGAACGCCGTTCCCAAGGCGAGCATCGAGAAAAACCTCATCGCCCTCGAAGAAGGCTTTGCGCTCGCTGAATCCAGTTAATCCCGTGATCCTGTCTGCGTTTCAGATCGCGCCTTCCGCTTTCATTTGAGCTACTTCTTCAGCTGCATAGCCGAGCAGATGCGTGAGCACGAATTCGTTCGCGGCGCCGGTGGGAAGGCCCGGGAACTGAACGTCCGGGGAACCGGGCTGCAACCGGATGGGATTGGCTGGGAACGGGACGCTTTTCTTGGTTATCGGATCACGAGCCTGCCGGATGCTCCGCCGTGCCTGGACATGTGGATCGCGGGAAATGTCTTCCATGTTGTAAACCGGCCCGACCGTCACGCCTGCCTGCTCACATTCCGTCAGGACTATCGGCAAAGCTCTCTTCCGAATCCATTCTCCGATCACCTGATTCAGGACCTGACGGCTCTCCGGCTGGATCCTCTCCTTGTTGTTCCGGAAACCGGGTTTGGTCTTAAGCTCAGGATGGCCGACCAGGTCCATCATGCGCTCGAACGGAGCCTGGGCGCTGGCCGAGAGAGCCACCCATCTGCCGTCGCAGGTCCGAAAATTGTTGCGCGGCGCGGTAAAGGTCGCCTCATTTCCCATGGGCTGGGGTATGTTTCCCGAAAGTGAATAGTAGAGATATTCGGGACCCATGAAACTCAGGAGCGGCTCATAGAGCGAGAGATCGATTTCCTGACCTTGCTGCACTCCGCAGTGCCGCTGGTGCATGGCAACCATGATTCCCAGCGCCAGGTGCAGGCCGGCCACCATGTCGGCCAGCGGAATGGGGGGACTGGTGGGCGGCTGTCCCGGGTGCGTGTTCTGGTACGCATACCCGCTCATGGATTCGGCAAGTGTGCCGAAGCCGGGCTTCGAAGCATACGGGCCGCTCTGTCCGTAGCCGGAGATCCGCCCGATGATCAATCGCTGATTTATTTTCCAGAGCTCCTGAGCCGAAAATCCGAGCCGATCGAGAGTTCCCGGCCGCATGTTTTCGAGCACCACATCCGCCCTCTCCACCAGCCGGCGGAGAACGTTTTGCCCCTTAGGGTGCTTCAGGTTCAGCGTAATAGGAAGTTTGTTCCGGGAGTGGACGAGCCAATACGGCTGATACTTCTCCTCCACCACGCTCCAGAAACGGATCGCGTCGGGGACTTCTCGCGGCTCGACCTTGACCACCTCGGCTCCGAAATCCCCAAGCATCGTGGCAGCAAAAGGGGCCGCCACAACCGCACCGAGATCGATGACACGGATGTCCTTCAGCGGCAGTGAGGAGCTATTGACCCGCTTTCTCTGCTCCAGAAGGAATTCAGTGATTTTTTCGAGATCCATATATGAAACCTTTGCGGCCCTTAGCGCTGTTCCTGTCTTAGCGGTGGCTTTTTAGTTGCGGCCCGTTTTTGCCAATGCGCCCGGGAAAGGCACCTTGATCGTCAGGATGCGATCCCGCAGCTTCTCGGGTTCCACGTTGCGCTGAAGAAGTGTTTTCCGCCCTTGCAGTGAAAAATACGTCACCTCGACATCGACCCGCTTCACATCCCCCAGACCGAAGTGCACGGGCATCTGGCTCTGTGAGGTGTATCCGCTGCCGGCATCCATGATGCGGCCGCCGACCACCCGGCGGGTGCCCGCTACATAAAGACGCACTTCAGAGCCGGCGCGCGTATAGTGTCCCTGGCTGTCGAGCACCAGGACCTGCAGCGAACGGCGTGCCTGCTCCGGCGGCAGCAGGTTGCGGAACAGCGCGTTGCGGCCGTCCGGGTTATTGTTCGCGATCGCAAGGTCGACGGCGCCGTCTTTATTGAAGTCCAGCCACTGCAGGCCGTGCGTGGCGCCGTGCTTGCGGAACAACTCCGGTGTCACGTCGACGAACCGCTTCCCCTCGTTGTGATACAGGTAGTCTTTCTCATTCACCGGCTTGTCGATGTATGAGGAGACATAGAGGTCGGGCCGGCCGTCGTTGTCGTAGTCGCCCCACGCCGATGGCGTAGCGCGCTCGCCGCCCATCACGCCCATCTGTTCGGCTACCTCAATAAACTTGCCATGTCCGTCGTTTTTGTACAGGAAATTGCGTCCATAGCCTGCGACGAACAGATCAAAGGATCCATCGTTGTCGAAGTCGATCACACTCGGCCCGTTGCTGCCGATCCGGCCGGGCGCGATTCCTTCCATCCCCAATTCAGCCGCGACATCGGTGAACTTTGTCCCGTCGTTGCGCCACAGCCCGTTTTTGTCGCCGTCCTGATTGGCACAAAAGACATCCAGGCGTCCGTCCTGGTTGTAGTCGAACCAGACTGCGCCCACGGTCCTGCGCGGATCATCGACGCCCATTTCCTTCGCCACGTTGCGGAAGTGATCGCCTTCGTTATGGAACAGCATGTTGGGACCGTCGCGGAAAGCTACGAACAGGTCCACCTTTCCGTCATTGTCGTAGTCGACCCAGACCACCTGGCGTGTCTCGAATCCGGAGACATCGACGCCCATCTGGTGGCTCACTTCGGTGAAGTGCTTGCCGTCTCCGTCATTGTGATAGAGCTTGTTCGGCACGCCGGAGCGTTTGCTGAAGCCGACGTACAGGTCCATCTGGCCGTCTCCGTCGAAATTCCCCCAGCCGGCCGCGCGTGTATCCGTGGTGTCCCCGACGCCTACCTGCGCCGCCACCTCCTGGAAGGTGCCATCACCGTTGTTCAGGTACAGCTTGTTGGGCGCGTTTCCCTTCATGCCGACGAACAAGTCCATGTTGCCGTCGTTGTTGAAATCAGCCCAGCAGTTGGGCTGTCCGCCGCTCACCCCAAACAGATCCGGCTGAACGGCTTCGAATTGCGGGCCATCTGCGGTGGGTGAAGCCGCAATACCAACAAAGCTCGCGAGCGCTAACCCTGCACAAACCCATGCGAAAGAGAAATGTCTCACGTCACACCTCTGCGTTGACGTACAACCATCATTGCTGTAGCTTGGGCTGTGATTCTACCCTCTTGGTGCGCAAACGCAAGCAAGTCCTAAGCGCTTAATTGATGCCGCAACTCCCAGATTTGTTGTTGACACTGTTCACCATGCTCGCGTAGTTGTGAGGTCTTTCGTTCAGGAGGACAAACCGTGAAACATCGATCATTACTGGTATCTCTCATCTGCCTCGTCGCGGCGGTCAGCGTGTATGCGCAGGTCGGCGAAAAGCTCGACTACTCCATCATGACCAAGATCCGCGAGGAAGGCCTCAACCGCTCTCAGGCGATGGACATCGAAAGCTGGCTGGCCGACGTCTACGGCCCGCGCATGACCGGCTCTCCCGGCTACAAACAGGCTGCGGATTGGGCAATGAAAAAGATGACCGAAATCGGCCTTTCCAACGTGCACGTCGAGAAGTGGCCCTTCGGCAAGGGATGGCAGCTGAAACGCTTCAGCGCGCAGATGGTCGAACCCCAGGTCATGCCCATCATCGGCACGGTCAGGGCTTGGACCCCCGGCACCAATGGAACGACAGTTGCCGACGTGGTACAGGTGGATATCCATTCGGACGCAGACTTCGAAAAGTACCGCGGGAAGCTCGCCGGCAAGATCGTGCTGACGCAGCCGGTGCGGGAAGTGAAAATGCTGGAGAGCCGGCTCACATGGCGGATGGATGACGCGTTGCTGCGCGAAGTGGAAGAGACCCCGATTCCGCCGGCGCAGGCGGCCCGGCATCGCCCGGCCGGTCCGACGCTGCAGGACAAGATCAACCAGTTTTTCCTGGCCGAAAAGGTAGCGGCCGCCCTCGACCGCGGCAGCGACCAGTCCATCGTGAACGCCGGCGGCATGGAGAATATGACGACCATGACGCAGCGCACGGACGGCGGCACAGTGTTCGTCAGCAGCGCCGGGCCGCACGACAACCAGAATGCCGGCAAGATCGTACCTTCGGTCACGATCGCCGTCGAACAGTACAACCGCATGATGCGCATCCTCGACAGGAAAGTCCCGGTCAAGATCGAGCTGAATGTGGACGCGCAGTTTTATGATGAAACCGACGGAAACGGCATGAACATCATCGGCGACCTGCCGGGGAGCGACCTGGCCGGCGAAGTGGTCGTGCTAGGCGCGCACTTCGACACCATGCCCGGCGCCACGGGAGCCACCGACAACACGGCCGGCTGCACCGTCATGATGGAGGCGGCGCGCGTTCTCAAGGCCATAGGCGCTAAACCCCGCCGGACCGTCCGTGTCGCGCTCTGGGACGGCGAGGAATCCGGCCTGCTGGGGTCGAAGGCCTATGTGAGCGAACATCTCGCCGACGTTGCGACGATGAAGCTCAAGCCCGAGCACGAAAAACTGGCCGCCTATTACAACATCGATAACGGCTCCGGCCGTGTCCGGGGCGTGTGGCTGCAGGGGAACCTTGCCGTACGCCCGGTATTCCAGCAGTGGATTGAACCTCTGCGCGACCTGGGCGTCACGACTTTGTCCGGACGCACCGTGAGCGGTTCGGATTACGTCTCCTTTGACGACGTGGGCATTCCGGCCTTCCAGTTCATCCAAGACAGACTCGAATACAATGCGCGCACCCACCACTCCAACATGGATCTCGTGGACCGGGTGCAGCGCGACGACGTATTGCAGATGGCCGTCGTGGTCGCCACATTTGCGTACAACACCGCAATGCGGGACGAAAAGCTGCCCCGCAAGCCGCTTCCCGCTCCGCAGCCCACTCGATAGCCTTTAGGGGCAGACAGGATCACAGGGCGGCGGAGCCGCAACCAAAATAAAGTGCACCCAGAGGCCAGAGAACCGTAGGGAAAAGCAAAAGCAGCCACGGAAGACACGGAATTCACGGAAGCATAA
>Ga0335070_10008891_pt1 | contig 11797 bp, 7 predicted proteins | sample Lox_Sample_13_FD_206722 | JGI IMG/M metagenome (GOLD analysis project Ga0335070, IMG submission 206722) | Soil microbial communities from Loxahatchee National Wildlife Refuge, Florida, United States - Lox_Sample_1.3 | ecosystem: Environmental > Terrestrial > Soil > Wetlands | place: USA: Florida...
TAGTGGCAGGCCGCATGGGTGCCGAACGGCAGCCTTGCGGCCTGCGAGGCAAAAGCGAGAGGCAGCGGGGAACGCTCCGGATGGGCACGATCCAGAGGTAGGGCCACCGAGAGGACAGACTGTGACCTGTCTCGGTGGTTCCTCACTGGCTGCTCGCTTCGCCGGATGAATTCGGGAATTTCGCTCGTCATAACTCGGGACGGTAGAAGTGGAGAGTGTTTTGTCGGAGTCTGCTACAGCAACCCTCATACCATGGAGCCGGCAGGAGAACGCTGAGGAGTCCGTCCGTGCAAGTTGTTGAACTCTATATAGTTAGGAACAGTGTCAAAGAAAGTCAGAGGGAAGAAGCGGCGACCGGCAGATCGGCACGTATCTGATCAGGTACGTGAGTTATCTAGAGAGATACAGCGGCAACACACGGAGAGGTTACCGATGAGACACCAATGAAGATCGAAAGGAATCGAAGAAATTACTGGTGGAGATGCTTCATCGCGGCGGCGCAGAGGATAATGAAAAACCCGATCCAGAGCGCAGCCCGCTGATAAGGAATCGCTTCGTACGTTTCCTGGTCCTCATCCTCGTTGGATTTGAAAATGACCGTATAGAGAAAGAGCGTCATAAGGCAGAGGACCAGAGCCAACTTGATGAAAAAGACCATCAGATATTTGGCATGATTCTGGACGCCGCTGCCGGTCTGTGAGGTGAGAACCTGATTGACGTAATGCAGGTTGATGCCTCCGGTAAACAGGAGGATGACCAACAGGGTACCGGCCACTTTCTTGTAATGCTGATAGAACACATCCGTAATCGGTTTGATGTGTTCCTTGGCCACGGCCTTTTGCAGACCTGGCGTCACGGCCATAACCAGGAAGGCTAGGCCGCCGATCCAGATAACGGCGGATAACAGATGAAACCAATGGTTGATGATCGGGATGAGCGTGTTGAGATCGGTAACGATGCTTTGAAGTGCGTCCATCAGACCTTAAAGACCGGAGTTTCGTTTCCGAAACGCTTCTTGCGGAGTTCTTCCATCAGTTCGATGGTGATCAACGAGATGCCATTCTCGCGCGCGTGCCGCTCGACGCCTTTTTTCACCATAGCACGCAAAAAGTACGGGATGCGGCTCAGCCGGAGTTGCGACGCGTCATCCCATGGTATCTCGGCCTCTTCCGGCGTGTTGAACGAGACTTTGATCTTTTCGCCTCCCTTCGGAGTATACAGGCACCACTGATCTTCATCCAGCCAGTCGCCATGATCCACGTAGGGACGAGCCCGGCAACCGCCACAGATGTCGCTGTATTCGCAATCGCCGCATTTCCCTTTGAGTTGTGGATAGCGGAAAGAATTGAAAATGTCCGACTTCTCCCAGAGATCGACGAAGCTGTTCTCGCGGATATTGCCGGCTGAAAGTGGCATATAGGGACAGGGCGTCAATTCGCCGTTCGGTGTCACCCGCGCGTAGTTCGTACCGGCAAGGCAGCCGCCACCCATGTAACCGGTAGCCTTCGTGATTGGAGAATTCGGATCCTTCTCATAAGCCAGCCGCTTGAAATGGGGGGCACAGCGTGCTCGCACGAGCATGTCCTTGTACCGGTCCTGGCAATTCACCAGATAGCCGAGCACCTCCTCGTACTGGGCGGGCGTGATGTCCGTCAATTCTTCGCCGCGGCCGGTGCAGACCATGAAGAAGACGTTCAGGACACGGGCACCGAGCCCGTGCGCCCAATCGATCACCGCCGGCAGCTCCTGATAGTTCATCGGTTGCGCGCTAAAGTGCACTTGGAACTGCAATCCGTTTCGCTTAGATGCTTCGATGCCGGCTACGGCCGCCTCCCAGGCGCCAGGCACGCCACGGAACTTGTTGTGCTTCGCGGGATCGAGTGAATCAATGCTGATGCCGACACCCATGACGCCGATCTCAACCAGCGTCTTGGCCATCTTGTCGTTGATGAGCATGCCGTTGGTACCGAAGACAACCATGAAGCCGAGTTGCACGGCATAACGGGCGATGTCGAGGATGTCGGGACGAACCAGCGGCTCGCCACCTGTGATGACCAACAGACAGCCCTTGTTTACTTGCGCGATCTGATCAATGAGACGGAGACATTCTTCCGTGGATAGTTCATCGTTTCCGCCGCCCGCTTTTGTGGTGGCGTCGAGGTAACAATGGTCGCATTTGAGGTTGCAGCGCTTTGTCAGGTTCAGCGCAACGAGATAAGGTTTGAAATCGTCGACGGTCCGCCCGTCGTTTGGGCTAGACCCCGTCGACGACGGGCTGAAGAATTGCGTGACTTGCTGTTGGATCGCTCCGAACGCCCCAGCGAGTGATGGGGTGTTGAGGATCGGCAGTGACTTGCCCATGTCGGCTAAGCCGTGCCTTTCCCAGTGAGGTTGGCAATCATGTCCTTGAGGTTACCGGTCTTCATGGCTTCGGCCATGTAGCCCTTTGCCTGCTCGATGCCTTCGTTTGCCACTTCCAACGTGATATGAGTCGTACCGAGCTTGTCGGCATGCTTCTGAATTAACGCACGCGTGCAATCACGCATGAATCCTTCCGGTGCCCGATCGAGCCGCGCCTGCGCATCAGCTGTCCAGGTATAGGGCGAGGGTGCTTCGGAGTGCCCATTTCCATTACCGTTGCCGTGGGTCCCGTTGCCATTCGTGCCATTTCCGTTCGCACCAGCCAGCTTGGCTTCTGCTTCTACTGAGGTGCCGGTGCCCTTGTTGGCAAAGATCGGCTGGTAGTCTTCATCCGCTGCTTCTTTGATCATCGGCGCGGCGTATTCGAGCGTAATGGTTGTCATGCCCAATTTGCGCGCGCTCTTTTCGATCTTTGCCTTGGCGCGACGACGTTGGAAACCGGCCGGAACGGCTCGAATCGCTTCCTTCGCGTCCTTTGTCCATTGCATCGGGACGTCGTCATATGCCACATCGGTTTCGATCTCGCCTTCCGCCTTGGCGGCCGCTTCAAAGATGCTTTTATCGACCTGTTTGAAGCGAGCGCCGTCCGCTCCGCAGACGGGACATTTAACCGGCGTGTCGCCTTTTCCGATGTAGCCGCAGCCGTCGCACACGAAGTAGTTCTGGCTCATGCGGTCGAGATAGGCCTGCGTAGCGTCCGAGTTCTTCGGCTTTTCCTCGACCACCTGCGTCATCATGCCGCTCAGGGTCGATCCCATAAGGTCCTTCGCTACCGCATCGTCCGCCTGCATCTTGTCTCGATCGATTCCGGCGGCGTCGAGGCTGCCGCCCAACGCCCGCATCGCCTCCATCGCACCTTTCGGCAGGATATGACCGACGGCGGCATCGACCACCGTGTTGCTTATGATCGTGTGGCCCTTTTCGATGGCGTAGCGATGAATCGCCGTCTTGGCGACGCCCCGTGCAAACACCGGAATCTTTTCCATTCGCCGTAAGGCTTCTTCGGTCCAGGCGATCGTGTATTCGGCTTGGGTATCGATCGGCGGCACATATTTCCGATTCGAGACGAGGACATTGCAGGGCGCGCTCCGGAGGAGATTCTCCGTGTTGCTGCCGATGTCCATATCTTCATCGCTGTGGACGCCGATGCGGCCGACGATCAAGAGGGCCGGAATATCCTTGCGGACATATTGAATGATTTTTTCGAAGGCTTTCCCGTCGAGTAACGTGGTTTTGACGTCGGTCTGTTCGGCCTGGGCGATCTCGCGCGAAATATCGAGATGTGACTGGTAGATCTTTGCGAGCCCGCTGTCGATGATTTCCTCATGAAGTTTTTCTTGTTCCTTAAAACGGAACACCTTGCCCGCTTCCTCGTTCAACACGCCGGAGATGCTATGGAACGCGGCATAGTGAAAATAGGGATCGAAGGCGGAAATCGCTTCGACCGGCATGTTAAAGGCCTTCCCGAGTGCAAGGCCGGTCATGAGTCCACCGAATGAGTAGGGACTGCCGTCGACCGCTACGACGATTTTGCCGCCGGTCATCGGCTGCGTGTTTTTAATGATCAACATGTCGGAGTTGCGAACGCGCCGGACCACGCGCTCCGTATTGCTGCCGATCACGCTGTCTTTCACCGCGCCAACGCCCAGGGCTCCCATGATGACGAGATCGTAGGCGTTGGTGTTGATATCTTCAGCCAATACCTTCCAGTTGCGTCCTTCGAGGGATCGCCGTTCGACGGGCAAGTTGGCTTCATTACATTTCTTGTCGACGTAGTCTAGGTAGGAATCGGTAATGATCTGGAGTCCGCGAGTAATCAGCGAGTCATGGATCTGTCGTTGCCGGTCCAACTCTTTCTCATCGTGGTATTCCTCCGGCAAACCTGCTTCCATCTGTTTGAATCGCTTGTCGTGCATCTTGGCGGCATATACGTGGCTGCCCACGATTTTGGAGCCGAAGGTTTTGGCGAGATGAACTCCGACATCCACCGCGGTGTTGGAATGGTCGGAATTATCGACCGGTACGTAGATCGTCTTATACATTGAGATGCCTCCTCCAGGCGCTCTCGTGGCTGGCGTCGATTGTGAGATTCGTCAAACAATCCAAACGGTTGACACCAATCCCCAGCCTCAAAAGAGGGCGCATCATAGCACTGGGTTTCGACCGAATGCAAGGATATTAGGGACCAATGGATTGGGGACTAACGGGCCGAAGTTACTGCAGGATTTTCTTGTGAAGCCATTGATTGAGATGAAGATTTTCGCGAAAGAATAATTTCTTCGAGAGAGAGGAGTGCATCCCGTCCTGAGTTCCCGTCGATTCCTCTCAGCAGACTCTTATCGGCATATTTCCCAGACGCCTCGGTGGCTTGTGACAAGGAACCGGACCAGGCGCGCGGGTCCCGGCTGCCTCGCTTCCGTTCCCAGGCCAGAAGGCAGGCCTTGGCGATGATCTTGTTGAGCGGAGCGGGATTGTAGAGGAGCTTCCGGATACTGTTTGGGGTGAGCATCAAGGGGTTATACCCAGCCGAGAGATAGCCTTCTTCCAGCAACCGGTGTTCAAGATCCGTATTGGGTTGGATTCCGAGGAAGAACATCAATGGGAATACCCGCTCTTCACCGAGGATCGACGCCACGGTTTTATAGGCCTCGACGCTTTGCAGCAGGCTGTCCTCGGTTTCTTTCGGTGAGTTCAGTGAATAGTTCAGGATCACCTTTCCCTTGAACCCCGCCTCCGCAAGATAGCGGCAGCCATCATAGAGTCGTTCCAACTTGAAGCCCATGTGCAGATTGTTCAGCACCTCTTGAGACCCGGAGGTGATTGCGACTTCCAGATCGCCCACTCCAGATCGAACCATAAGCTTCGCCAACTCTGGCGTAATCAACGACGTGCGGATGTAGCCAGACCATTCGATCTCCAGCTTCTCGGCGAGAATCCGCTCGAGGATTTCCGTACATTGCGGATACGATTCTTTCCCCGTGATGAACTGCGCGTCGGTGAACCAGAAGCGACGTGCACCCCACTGGTGGTAGTGTTGAGAAATATCCTTTACGACCATCGCCGGCGGGCGGTACCGCACCCGTTTCCCTTCTATGTAGGGATAGAGGCAGAAGGCACAATCGTAGGGGCAGCCGCGCTTAGTTTGCACCCCGATCGACTCGTCCGTGTAGTCATGGTATTGGGGAAAAATCGACGTCAGGTACGGGAGGTCAACCGTGAGGCTATCCAGGAGTGCAGGTGCAGCCTGTTGTCCTTTGCGAATCGTTTTTCCCTCGCGCACGATATACCGCTCGCCATCCAACGACTGGCCATCTAGCACCTTGAGGATCGCATCCTCCCCCTCACCGAGAATGCCGATGGTTCCTTCCGGAAGCTTTTCAATCAACTGGTCAGCAAAGGCCGTGAAGGCTCCGCCGCCGATCATGATCTGCGTCTTCGGGAATTCCTTCGCGATCAACCAGGGATAAGAAAGATTGGCCCGAATGTGGCTGTAGTAGCGGTACAGCTGCTTTAATCCTTCGAACGATGCGACGACACGTTTGAGCGGGTTGCTGGCGAAGTAAAAATTGAACGCGTGTTCCAGCGATGAGTCCCCCTCGTGCGGCGAGAAAATCTGAATGTCGCGCCAGGAGAAGCAGACCAGGTCCGGTTTGAAGTCGATGGCCGCAGCGCGGACGGCCTGCAACCGCTGCGAATCGGGGAACAACGAGAGGTCGACGATGCGCTGGCGGACCTCCGGCTTACGTCGGTGGATAAAGTCGGCCAGATACGTCACACCGATCGGGTAAACTTTCTTGCAGGGGAGGAAAATATAGAGAATGGAATTCATCACAGTCACTTCGTGAGACGTAAGGCGTAAGGGGTGGGAAGATTCTTGTTTTCGCCTTACGTTTTACGCCTAACGCTTCAGAGTCATTTCACTGCCACGTGAATCGCCACAATCCCGCCACTGAGATTATGATACTCCACTTGGCGGAAGCCTGCATCACGCAGGGCTTCGCAGAGTCGTTCTTGATCGGGGAATGTCCGGATTGATGCTGGTAAGTATTCATATACCCCGGTCGTGTCCCGCGCGACTTTGGTGCCGATCCAGGGCAGGAGCCGGAAAGAATACCAGTCGTAGAGGCTTCGGAGCCAGCCCATTACCGGCCGGGAAAACTCCAGGCACACGAAACGGCCTCCTGGCCTCAGAACTCGATGGATTTCTGCAAATGCCTGCTGGAGGTTCCCCACATTGCGCATGCAGAATCCCGTGGTCACGGCATCGAACGTCCGGTCGGGGAATCCCAATTGTTCGGCGTTGGCTTCGAGGCATGTAATGCGCTGCCTCAGCGCGCGCGCCGCAATCTTTTTCTGTCCCTCGGCGAGCATCGCGTGATTCAAATCGGAAGCGACGACCAGTCCGTTCTCCCCCATGCGAGGTTCAATGAGGAGCGCGAGGTCCGCCGTGCCGGCTCCGACGTCGAGGGCTCGCCCGGCCGTGGTGACAGGCACATATGATGCAGTGATCTTTTTCCACCGGTGATGCAGACCGAAGCTGAGGAGCGTATTATTCAGATCATAGACCCGTGCGATGGCGGTGAACATCCGCTGAACGGCCTGTTCGCGCGCCGAGCCGGACCAGGTCGAGATTGTGTGAGCGGCGGACGACGACTGACGCTGATCCGGCGTCACAGATTCCTCCACAGAAAGCATGCCAGCCGTCGTAGCACCCAGTTTCCGCCTTTGTCAAGGCAACGGGGGTGGATGGTATAATCCTGCGTCATATGTCCGGCTCGATCATCATCAAGGGCGCCCGCGAGCACAATCTCAAGAATATCGACGTTACCATTCCACGCGACAAGCTCGTCGTCATCACCGGCCTGAGCGGGTCAGGTAAATCCTCGCTCGCCTTCGACACAATCTATGCCGAGGGGCAGCGGCGATACGTCGAGTCTCTGTCGGCCTACGCGCGCCAATTCCTTGAGCAGATGGGGAAGCCCGATGTCGATTCGATCGAGGGACTTTCACCGGCGATCTCCATCGAACAGAAGAGCACCAGCCACAATCCTCGGTCCACCGTCGGCACCGTGACGGAGATTTACGACTACCTTCGGCTGCTGTTTGCGCGCGTCGGACGCCCCTATTGTTTCCAGTGTGGCGAAGAGATCACTGCGCAAACCGTCCAACAGATGGTCGATGCAATCAGCGCATTACCTGAGGGGAGTAGGTTCCAAGTGCTCGCCCCGATCGTCCGTGGCAGGAAGGGCGAATACCGCAAAGAACTTCTGGAGATGCGACGGGCTGGCTATGTCCGAGCGAGAGTCGACGGTGAGCTGGTCGATCTGGGCGATGACATCATGCTCGATAGACAGAAGAAGCATACGATCGAGATCGTGGTCGACCGGCTGGTGATGAAACCGGGTGAGGCGCTGATGCGACGATTGGCCGATTCAGTGGAAACGTCCCTGAAATTGGCCGGAGGGTTGGTCGGCGTATTGAGAGACGACGGCAGAGTGCAGCTCTACAGCGAAAAGCTCGCCTGTATCAAATGCGGGGTCAGTTATCCGGAAATCACCCCCCGCGTGTTCTCCTTCAACAGTCCGCACGGTGCCTGCCCAGCCTGCGACGGGATTGGCTATGTCATGACGCCGGGCTGTCCGGAGGAGGAAGATTTCACGTTGCTGGAACCCTGCGAGGTGTGCAAGGGCGCGCGGCTCAGGCCGGAAAGTTTGTCAATCAAACTTGCGAAACAGTCGATTGCGGAGGTGACGCATCTCTCGGTTCGGGCTGCAGCCGAATTTTTTCTCTCGCTCAAGCTCACCGACCGCGAGTTGGTCATCGCGCACCGCATTCTCAAGGAAATTCGCGAGCGACTGGGATTCCTGGTCAACGTCGGTCTCGATTATCTGACCTTAGATCGTGCTGCGGCGACGTTGTCGGGCGGCGAAGGCCAACGCATCCGGCTTGCGACCCAGATCGGTTCCGGCCTTGTGGGCGTGCTCTACATTCTCGATGAACCGTCGATCGGGCTTCATCAGCGGGACAATCGACGTCTCTTGCAGACATTGCTCAGGCTCCGCGATCTCGGCAACACGGTGGTTGTGGTCGAGCACGATGCGGAAACGATGATGGTGGCGGACCATCTGTTGGATATGGGGCCCGGTGCGGGGTCGCATGGCGGGCAGGTCATTGCGCAAGGCACGCCGCAGGAAGTGATGAGGAATGCCGATTCACTGACCGGACAATATCTTCGGGGAGTTCAGATGGTCAGTCTGCCCCGTCGCCAACGCAAGCCGAAGAGCATCCTGTCGATCGTAGGAGCCAGGAAGCATAATCTGAAAGGCATCACTGCCGAGATTCCGCTGGGGCTCTTCACCTGTGTGACCGGAGTCTCTGGTTCGGGCAAAAGCACGCTTGTGCTCGAAGTATTGTTCCACTCTCTCTCGCAGCTGCTCTACCAGAAGAAGCCGAAGATCGACGGGTGCAAGGAATTGACGGGCGTGGACGCGCTCGACAAAGTGATCGATATCGATCAGTCGCCGATCGGCCGGACGCCCCGTTCCAATCCCGCGACCTACACGGGCCTGTTTAGTTTCATCCGGGATCTCTATTCGAATTTGCCGGAGTCGCGCGTACGGGGGTACAAGCCGGGTCGTTATAGTTTCAACGTCAAGGGCGGGCGCTGTGAAGCGTGCCAGGGCGACGGTCTCATCAAGATCGAGATGCATTTCCTGCCGGATGTCTATGTGACCTGCGAAGTCTGCAAAGGACAGCGATACAATCGCGAGACTCTGGAGATTCATCACAAAGGGAAGAGCATCGCTGATGTGTTGAATATGACGGTCGACGATGCGCTGGAATTCTTCGAGCACATTCCCTACATCAAGCGGAAACTCGAAACCCTGCATGACGTCGGGCTGCATTACGTGAAGCTCGGCCAATCGGCCACAACGCTATCGGGTGGTGAAGCTCAACGGGTCAAGCTCTCACGCGAACTCTCGAAACGACCGACGGGCCGGACTCTGTACATTCTGGACGAGCCCACCACCGGGTTGCACTTCGCAGACGTGCAGCGTTTGCTGGATGTTCTGGATCGTCTTGTGGATACCGGAAACACCGTGCTCGTCATTGAACATAATCTCGACGTGATCAGGAATGCCGATTGGATCATCGACCTCGGACCGGAAGGCGGGGATCGTGGTGGTGAAATCGTGGCAGAGGGCCCTCCGCACGAAGTGGCAAAGTCGAAACGATCCTACACAGGACAAGTGTTGAAAGACGCAGAAGTTGCGTAATGGCATACGGCCTCTGACGTAGAACAGGTCCTCCGAAGAGATCGGGAATGCAATAGCGCCACAAGCCATACGCCATTAGCCATTTACTCTTTTCTGAAAGGACTCTATGCATACGATCGCCTTGCTGACCGTTTCGAACATCTTTATGACCATCGCCTGGTATGGACATTTAAAATACAAGGACGTGCCGTTATGGCAGGCGATTGTGGTGAGTTGGTTGATCGCCTCCGTCGAATATTGTTTCCAGGTGCCGGCGAATCGGATCGGGCATTACGAATTCACGGCCGCCCAATTGAAAACCATCCAGGAAGTGATTACCCTCGTCGTGTTTTGCGTTTTCTCGGTGCTGTATCTCAAAGAGCCGCTCAAGTGGAATTATCTGGCCGGCTTTGGCTTGATGGTTGGAGCAGTGTTTCTCATCTTTAAGGAGTGGTGAGCCATGGCAACGAAGAAGAAGGAGCCGGCTCAGTCTAAAGCGTCAGCGAAAACTTCGGCACCGGCATCGAGCAAGGCAGAAGACTTTGAAAAGCTCGGCGTGTTCTATCTCGGACGTCCCTATGATCTGGCAGCCAAGCAGGCGAAACCAGGCTGGCTGCTCTACGACTCGAAAGACCTCGTCACCCACGCAGTCTGTGTTGGCATGACCGGCAGCGGCAAGACCGGACTCTGCATCGGACTGCTCGAAGAAGCAGCCATCGATAGCATTCCCGCGCTGATCATCGATCCCAAGGGTGACCTCGCGAACTTAGTGTTGACCTTCCCGCAACTGCGCGGCGAAGACTTCGCACCCTGGATCAACGAGGATGATGCGCGCAAGAAGGGCCTGTCTCCGGCAGACTATGCGACCCAGCAAGCCGAGCTGTGGAAGAAGGGTTTGAGCGATTGGGGACAAAGCGGCGAGCGAATTCAAAAGCTGCGTGATGCTGCTGATGTGGTCGTTTATACGCCGGGCAGCAGCGCCGGCATTCCCGTCTCTATCCTCAAGTCCTTCGCCGCGCCCTCGCCAGAGATTCTCGACGACACCGAAATGTTGCGCGATCGGATCAGCACGACGGTGACGAGCCTCCTGGGTCTCATCGGTATCGACGCCGATCCGATCAAGAGTCGCGAGCACATTCTCCTCTCGACCATCTTCGACGGCACCTGGAAGTCGGGACGGAATCTTGATCTGGCCGCGTTGATTCAGCAGGTTCAGACGCCGCCCATTAGGAAGATTGGTGTGCTGGATCTCGACTCATTCTATCCGTCAAAAGACCGCTTCGCGTTGGCCACGCAGCTCAACAACCTGCTGGCGGCGCCGGGCTTTCAGGCTTGGCTCGAAGGAGAAGCGCTCGACGTTGGACAGATGCTGCATTCGCCGGGAGGGAAGCCACGGTTGGCGATTTTCTCGATCGCGCATTTGAACGACGCCGAACGGATGTTTTTTGTAACGCTCTTGCTGAGCCAGACCGTGGGATGGGTGCGGGCTCAGTCTGGCACAACGAGTTTGCGCGCGATCCTTTATATGGACGAAATCTTCGGGTACTTCCCGCCGGTCGCGAATCCACCGTCGAAACAGCCGTTGCTCACGTTGCTGAAACAAGCGCGGGCGTTCGGGCTGGGAGTCGTCCTCGCGACGCAGAATCCCGTCGACCTGGACTATAAGGGATTGGCCAATACCGGCACGTGGTTCATCGGGCGGTTGCAGACCGAACGGGACAAAGCGCGCGTGTTGGAAGGATTGGAGGGAGCCGCGGCAAGTTCGGGGAAGAAATTCGACAAACAAGGAGTGGAACAGATACTAGCCGGTCTCGGTAACCGGGTGTTTCTGTTGAACAACGTTCATGAAGACGCGCCGGAGGTCTTTCAGACGCGATGGACGCTGTCCTATCTCCGCGGGCCGCTGACGCGGTCTCAGATCAAGACGCTGATGGACCCGGTGAGACGTGACGCGTTACGCGTGACGCGTGAAACGCCTGAAACGGCGCCGTCAGTTCTAAACGCATCACGCGTGGTGCCTCAAGCCTCACGGCCTATGCTGCCGCCGGAGGTGCCGCAGCAATTCATCCCGGTTCGCGGAAGTCAGCCGAGCGGAAGCAGTGTGATCTATCAGCCGATGC
>Ga0335070_10008892_pt1 | contig 11796 bp, 11 predicted proteins | sample Lox_Sample_13_FD_206722 | JGI IMG/M metagenome (GOLD analysis project Ga0335070, IMG submission 206722) | Soil microbial communities from Loxahatchee National Wildlife Refuge, Florida, United States - Lox_Sample_1.3 | ecosystem: Environmental > Terrestrial > Soil > Wetlands | place: USA...
AACGGCAACTGTGTTACCGGAAAAACTTTTGTAGCCGACGGAAATTGGCATCAGTGGTTTTTGTCAGAGATAGTGCTGGAAACATTAATAACCTATATGTTGAGGGACAACTTTACACCCTAATCTATTTTACCTATACAGCAGCTTCAGCGCAGTTAATGTTCCTTTGAATATCGGTTATTTGAACCTATCGCCGTTTTATTATTATATCGGTTATTTGGATGAACTTGCTATATATAATACGGCATTAACACTTGATGATATTCAAAAGCATTATCAAAAACGGTTTAAATGGTAAGAATTACTGCCAGTAAGATTTAATTTAATTTCCTGGCAACTACTATTGCGGTTTTTAGGATTTCGGTAGTGGCGGAGGCTTCGTCTATCGCTTCAAGAAAAATAATATAGATACCGATACGGAGAGGAGAACCATTATCTTCCAAACCGTTGAATATTACCGAGTTATTTGAACCGACAGCCTGATTATTTAACAAAGTCCGGATCAATCTTCCTCTGCTGTCGAAGACCTTGATTCTTACCTGGGAAACAGAACGGGAAAGCTTATAATTTATAATTGTGAAATCCTCAAATCCGTCCCCGTCCGGTGAAAATGGATTCGGAGAAACCCAGATCTTAGCCTGCTCATTACAGCTGGTTTCAGTAAAAATGCTGTTCCTTTTCCCGGGAGTAGCGCCCGAGAAATCGGTAGAACTGCTCCAGTTATAATTATTGTTCCCGTCAATTTTTGGATTTATTCTTTCTAATGATCTATTTTTTGTAACAACATAATTTCTATTATGCCACTTTTCAGAATACCACACCGAATCAATTATTCTTCCTTTTGCATCTCTCAGCAGTATTAATTCGCCGGTATTAGTCAATCCAAGATCTCCGCAGTTCAGCACTTTTACGGACAGATTACCGTACAAGTTATATTTTGCCGCTCCGATGGAATCTGCAAATAATACGAAGAAAGAATTTGCCGGCATAAAAAAATTTGTTTCACAGATTTTAGAAAAATTTCCTTTCTGATCTTCAATTCTCCATCCTCCAATATTAACATCTTCCCCGGCCTGATTATAGAATTCTACGAATTCGCTGTTATCTATATCCGGATCAAACATGATCTCGTTTATTGCAACCGCGTTCCTTTCCAAAACAGGTATTCCAATCATTGAATTTGCAAACCCGGGAGTTGATTTTTTGACGCTTAATGAATTACTCCAGTTGGAACTGTCGTAAGAGGGAGATGAAAGGGAAATTCTTTCTAGAGAGTATCCTTTCACATTTCCCCATGACGACCTGTAAAGTAGGGAATCAATAACTGCATTTCGAAAATCATAAATCATAATTCCGTCCGAAGAATTGGACAGATTTCCAAAGTTTGTAAATATAATTTTGCACCTAGTCTCAGGATGAGCCGAAAGAAATGATGTATCTTTAGCTATTATAATTAGTTCACCTGGGGAAATAAAAAGATCTTTATTAGCAATAAAATTTTTACCCGGTGAAGGGAGGATATCACTTATGGACCAATTTATTAAATTTACGGTATCCGTGGAGGCATTTATAATTTCAATCCATTCCGGTTCATTCTCCTCAGGGTCAAACATTATTTCATTTAATAAGAGGGTATTTTTAGAAAAACCAGGCTCAATGTATCTTTCGGCATAATTGTTTAATGTATCTTCATCTAAAGAAAAAATTACTCCGGCAGCACCTAAAACTTTAGTGTGTATTCTCTTTATGGATTCTGGTGATGCAACTGTAAGAGAATCTCCCGTGCTTAAAAAAGGAATATCTAATGAGCCTAAATTATGATCTGCTGTTCCATTTAAATCAGAATCCCAAAAGAAATTGATTTTAAAATCCGATGCATTTAGAGAGCCGTTGTTTTTAATCTTTGCCTGGACCATTACATCCTCTCCCTCAGCAGGGAATCTAGGAGTAAAAGAGATTTCCGAAACGGAAAGGTCATTCAATTTCGGCGTGGAGCTGTTTATTCTTCCGGGAGTGCTCATCTCAATATCAATGGAGGAAGTCCAGTTACCGACTAGAGTTGACGATGCGCTAAGGGAAATTCTTTCCAAGGAATATCCCGTTTTTCCCCATGAAGACTCATAACTTGTTGAATCTATTGTCATTCCCCTTGTATCCTTGAGAACAATTCCGTCCCCATCATTATTCAGATTGGGAAAATTCAGGATCAAGAGTTTAGATGGAATTAATCTATGATAATTTATAATGGCTGAATCTTTACTTATAACAAGAAAGGATTTTCCCCGGATATATATATCTTCAGTAATTTTTTTTTCGGAAGAAACTGTAAGAACATCGCAAACCGACCAGTTCTTTAAACTTATTGAACTTTCGGAATTATTATATAACTCAATCCATTCCGGTTCTCCATTGATTGGGCTGAACATAATCTCATTTATTACTATATCATTATAGCCGTTTCCGGGAGGATAGACATAAAATGTTTTATAGATAATATTATTTGACGGATCTTCATCCTTGGGAAAATTAATTTTACATAAAATATGATAAGTTCCCTGTTTTGGATCTGCAAAAGGAATAATAATTTCGGCTGAGTCTTCAGCGGAAAGGTTATAACGTGTATCCATAAAAATTCTCTCTTCACCGGTTCCGGAAGAATCACCATTTAAATCATTGAAGACTTCCACTTCATACTGATCAGCATTATTCCTGCCTGAATTTTTTATTATGAAATGAATAAATGCGTTCTCTCCCTCCAAAATTACCTTTGGCAGTATTGAAAGAGAGGAGAAGGCCAGATCAAAAGAGCAAGGAGTGACCGAGTTCCTAAATCCGGGACTGCCATTAATTCTTAATGAGTTTCCCCAGTTTCCTCTTGAGCTATCCTTATTCAGAATTATCTTTTCCTCTGATGCTGCAATATTATTGTCAGCTGTGTAGGTGTGAGAATCTATCGTATCTCCATTTGAATTTTTTAAGCAAACCGTGCGATCCGAACTGTTAGACATGCCGCTTGCACCGAAAGAATTATCTGCAATTTTAAGCAGGAGTGCTTCACTAGAAATAATTTTAGAATATATCCCTGAAGATAAATCATAGTCCCCTTCAAAAATGACTGCATAAGAGAGAGGGGCAAGTAACGTTCCGAAGCCTGCATCCGAAATTATGTCCTCATTGGAAGTTTGAATCTTTATTTTATAATTACTCAGATCAAAGGTTAAAGTGCTGCTCAAATTATAAACTTCGATGAATTCATTATTCCCCGATTGGGGATAAAACATAATTTCATTTAGCGTTAAAGAAGAGTCGGATTGAGAATAGAGAGATGAGGAAAAATAAAGCAGGTAAATAAGGCATCCCTTTTTCACGGAAGGTTTGGGTTAAAAATGAAAAAAATTCTTTGACAAAAGATATAAGTTGAAATTGATTAAAGCAATTATTCAGCTAAAGTTCTTTGGAAGTTTTACATTAAAAGATGCTTGATGCTGGATACTGGATACTGGATGCTTGATGCTGATAACGGATTTCATTCATCCGCACTAAAAACAGATCCAGAGTTCAGCATCGAGTATCCAAAATCCAATAGCGAGCGCCAGAGCTTATTTACAGTATTTATTTATCAGAGAGTAAGCCTCGAAATTACCGAGTTCCCCGGCGGTGGTCAGATCATTACATCCCTCTTTAACTTTTCCGAAAGCAATTTTTGAGAGTCCTCTTTGTACATATGCCTTGGAATCTCTCGGGTTTAATTTGATGCAGTATGAAAAATCTCTTATTGCATCCAGGTACTTCTTTAGGGTATGATATGTTTTTCCCCTTTCAAAATATGCCTGATAATATGCAGGATTCAACCTAGCTGCTTCCGTAAAATCGTTTACGGCTTCTTCAAAAAGTTCAAGTTTATTGTTCATATCTCCCCGGAGAAAATACGCATCGGCATTGTAAGGATTTATTTCGATAGCTTTGTTGAAGTCAGCAAGAGCATTCTGAAAATCGCCGGAGAGAGCCTTTGCACCTGCCCTATTCAGATAACCTCCCTCGTTTTCCGGATTCAGCTTGATTGCCGATGAGTAATCATCATCCGCTCCTTTATAATCTTCCAGCTTCATCTTTATATTTCCCCTGTTTATAAAAGCTTTTTCGGAATTCGGATCCAATTCTATTGCCTTAGTATAATCATCAACGGCGCCCTCATAATTCGACAATGCATCTTTAATATAAGCCCGGGTGAAGTACCCAGCAGGATCATCACTTTTCAGCTCGATATATTTATCGCAGTCAATTAAAGCATCATAAAAATTTTTTGCAAGGATTCTGGTTTTAGCTCTGTTGAGGTAAGCTTCTAAAAGATTTGGATTCAGGTTAACGGCAAAAGTATAATCTTCGATGGCTCCGTAGAAGAGTCCCATTTTACTTTTCGCATTAGCCATATTAAAGAAGGCCTGCGAATCATTCGGTTTTAATTCAAGTACTTTTCTAAAATAATATATTGCCTCCTTGTAATCTCCGCTTTTATAACTCTCGTTTCCGGCGGATAAGTAATCCTGGTAATCGGCTGCGCATCCTGTTGTGAGTATGGCAACTAGAATAGATGAAATAAATATATGTACTATATCTAAACCTGAAAGCAACCCGCAGAAATTTAAATGGGATAGTTGTCTCTTTTTCATCCGGTACATTCAAATCTATAAGGGATTCTGAATGAGTATTATTTTGCCTTCCCCTGGTTTGCCACCGCTCGAGCTGCTTTTTCAATCTCCTCTTGATCAGCTAAGTAATAATTTTTTAAAGGCTTTAATTTATCATCTATCTCATAAACCAGGGGTATCCCGGTAGGTATATTCAATCCCACTATATCGTTATCCGAAATATTATCCAGGTATTTTACCAAGGCACGGAGACTGTTTCCGTGAGCTGCAATAATTACTCTTTTACCCGATTTTACCGCCGGGGCAATGGTTTCTTTCCAGTAAGGGAGAAAGCGCTCTACCGTGTCTTTTAAACACTCTGTCAAAGGCAGTTCCGGTTTGGAAAGATTTTTATAACGTGCATCAAAACCCGGGTAACGCTTATCTGAAATTTCGAGCGAAGGAGGCTGAATATCATAGCTCCGGCGCCAAATTTTAACCTGGTCTTCACCGTATTTTTGAGCAGTCTCGGATTTATTTAATCCCTGAAGAGCGCCGTAATGTCTCTCATTCAAGCGCCAGGATTTCTCCACAGGTATCCACATCAAATCCAATTCGTCAAGTGTGATCCACAAAGTTCTGATTGCTCTTTTAAGAACCGAAGTATACGCAATATCAAAAATGTATCCCTCCTTCTTCAATCTTTTTCCTGCGCTCGTTGCTTCTTGAATTCCCTTCTCTGAAAGATCGACATCTGTCCATCCGGTAAACCTGTTTTCTTTATTCCAAGTGCTCTCGCCATGTCTTAATAAAACTATTCTGTACATTTTTTCTCCGTCTTTTTGTAAGAATAATATTTTGGAAATTCTGATACAAAAATAGATATTGAAAAGTGGAAATGCTAAATGTGAATATAAAATTTGTTTAATATAAAGAAATCATTTTAATTAATAAGGATAAAATAAGGGGCTTTTTATGAGAGCGGCTTTTATTATAATTTTAATCTGGATAATAAACTTTAACTCATTCTGTCAATCTAAAATTGAAGATGATTTGGAGTATGCATTCCAAAACGCTAAAAAAGGAGTCTATTGGGCATTAGGGAATATCCCCGATAAAAAATCGAAGATAGTGAATGATCTTATTGCGGATGATAAATTATATTCCGCTGTGAAATTGTATAAGGCAGTGGATGGCGTTAAGATTGAAGCAACAGGTTATTATAATACCAATGAGGTTACTATTAAAATTTTCAGATCTAATGAAAGTCTGGAAAATGACGGGTATTTGAAAAAGGAAGATCCCGGAGTTTCAAATAAGATTAAAAAGAGAAAGGATTAATTTGAAAATTTTTTTGAAACTCTCTTTAATAATTCTTATTTGTATTCTCAATAACCATGAAGCGCTTTCTCAAGCAGCCTTTAATACCGGAAAAATACAAATAAGGGTGAACCGATATGGAGATGTAGAATTATGGGTTCCTAATGGCTCACAAAATATATTAAATACTTACCGCACTTCTATTTTAGTTGGTGTTTCTGCAAATCAGGTATTCGACTATTATAATGATTCGCAAAATCAAGATACTGTTAAAGTAGATACAGCAGGAGGGAACTTACGTATTTACGGCTCATTTAATAATCACTATAACGACCTGCCGCCTGAAGTTTTAATAAAGTTAGAAGTATTCGGTTGGAAAAATTCTTCTTATGCGGTTTTAAAATTCAATATCCAGAATAAGGATACTTTGCCTATTAATGCAATCGCAGGCCTCGAAATAATCCCGCAGCTTGAGGGAACACCGGAATTAGATACCGTCGAATATTTAACAAATACTTCAATTATTGATATTTTTGAGAAACATCATATCGGGTACAAACTGCTGTCGGGCCAGCTGGCCTCTTTGAAGGCGTTTGAATATTATGATGGATTTGAAATCGATTCAAATTATTTCAGCTGGCTGAACTATGGAATTATTGATCAGTTCTTTACTTCAAATGATACTGTTTCGGATAACGGATCAGTTGTAATTACATCACAAGCCCCCGTGATATTAAATCCGAACGATTCTATAATAGTATATTATGCCCTTGCTTATGCGAATAGTGTTAACCAATTAATTTCAAATATTGCTTCAGCCGAAAATAAATATTTAATATTAACTTCTGCAGATGAGAAACAACCGGTTATTGCTGATAGGATTGAACTTTATCAGAACTATCCTAATCCTTTCAATCCTTCAACAATAATAGAGTTCCGTCTTCCCGGTAATTCAGAGTATACTGAACTAAAAATCTATGATATCTTGGGCAAAGAAATTGCTACTCTGGTTTCAGATAATTTGCCGGCAGGCTCATACAAGTATACATGGGATGGATCCGGTTTGGCAAGCGGTGTATATTTTTACAGGATTAAATCCGGCTCATTTATAGAAACCAGGAAGATGATTCTTCTGCGTTAAGAAATTTCGCTTGTCCGTCAGTTGGATTTTGAGTGGTTCTGAATTTCCTCCGTAAAGTTTTCAACGAGAAGTGTTACAACTTCCTCGTTGCCTAATAGATCCTGAAGTGTGATCTTATTTAAAACGTGATCGAGCATTGATTGTATTGTGCTCCAGAGAGAGCGGATTGAACAGTCAATGCTGTTTGTGCAAATCTTTTCCAGTCCTGCATGGTATTCGCAGAAACCGGCTTCATATAATCTTCCCCCCAGAACTTCAAGGACCTTATTGATATTTATTTCTTCGGGAGAACGGGATAGCTTATAACCGCCTGTCTGGCCTCTTGCGCTTTCTATAAAGCCGCCAAGCCTTAAAATTCTAAGTAATTTTCCTACATTAGCGGTAGAGAGGCCTTCGAGCTGACTTATTTCGGGTATAGTCAAACCATTCGGGGTTTTAGCTTTTCCAATTCTAAGCAGGCATCTTAATCCGTATTCTTCCTGGGAACTAAATTTCATAATATCCTTGAGTTCTTTAATAATAACTTCTAATTATCCTTTAAACAAAGGGATTTTTGATCCGCACATCTTTGCATGAATTATTTGAGCAAAATTTTCAGGGCTGATTGAAGGTCCTGTAGCCGTGCAGAGTTCGTTAAATGCTTGTTTAAGCTCTTCCGCAATATATTCATCTGAACGGCCTTCAATATCGTACCTCTGCATAAAGTATATCAGCTTTCCGTTTTTAAACATTGCAATACTTGGAGAAGAAGGAGGGAATCCGGGAATATGCTGACGAATCCTGTCAACTGCATCTCTTTCCTGTCCGGCAAATCCCGTATAAAGCTTATCAGGTATTTTATTATGCTGAAGAGCCAGAGAAACACCAGGCCTCGCGCTTCCCGCAGCACACCCGCATACCGAATTAACCATAACCAAAATAACTTTATCGTCCTTTACTTCTATTGCCTTATCTACCTGCTCAGGTGTCAGTAATTCCTGAAAGCCGACTGCAATGAGCTCATCCCTCATCCATTGAACTGCTTCAGGATCGTACATAGGGGGACGGGAAATTATATTAAACATAGCTGCTCCTTTTTTATGCTTTTATCAGATTATCATTATTAAGTTCAAGTTCAAGACTTGAAACTTTCTTGAACTTGAACCTAAACTTGAACTCCTTCTACATAAACCCTAGCTCAACTTTAGCTACTTCACTCATCATCTCTCTATCCCAGGGAGGATTCCAGACGAGCTCTAGCTTTACATTATTAACTTCCGGAATAGATTTAATCTTATATTCCACTTCCGGGGGAAGAGAACCTGCGACCGGGCAGGCGGGTGATGTTAATGTCATTTTTATATTCACGTTTGCGTCATTATCGATCTTAATCTCGTATATCAATCCCAGCTCGAAAATATCAACGGGAATTTCAGGATCATAACAGGTCTTTAATGCTGCTATAATCTTTTCCTCGAGTTCTTGTTTGTTCAGTTCAGACATATCTGTTTTATTCAGTGGATACAATCTTATTCTCTTCCTTTAAAGCAGAAATTAAAGTATGCCATGCCAGGCTTGCACATTTTACTCTTACGGGGAACTCGCGCACCCCGGCAAAAACCTTTAATTTTCCTAAATCTTCAACTGATTCGGACTCATCTAATTTACCTGTAATCAGGCTATGGAACTTCCGGAATAATTCTTCCGCCTGTTCAATAGTTTTTCCTTTTATAAAAGAACTCATCAATGAGGCAGATGCTTTTGAAATCGCACATCCTGATCCCTGGAAAGAAACATCTTCAATCTTTCCGTCTTTGAGAAGCAGATAAATATCTATCTTGTCTCCGCATAAAGGATTGTAGCCTTCACCGAAATGGTTGGCATTCTCCATCTTTCTAAAATTTCTCGGGCTCTTATTATGATCCAGAATAACCTGCTGATAGAGTTCTTTTAATTCCTGGTTCATTTCCTGAAAACCTTAATAATTTTGCTTATTCCTTCAGCCAGAATATCTATCTCTTCCTTTGTATTGTACATTGCAAAAGACGCACGGGTAGTGGCAGGAACATTAAATCTCTGCATTAATGGCTGAGTACAATGGTGGCCTGTTCTCACGGCTACACCTTCAAAATCCAGAAATGTTCCCATATCGTGAGGATGTATGTCATCAAAGACAAATGAAAGAACACTCGCCTTATTTTTTGCTTTCCCGAATATTTTTATTCCTTCAAAACCGGAAATTACTTTATCCGCGTAATCAAGCAGATCTTTCTCATGCTCAGCAATTGAATTAATTCCTATTTCGGATATATAATCCACTGCGGCTCCGAGTCCCACAGCATCTGCAATATTGGAAGTGCCCGCTTCGAATTTATAGGGAATCTCGTTATATGTAGTTTTTTCGAAGCTAACTTTTGAAATCATGTCTCCGCCTCCCATAAAAGGGGGCATAGATTCGAGCAAATTCTGTTTGCCGTAAAGAATGCCGATTCCGGTAGGTCCGTACATCTTATGTCCCGAGAAAGCAAAAAAATCGCAGTCAAGCTGCTGAACGTCAACAAGTAAATGCTGAATAGCCTGAGCCCCATCTATAAGGACAGGAATGTTAAATGAATGAGCTGTATGAATAATTTTTTCAACCGGATTAATTGTTCCTAGGGAATTTGAAACATATACCAGGGAAACCAGCTTGGTTCTTTTTGTAAGTAGTTTTTCAAATTCTTCAATTATTAATTCCCCGGAATCGTCTACAGGTATTATTTTTATTTTTGCTTTTTTATCTGCTGCAACGAGCTGCCATGGAACTATATTGGAATGATGTTCCATTTGGGAAATTATTATTTCATCACCCTCATTAATAAAATCTCTTCCAAAGGAATAAGCCACGAGATTAATTGATTCGGTAGTGCCTCTGGTAAAAATTATTTCCTGCGGACTTGCAGCATTAATAAATTTTTTAATTTTAATTCTTGCTTCTTCGAAAGCTTCCGTAGCCAATCCGCTTAAATAATGAACCCCTCTATGAACATTTGAATTCTGGTGCAGGTAATAATTGTTTAACGCATCTATTACCGGTTTCGGTTTCTGAGTTGTAGCGGCATTATCCAGGTAACATAAAGGTTTTCCATGAACCTCAGTTGAAAGAATGGGAAAATCTTCCCTGATTTTATCAAGATCGAAAGTTTTAATTTCCTTTTCAGTATTCCGGATTTCTATTTTAGTGCTCATTGCGGAACTGCTTGTTAAATTTTTCGGTTAAAATTGATTCGGCATAATTTCTTACCGGCTCAAGAGGAATACTCTTTATAACATCGCTTGCGAAAGCGTGAATTAAAATTGCACGTGCAGTGTCCTGGCCTATTCCTCTAGATTTAAGGTAAAACATAGAATCCATATCCAGCTGGCCGATTGTTGCCCCGTGTGTGCATTTAACATCGTCTGCAAAAATTTCAAGCTGCGGTTTGGTATTTACCAAAGCTTCAGCCGATAAAATTATATTATTGTTTTCCTGGAATGCATTCGTTTTCTGCGCATCTTTCCGCACCATTACTTTCCCGTTAAATACGCCTCTGGACCTATTATCCAGGATTCCTTTATAGTGTTCATGGCTGGTACAATACGGTTTTGCATGGTCAATCATGGTGTGTGTGTCATACAATTGTTCTCTTTCGGTTAAGTACAATCCGTTAAGAGTACTCTCTCCTCCTTCTCCATTAAAGCGGACATTCAAGTCGTTCCGTGAAATGCTGCCTCCGAGGGAAATTGAATGCGAAGAAAAATTACTGCTTCTTTCCAGCTCAACTTCAATTCTATGAATATGAAAAGAATTTTTACTCTCCTCCTGAAGCTTTACATGGGAGATGATTGCGTTCTCACCTGCAGAAATCTCGGATACGGAATTTGTGAAGTAGACTCCTTCATCAAGAGATACAAAATGCTCCAAAATTTTTACCTGGGAATTTTTACCTATTGAAAATAAATTCCTCGGCTGGGACAATATCTTTTCCCCGTCTGATAAAGAAATAAAAAGAATATGGATAGGTTTCTCTATTATTTCCCGATCCGGAATGTAAATGAATGAGCCGTCTTTTGTAAATGCCGTATTAAGTGAGGTGAAAATATGCCTGCTGTAATCCGCATATTTGCTAAAATATTTTTGAACTGCCGGATGGGATGAATTAATAGCATTATCGAGGCTTGAGATTACAACCCCGCCTGGAAGATTTTCCAGTTCGGATAAATCAGGTGCAAAGGTTCCATTTATAAATACAGCCAGATACGCTTCAAAATCATTAAATCTAAATTGATCGACCTTAGTTTTTTCAACTTTATAATTTGCCGATGCCGGTTTAAAATGATGTTTCAGAAGAGGTGAAATGTTTGTGTACTTCCACTCTTCATCTTTTGTTGTGGGAAAATTCAGCTCGGAAAATTTTAGAATGGCATCCTTCCTTAAATTATTTATAGGCTGCCTGCTTCCCCCATTTAAGTTATTTTGGAAAGTCTCAAAATTTTCCAGGTACCACTTTTTAATATTTAAGATTTCATCCATATATTTTTCAGTTAGATACGGCCAATTCTTTGGAATTCTCTTTTATCCAGTCATATCCTTTATCCTCGAGCTCCAATGCCAATTCTTTTGGCCCGCTTTTAATAATCTTTCCTTTATAAAGGACATGAACATAATCCGGGATGATATAATTTAAGAGTCTTTGGTAGTGTGTCACT
>Ga0335070_10008893_pt1 | contig 11796 bp, 14 predicted proteins | sample Lox_Sample_13_FD_206722 | JGI IMG/M metagenome (GOLD analysis project Ga0335070, IMG submission 206722) | Soil microbial communities from Loxahatchee National Wildlife Refuge, Florida, United States - Lox_Sample_1.3 | ecosystem: Environmental > Terrestrial > Soil > Wetlands | place: USA...
GTGCGGCGCTGCGCTGCCGGCGTACGAGCTCGCCTACGAGACCTACGGCACGTTGAATGCCGCGCGCTCGAACGCGGTGCTCGTCTGCCACGCGCTCAACGCCTCGCACCACGTCGCCGGCACCTACGCCGACGACCCGGACAACGTAGGCTGGTGGGACAACATGGTCGGGCCCGGCAAGCCGCTGGACACGGACCGCTTCTTCGTCGTCGGCAACAACTACCTCGGCTCCTGCTTCGGCTCCACCGGCCCCACCTCGACCAATCCCGCCACCGGCAAGCCCTGGGGCGCGGATTTCCCGGTGGTCACGGTAGAGGACTGGGTCGCGGCGCAGGCGCGCCTCGCCGACTTCCTCGGCATCGAGCGCTTCGCCGCGGTGATGGGCGGTTCGCTCGGCGCGATGCAGGCGCTGCAATGGTCGCTGTCGTACCCGGCGCGCGTGCGCCACGCGATCGTGATCGCCGCCACGCCGCGCCTCTCGGCGCAGAACATCGCCTTCAACGAGGTCGCGCGCCAGGCGATCATGACCGACCCGGACTTCCACGGCGGCCACTACTACGAGAAGGGCGTGGTGCCGCGCCGCGGCCTGCGCATCGCGCGCATGATCGGCCACATCACCTACCTCTCGGACGATGCGATGATGGAGAAGTTCGGCCGCGCGCTGCGGCGCGCGGCGCCCGGCTTCGACTTCGACGTCGACTTCGAGATCGAGTCGTACCTGCGCTACCAGGGCGACAAGTTCGCCGACTACTTCGACGCGAACACGTACCTGCGCATCACCAAGGCGCTCGACTACTACGACCCGGCGGCGGACTACGGCGGCAACCTCTCGGCGTCCTTCGCGCGCGCGCAGGCCGATTTCCTCGTCGTCTCGTTCACGAGCGACTGGCGCTTCTCGTCGCAGCGCTCGCGCGAGATCGTGCGCGCGCTGCTGGACAACCGGCGCGTGCTCTCGTACCTGGAGATCGACGCGCCGCAGGGCCACGACGCCTTCCTGCTCGACGACGCGCGCTACCACGACGCGCTGCGCGCCTACTTCGCCAACATCGCCCTGTGACCGGCCATGACTGAGCACGACATCATCGAGCGCTGGGTCGCGCCGGGCAGTCGCGTGCTCGATCTGGGCTGCGGCGAGGGCACGCTGCTCGAGCACCTCTGGCGCGTGCGCCAGGCGCCCGGCTACGGCGTCGAGATCGACGACGCGAAGGTGCTCGCCTGCCTGAAGAACGACGTCAACGTGCTGCAGATGGACCTGGAGGACGGCCTCGCCGCGTTCGACGACCGCTCGTTCGACTGCGTGATCCTGTCGGAGACGCTGCAGGCCATCCACAAGCAGGAGCCGCTGCTCGAGGAAATGCTGCGCGTCGGGCGCGAGGCGATCGTGTCGTTCCCCAATTTCGGCTACTGGCGCGCGCGCATCCAGATCGCGCTCGCCGGACGCATGCCGGTGTCGAAGGAGCTGCCCTACCAGTGGTACGACACGCCGAACGTGCACCACTGCACGCTCGTGGACTTCGAGGCGCTCTGCGCCAAGCTCGGCTTCAGGGTGCTCGAGCGCGTCGTGCTCACCGACGGCGCGCCAGTCTCGGTGCTGCCGAACCTTCTCGGCGCGCTCGTGATCTACCGCGTCAGCGCGTAGCGGCGCACGCTCAGGCCGAGCGCCGGCCCGCGGGCGGCAGCTTCGGCGGCTTCGCGGGCTTCAGCGGCCCCCAGATGCGGCTGTAGTAGGTGTCGGCGAGCTGCAGCGCGGCCACCGGGTTGTGGCCGAGCACGCGGTCCTTGGCGACCAGCACCGTGGTGAGCCCCTTGGCGTACTTGAAGAACAGGCTGTCGTGGCCGATGCACAAGCCGAGCACGATGTTGAGCTCGCAGCCGTGCGCGTTCAGCAGCTCCGCCTGCGCGATCGGATTGCACAGCGGCTCGAACTGGCCCGGCCGGATCTTCTCCGCATCTTCAAGACCCAGCGCTTCCTTGGGGATGTTGTCGTTCTTGCACGCCGCCGAGACGACCTCGAAGCCGTGGCTCTCGAGGATGCCCGAGAGCACGTAGGCGTGGTCCTCGAAGCTGATGCAGTTGGCGATGCCGAGCTTGCGAAAGCCCATCTTCCTGGCGAACTCGACGATTTCCTCCACGCGCGTCCACTTGCAGTAGCCCTCGGCCTCCACGCGCGCGGATTCCTGGGAAATGCGCCGGATCTCCGGGTCGTCGTACCAGGCGCGCGCCCTCGCCTGGGCCTGCGGGTCCACCTTGGTGGGGCAAAAGCCGGGGCCGCGCTCGGCCGCCTCGCCTTGCCGGCAGGCGCGCACGCTCGGCGGGCAATAGGCGCAGGCGGGATCTTCGTAGGTCATCGTGGCGGCTCCTTTGCCGAGTCACAGTACGGTCGCGAGCGCCCGGCGGATTGATCCACGTCAAGCGGGCCGGGAGCGGCGCGCGGTCTACTGCGGAACCATGGCTCGAAAGGCGCTCATTGCCGGCGCGGTGATTCTGCTGATCGCGGCTTTCGGCATCGGCGTGTACGTCGACCAGCGCAACCGGGCCGGAGTGCCCGCGGCGTCGGCGGCGCCGGCGATCGACCCCTCGGCGCTGGTGCGGTTTCATTCGCCCACGCTCGGCGAAGCCGATGCGCGCGTGCACATCGTGGAATTCTTCGACCCGGCCTGCGGAACCTGCCGCGACTTCTATCCCTTCGTGAAGCGCCTGATGGCGGCGAACCCGGGCAAGATCCGGCTCACGCTTCGCTACGCGCCGTTCCACAAGGGCTCGGACGAGGTGGTCAAGCTCCTCGAGGCGGCGCGCAAGCAGGGCAAGCTCTGGCCGGCGCTCGAGGCGCTGCTCGCCGCGCAGGAGCAATGGACGGTGCAGCACGTGGCGCGCGTCGACCTCGCCCTGCCCCTGGTCGCGCGCCTCGGCCTGACCATGGAGCAGCTCAGGCAGGACATGCAAAGTCCCGCGCTCGACGAGCTGGTGCGGCAGGATCTGAAGGATGCCGCGGCCCTCGACGTGGCCCAGACGCCGGAGTTCTTCGTGAACGGCAAGCCGCTCCCCAGCTTCGGCTACGATGAGCTGAAGGCGCTCGTAGAGCGGGCGCTGCGCGAGAATTACGGCTGACGCGCGGCGGCGAGCGTCGCCGCGGGGAGATGCCATGACCGTTTCCGTCGTTCGCCTGGGATCGCCGCGCGCTCGCGGCGAAGGGCTGCGCATCGGCACCGTGCGCCGGCCGCCGCGCGGCGTGCCGAAGGCGAAGTTCGCCGCCGAGAACTGGTACGACGTCTGGCTGCCGGAGCTCTCGCCTTCCGAGGCTACCGTCAAGCTCGGGCAGAAGGCGGAAACCGACGCGCAGTGGAGCGCGTTCGCGAAGCGCTACGAGAAGGAGATGGCGGCGGCGGGTCCGAGCCGGCTGCTCGGCCTGCTCGCCGCGCTGTCGCACACGGCGGATTTCTCGGTCGGCTGCTATTGCGAGCGCGAGGCGCGCTGCCACCGCTCGGTGCTGCGCCGGCTGCTGCAGGAGCGCGGCGCGCGCATCGCCTCCTAGGGACCGTCGCGGCCCGCCGAGCCGGCCGGGACCTCGGCCAGGCCGGAGCGCATCATGAGCCAGAACAGCAGCACGCCAGGCAGCGCGACCAGCGTCGTGAGCAGGTAGAAATTCACGTAGCCCACCGCGCCGATCAGCGCGCCCGCGGTGGTGCCCGTGAGAAAGCGCCCGGCGATGCTCGCCAGCGCGGAGAGCAGCGCGTACTGGCTCGCGGTGAAGCGCAGGTTGCAGAGCGCGGACAGGTAGGCGACGACCGTGACGCCGCCGACGCCGCTCGCGAAGTTCTCGAATCCGACCGCCGAGGCAAGCCCGAGATTGGTGTGGCCGGCGAGCGCGAGCGCGGCGAAGCCGAGGTTCGACACCGCCATGAGGACGAGGCTCGCGAGTACCGAACGCTGCATGCCCTGCCGCTCGTAGATCACGCCGCCGGCGAAGATGCCGGCGAGCAGCGCGGCGAAGCCCACGCCGACGTCGTAGTACGCGACCTCGTCGTTGCTGAAGCCGAGATCCTGGAACAGCAGCCGCAGCGTGAGGTTGGCGAGCGTATCGCCGATCTTGTGGATCAGCACGAACAGCAGCACCACGAGCGCGCCCTGGCGCCGCACGAATTCGGCGAGCGGGCTGACATAGGCGACCAGCGCCTCGAGGACGCCGTGCATCGCGGCCGGCTCGCGATGCCGCGCCGGCTCGCCCACGAGCGCGCCGACCAGGATCGCCGGCAGCGCGAACACGGTGCAGGCGGCGTAGGCCGCCAGCCAGCCGAAGCGCGCGGCGACCACGAGCGCGAGCCCGCCGGCCGCCGCGGCGCCGATGCGCCAGCCGTACTGCGACATGCCGGAGCCGGCGCCGAGCTGACGCGGCTCGAGCAGCTCGATGCGGTAGGCGTCGATGATGATGTCGAACGTCGCGCCGGCCACGCCGACCGCGACGGCGGCGGCGGCGACCAGCAGCAGCGAGGCGTCCGGGTCCGCGGCGCCGAGCAGCGCGACCGTCGCGATCACCAGCACGCCGGCCAGCCACAGCCAGCTGCGCCGCTGGCCGAATCTGCCGAGCAGCGGCAGCCGCACGTGATCGACCAGCGGCGCCCAGAGGAACTTCAGGTTGTAGGCGAGGATTGCGAGCGCGAACGCGGTCACCGTGCTCTTGCCGACGCCGTGCTGCGCAAGGCGCGTGGTCAGCGTGGCGCCGATCATCGCGAAAGCGAATCCGGAGGACACGCCGAGGCAGAGCGCCGCGAGCGGCGCGGTCTCGAGATACGGGCGGACGCCCTCGGGCAGCCGCTCGCGCAGCCGGGCAAGCGGGTCGGCGAGCACCATGGCGGGGCAGTTTACCCGCGTCAAGCGGCGCGCCTTCCGCCATTGCCACGCGGTGCAAAAACCGTTAGTCTGCCGCTCCCGTTCGCATTTCCGTTTTCCCCCAAGCAATGAGCGCCCAACCCATGACCACCGATGTCAACAAGGACAAGCTCGTCGCCGACCTCAAAGTCGTGGTCGCCGACGCCGAGGAACTGCTGCGTGCCACGGCCTCGCAGGCGGGCGAGAAGGTCGTCGCCGCGCGCGAGCGCATCCAGGCCTCGCTCGCGACCGCCAAAGTGAAGCTAGGCGAGGCCGAGCGCGCCGCCGTCGCCAAGGCGAAGGAAGCCGCCAGGGCGACCGACGAGTACGTGCACGACAATCCCTGGCAGGCGGTCGGCATCGCCGCCGGCATCGGCGTCCTGCTCGGCCTGCTGATCGGCCGCCGCTAAGCCGGCCGCCCCGGCGCGGGCGCAACAGCCATGCTCGGCCCGGTGAGAGAGCTCGCTCGCACGCTGCTCTCGTTCGCCGAGACGCGCGCGCGTCTTGCCGCCACCGAGTTCGAAGAGCAGGCCGTCCGGATCGCCGAGATTGCGGTGCTCGCCGCCGCCGCGCTGTTCTTTCTCGGTCTCGGTCTGCTGTTCATCGCGCTGATGGTGCTGCTCGCGTCCTGGAACTCGAATCCGGTGCTCGCCGCCTCCCTCATGGCTGCGCTGTTCCTCGGCCTGGCGGCGGCCGCTGTGCTGGTCGCGCGTGCGCGCATGCGCGAGCGGCCGAAGTTCCTCTCGGCGACGATCGCCGAGCTCAAGAAGGACATCGAACAGGTGGAGCAGCGCTGATGCTGCGCGCACGCGCGAAGCTGCTCGAGCTCGCCGAACGCCGCAGCCGGCTCATCGAGCGCGCGCGCACCCAGCGCGAGCAGCTGGCGCATGGCCTCGCGGGCACCGATGCCGCGGCCGTGCTGCTGGCCCGCGCGTTGCGCGTCGTCGAGGACATCAGGCAAAAACCGCTCATCGTGGCCGTGGCCGTGGCGCTGCTCGTCGCGCTCAGGCCGCGGCGTGCGCTCGGCTGGCTCATGAAGGGCTGGTCCGCGTGGCGCCTGTACCGCGGCGCACGGCGCGTGTGGCAGCGTCTCGCCGCCGGCAGCACCGCCGTCTCTAGCTGAAGTCGTAGTCGATGATCAGCGGCGCGTGGTCGCTGAAGCGCCGCTTCAGGTAGATCGACTCTTTCCTCGCGGTCTTCGCCACGCCGGGCGTCGCGATCTGGTAGTCGATGCGCCAGCCGACGTTCTTCGCCCAGGCCTGGCCCCTGTTCGACCACCAGGTGTACTGCTCGGGCTTCGCATTCAGGCGCCGGAACACGTCGACGAAGCCGACCTCGTCGAACACGCGCGTGAGCCAGGCGCGCTCTTCGGGCAGGAAGCCCGAGTTCTTCTGGTTGGCGCGCCAGTTCTTCAGGTCGATCTCCCTGTGGGCGATGTTCCAGTCGCCGCACAGGATCGCCTCGCCGCCGCGCGCCTTCAGCTTCCTCAGGTGCGGCAGGAACGCCTTCAGGAAGCGGAACTTCGAGGCCTGGCGGTGCGGCCCGGCGGAGCCCGAGGGCAGATACACCGACGCCACCGAGAGCCTGCCGAACCGCGCCTCGAGGTAGCGGCCCTCGGCGTCGAACTCCTTCGCGCCGAAGCCGCGGACCACGCGCTCGGGCTTGACGCGGCTGTAGAGCGCCACGCCGGCGTAGCCCTTCTTCTCGGCCGGGTACAGGCAGCGCTCGAAGCCCGCGAGCTCGACCGCGTGGCCGTCGAGGTCCGCCTCGTGCGCCTTGATCTCCTGCAGGCAGACGACGTCGGCCTTCTGCGCCGCGAGCCAGCGGAACAGGCCCTTGCCCGCCGCCGAGCGCAGGCCGTTGACGTTGAGGCTGATGATCCTCAAGACGAGGGGAAGCTGGAGACCCCGCCGTGCGCGGCCGACCACTCGGCGGGCGCATGGAGGAATTTCTCCACTTCGGCCACCTGCGCGGCGCCGAGGTAGCTGCCCTGCTTGACCACGCGCAGCACGTCCCACCAGGTGGCCAGGTAGTGCAGGCGCACGCCGAGCTCCTGCATCACCTTCTTCGATTCGGGGAAGATGTCGTAGTAGAAGTTGACGAACACGTGCTCGACCACGGCGCCCGCGTCGCGCAGCGCCTTGCAGAAGTTGATCTTGGAGCGTCCGTCGGTGGTGAGGTCCTCGACGAGCAGCGTGCGGGCGCCCTCGCGGATGTCGCCCTCGATCTGCGCATTGCGGCCGAAGCCCTTCGGCTTCTTGCGGATGTACTGCATCGGCAGGCCGAAGCGGTCGGCGATCCAGGCCGCGTACGGGATGCCCGCGGTCTCGCCGCCGGCCACCACGTCGAACTGCTCGAAGCCCGCGTCGCGCGACAGCGTCGCGGCGGCGAAGTCGACGAGCTCGCGGCGGATGCGCGGATAGAAGATGAGCTTGCGGCAGTCGATGTAGACCGGGCTCGCCCAGCCGGAGGTGAAGATGAAGGGCTTGCCCTCGGAGAACAGCACCGCCTTCACTTCCAGCAGCATCTTCGCGGTCGTGTCGGCGATGAATTCGCGATCCGCAGTGCGCATGGCGGGGCGAATTTTATCAGGTCGGTCAACGCGCGGTCCTGCGGCGCGTTAGAATCGATGCCGTTTTCCGAACCGGAGCCCGCCCTCATGCGTGCCGCCCTCGTTGCCGCTCTCGCCATGCTGCCTGCCGTCGCGCTCGCGCAGTCCTACCGCTGCGTCGGCGCCGACGGCAAGAAGTACTACGGCCAGGCGGTGCCGCCGCAGTGCGTAGGCCAGCCCGTGGAGCAGCTCGACTCGCGCGGCGTGGTCGTCAAGCGCATCGACGCGGTGCGCTCGGCGGAGGATCGCGCGAAGCAGGAAGCCGAGGAGGCCGAGCGCAAGAAGCAGGCCGCGGCGGCCAAGGAGCAGAGCCGCAAGGACAATGCGCTGCTCTCGAGCTACACCAGCGAGCAGGACATCGAGATCGCGCGCTCGCGCGCGCTCGAGGGCAGCCAGCGCGCCGCCAAGGACCTCGAGCAGAGCATCGCCGCGCTGAAGAAGCGCCGCGGCGCCCCGAGCGCCGATACCAGGGCGATCGACGCCGACCTGAAGACGCAGGAGGCGGCGCTTGCGGCCCGCCAGAAGGACATGACGGCCATCAACGCGCGCTACGACGAGGACAAGAAGCGCTACATCGAGATCACGAAGCGAGGCAAGTAATGACGAAAATCGCCGCCGCGGCGCTCGCCGCCGGAATCGCGCTGGCGCCGCTCGCGGCGCTGGCGCAGTCCAACGTGCCGACGTCCACCTCCTTCCGCTGCACGGGCACGGATGGCAAGAAGTACTACGGCTCGACGATTCCGCAGCCGTGCATCGGCCAGCCCGTCGAGCAGCTCAACGCCCAGGGCATGGTGATCAAGCGCATCGACGCGGCTGTCAGCGCGGCCGAGCGCGAGAAGAAGGCGGCCGAGGAGGAGGAGCGCAAGAAGCGCGAGGCGATCTCCAAGGAGGAAGGCCGGCGCAACCGGGCGCTGCTCGCGACCTACACCAGCGAGCAGGACATCGACTCCGCGCGCGCGCGCGCGCTGCGCGACAACGAGCTCGCCGTGAAGGATGTCGAGAGGCGCATCGGCGGCCTTAAGCAGCGCCTCGCGGAGCAGAAGAAGGAGCTGCAATTCTACGAGGGCAAGAACAAGCCGCCCGCCAAGCTCACGCAGGACATCCAGAGCACCGAATTCGACATCAAGGCGCAGGAAGACCTGCTGGCGGCGAAGAAGAAGGATGTCGAGCAGATCAACGCGCGCTACGACGACGACAAGAAGCGCTACCACGAGCTCACCAAGGGTAGCGCCGCGAAGTAGCGCCTAGCCCTTCAGCTTGCGGCGCAGGATCTCGTTGACCTGCGCCGGGTTGGCCTTGCCCTTGCTCGCCTTCATCACCTGGCCGACCAGCGCGTTGAACGCCTTCTCCTTGCCCGCGCGGTAGTCCTCGACGAGCTTCGCCCCCGCGGCCATCGCCTCGTCGACGATTTTCTCGATCGCTCCAGCGTCGCTGACCTGCTCCAGGTTTCGTTCCCGAACGATCTTCTCGGGGGACTCCTGCGTCGTCCACATTATCGATGCAACGTGGTTCGCAGTGGAGGTAGAGATCCTCTTGCTTGAGACCAGCTCTGCGAGAGACCGCAAATTTGCCGCTGATATTCTTGCAGAAGGATCGGATACGCCGTCTTCGTTCATGCGAGCAGATATCACGCCCGCAATCAAGTTCGCGGCCACGAGCGTCTTGTCGCCCGACGTTCCGGACAGCACCAACGCAGAGTAGTCAGCAAGCTCGGACGTGCCGGTGATGACAGCCACGTTGTTCGCCGGAAGCACTGGATAGCGATCGCGAATGTCGAATCGTCTCGCTTCGAGCGTCTTTGGCATCTCAGCGTGAACTCGCTGAATGTCCTCCTCCGAGATAACTAGCGGGAGCAGATCGGGATCCGGAAAGTACCGGTAGTCTTGCGCATCCTCCTTGGACCGCATCGAGCGAGTCTCGTTGCGTTCCGGGTCGTAGAGGCGGGTTTCCTGGGCGATCGCCTTGCCATCTTCGATCAGCTCGATCTGGCGGCGCGCTTCGTATTCGATCGCCTGCTCCATGAAGCGGAACGAGTTCAGGTTCTTGATCTCGCAGCGCGTGCCGAGCTTCGTGTCCCCTTGTTTGCGTACTGAAACGTTGGCGTCGCAGCGGAACGAGCCCTGCTGCATGTTCCCGTCGCAAATCTTGAGCGAAGTCACAATTTCGTGAAGCTTTTTAGCGTACGCGATTGCCTCCTGCGCGCCGCGAAGCTCGGGCTCGGTAACGATTTCCAGCAGCGGCGCTCCTGCGCGGTTGAGGTCGATGCCCGTCATGCCATGAAAGTCCTCGTGCAGCGACTTGCCGGCGTCTTCCTCGAGGTGGGCGCGCGTGAGACGGATGGTCTTTTCGCCGTCCGCTGTCGCGAATTTCACGGCGCCACCCTGCACTACCGGAATCTCGAACTGGCTGATCTGATAGCCCTTCGGAAGGTCGGGGTAAAAATAGTTCTTACGCGCGAAGATCGAGCGGCGATTGACCTTACCGCCGACGGCCAGGCCAAATCGGATCGCGAGCTCCACCGCGCCGCGGTTCGCCACGGGAAGCACCCCGGGGAGCGCGATGTCGAAGGCGCTGGCCTGCGTGTTCGGCGCCGCGCCGAATGCCGTGGACGCGCCCGAGAACATCTTGCTCTTGGTGAGCAACTGCGCGTGCGTCTCGATGCCGACGACGATTTCCCAGGTCATGGCGCGCGCTATTGCACCGGGCGGATGAGCTGGCAGTCGCCGCGCCGATCGACGAAGAGGGGCTCGAGGTAGGCCTGCGAGCCGCACATCGCGTCGCAGTTCTCCGCGCTCACGCGCACGACTTCGCCCAGGTCGCGCAGCGTCACGGCGCAGCGCCCCGCGGCCGCTCGAAGCCCGCCGCTGAAAGGCCGCTGTTCCAGGCCGTGCAGCGCGCAGGAGTGGTCGCCCGGCGCCACCTTCGAGCGCCAGTCCAGGCTCTTCACCCTGCCCTTCTCGACCACGAGCGCCAGCCTGGAGTCGTAGCGCCCTTCGGCGACGTCGCAGCTCACGCTCGCGCTGTAGCCGTCCATCGACGGGAATTTCTCGCTGAACTCGAACTGCTCGCGCAGCTGCCCGCCCGGCCCGTAGCGGTCGCCCTTGAAGGTTCCGCCCGACCAGGTGCCCTGCAGCGTCGCCGTGGCCGGACGGCCGTACAGGATCGCCGTGTTGCCCTCCTTCAGCACGGTGACGCCGAGCTGCTTGCTGCGCTCGCCCTCGAGGAAGCGCCGCTGCATCGTCGTGAGCAGCAGGTATTCGCCCGTGACGCGCGCCGAGCCGTCGGCCCGCGGCGCGGCGTAGAGCTGCAGCAGCGCGGCGCGGCCGCCGACGTGACCGAGCAGTTCGACGGTCTTGTCTTTCTCCTGTGAAAATCCTTCCAGAGAAAAAACGAGGAGCAAGACCGCGAACCGTCTCACAGCGGCGACTCCTTCGGCACGCGCAGATGCCAGTCCGTCGCCTGCTGGTAGCGATGCGCGGCGCCCAGCATCTTCGCCTCGGCGAAGTAGTTGCCCATGATCTGCAGCCCGACCGGCAGCCCCTGCGCGTCGAAGCCGCACGGAATCGACAGGCCGGGCAGGCCCGCGAGCGGCGCCGGAATCGTGAAGATGTCGTTCAGGTACATCTGCACCGGGTCGTCCGACTTCGCGCCGAGCGGGAACGCCGTCGAGGGCGAGGTCGGGCCGAGGATGAGGTCGCAGCGCGCGAACGCCTCGGCGAAATCGCGGGCGATCAGCCGGCGCACCTTCTGCGCCTGCAGGTAGTAGGCGTCGTAGTAGCCGTGCGAGAGCACGTAGGTGCCCACCAGAATGCGGCGCTTCACTTCCGCGCCGAAGCCTTCGGCGCGCGTGCGCCGGTACATGTCGGCCAGATCGGCGTAGTCCTTCGCGCGGTGGCCGTAGCGCACGCCGTCGAAGCGCGAGAGGTTGGACGAGGCCTCCGCGGGCGCCACCACGTAGTACACCGGCACCGCGAGCGCGGTGTTCGGCAGCGAGAGCTCCACCGTCTTCGCGCCCTGGCTCTCGAACCAGCGGACCGCGTCGCGCACGCGCGCGAGCACGTCCGCGTCCACGCCCTCGGCGAAGTACTCCTTCGGCAGGCCGATGCGCAGCCCGCCGAGCGGCCTTGCCGCGTCCGCCGCCTTGCTCAGGTTGAGCTCGCGCGCGTAATCCTCCGCCGGCCGCTCCAGGCTCGTAGAGTCGCGCGCGTCGAACCCCGCCATCGCGTTCATGAGCAGCGCCAGGTCCTCGGCGCTCTTCGCGATCGGCCCGCCCTGGTCGAGCGAGGAGGCGAAAGCGATCATGCCGTAGCGCGAAACCA
>Ga0335070_10008894_pt1 | contig 11795 bp, 10 predicted proteins | sample Lox_Sample_13_FD_206722 | JGI IMG/M metagenome (GOLD analysis project Ga0335070, IMG submission 206722) | Soil microbial communities from Loxahatchee National Wildlife Refuge, Florida, United States - Lox_Sample_1.3 | ecosystem: Environmental > Terrestrial > Soil > Wetlands | place: USA...
TCGCGCGCGACCCGTTCGGAGGAGAGGCGCCGCGCTACGTGCGCAGCACGCTCTATCGATACCGCTTCGCGGACGCGGCCCAGCGGCGCGAGACCGGTCGCTGGTGGGAGCGCGAGGAGATCGGGCCCTACTGCCCGACGCTCGAGCTCGTCGGCGATCGCCTGCGCATCGCCGAGCCCTGAAGCCAGGCCGCGGCGCGCACCCCCACCGCGGCGAGCGCGAGCAGCGCGAGCGGCAGGTACGCGGGAGAGCGCACGGCCCGCGGCAGGTAGCTCGACGCGAAGATGCCCCACAGGAGCCAGCTCCCGGCGAGGTGCAGGAGCCGCCAGCGCTCGCGCCCGAGCGCGGCGACGGCGCGGTCGTTCGACGTGGCGGCCATCGCGGCCACGAAGACGTAGCCGATGCCGCCTCCGATCACCGTGGTGGCGGAGGTGCGCGCCATCTCCTCGGGCCAGCGCACGGCGAGCGCGACGATCCCGACCAGGTGGAGCGCGTGGGAGACCGCGAAGGAGAGGCCGAGGTAGCGCCGGTTGCGCAGCAGCCACGCCGTCGCCGGCGTCCGCGCGAGCTGGCGCAGGCTCGACGCCGTGAAGGCCAGGCTGAAGAGCACGAGCGAGCTGCGCGCGGTGGCGCGGATCAGCATCCGCACGCCGTCCACGCCGGTGCCGGCCGCGGCGAGCACGGCGAGCGTCATCGCCGCCAGGGCGAGGCTCGCCCAGCCGACGAGGCGAGGACCATCGAAACGCCCGCGTGTCACCGCCACGGCGCGGGAGGATACCCGGCTCAGGCTCGATCGCGAGGCGGAAGCTCGATGCGCAGGTGCTCGGAGACGTCGCCGACGAGATCGACTTCGATCACGCGCTCCGCGAAGCGCCACGCCCCTTCCGCGCGCTCGAAGCGATCGCGGTAGCGCCCGGCCACGATCGGCTGGAGCGGGAGGCGCGGCGTCGCCTGGTACACCACGTAGTAGGAGCGCGCGGTCGCCGCGCGGCGGGCGGCGTCGACGTCGACGATCTCGTTCGAGACGACGTGACGCGTGCGCAGCGTACCGTCCGGATGCACGCGGTTCGCGGACTCGTAGAGCCGGCGCACCGCGTCCGCGCCGCGCACCGGCCGCTCGAGCCCCGCCGCGCGGATCTCGCCGTGCGCGAAGAGCTCCCCCACGCCGGAGAAGTCGGCCGCGTCGATGCGCTCGGCGTAGAGGTGGAGCAGGCGCCGGATCGCCTCGATGTGCGAGGCCGCGTCGGGCTCCACCCGGCTCACGGATGCGGCGCCACGTCACGTGGGACGTAGGCGTTGGCCGCGCCGTGCTTGTAGACGAGCTCGCCGCCGAGGGCTCCCACGCGCACGGCGATCGCGAGCACCACGAGCGACGCGACGACGGCGGCGGCCCGCGCCGCGCCACCGCGCCCGACGAGCCCGGCACCCGCCACCACCACCGAGCCCATCGACGCCCAGAGCAGCCACTCGGCCGCCTCCGCATGCTCGCCGATGTACCTCTTGTCGACGACCTTCTCGACGCGGTCCGCCGTGTCCTCGCCGGTCTCGCGCGCCAGCAGAACCAGGCCCACGAGCAGCAGGTTCGCGATCACGACGAGCGCCCAGGTCCGCCGCTCCAGCCAGCCCTGCCGGATCGCGAGGGCGATGCCTGCCGTGAGCAGCGGAATCAGCACGGAGAGCGCGATCGGCAGATGGACGACCGCGGGATGCAGCGGATCGGGAAGCATCGAAGACCTCCTCGCGCGAGCTTAGTTCGCGGCCGGCGCGGCGGCCCCGGGAAGCGGCTCCTCGCGCGCGCGCCCCTCCTCGTCGACCGACCAGCGCGCGACCACCCGGGTCGGCACCCAGAGCTGCCAGCCGAACTCGCGGATCGCGACGAGCGAAACCACGAGGCGGCGCCCGTCCGGGCCCTCGACCAGATCGACGCGCGCGAAGCCGGGCAGCCGGGCAGCGAAGCGCAGGCCCACCAGGCGCTGGTGCGGGACGCGGAGGTCCGAGCCGGCGCCCGACACCACCTGCAGCAGCGGATGCGGCCCCTCGACCACGCCGATCTCCAGGTTGTGCTCGTGGCCGGAGAGCTGGAGCTGCGCGGGCACGCCGGCGGACTCGAGCGCGCGCAGGGCCGCCACCGCCGGCGTCCGGTCGGTGAAGGGATAGTGGCTGACCAGGATCCGCCACGGTCCGCGCGCGGCACGCACCGCTTGCACGAAGGGCTCGAAGTCGCCCCGCTTCGCGAGGAGCGTCCGCGGATCGTAGAGCACGAGGCTCACCCCCTCCGGCAGCTCGACGACCTGGGGCTCGCGCTGGAGATGCCAGTTCGCGACGTACTGGGGGACGACCTCCTCCTGGAGGCGCGGGCTGTCCTCGGTCTCGACGTCGTGATTGCCGAGCACGGCGTAGAGCGGGATCGGGTGCACGGGATCCCGGCACGGCACCGCCACGTGCGACGAGAGCGGGGCCGACAGGTCGACGAAGGCGCAGTAGGGCTCGGTCAGGTTCGCGCGCACGCGTGGCTCGATCTCGCTCTCGTGGAGTCCGTCCGGGTAGAAGTTGTCGCCGAGCAGGAGGAGCGCGTCGGCGGGCCGGCGCTGCGTCTCCGCAGCCAGCGCGCGCGCCACGCGGATCTGCTGCTGCCCGTCGCGCCCGAAGCGGCGCGGTGGCTCGCCGGTGTCGCCGAGCGCCAGGAGGGAGAGCAGCACGCGCCCGTCCGGATCCGGCGTGACGGAAGGACCGGGCGGCCGGCTCGCGGCCCAGTGCGATCCAGCGGCGACCGCCACCGCGGCAACCGCCAACGCGATCGCGAACCATCGCGCGGGCGACGAGCGCGCGGCCCCAGGAGACATCGCGGCGAGAAGATTGACCGCTTGCGGGGCGCGCGCCATCGCTCCAGATCGAATCCGGCCCGCCGGCCCCGCGGGGCTCCCCAATCTGCAATGAAGCCTGGAGCGATTCGCTCGTCTTCATGCCGAGGTCACTGGACGCGGCTAGGTTTCCCCGCGGCTCCAGCCGGCCATGGAGGATGGAGGACCGCGTCGTGAAGCTGCTCTACGTCGAAGACGACCCCGCCGCCCAGCAGTACATCTTCAAGGGGCTCGGCGAACACGGTTTCGTGGTCGAGGTCGTCTCGGACGGCGCCTCGGGCTTCGAGCGGGCCAGCCACGGGTCCTACGACCTCGTGATCCTCGATGTCATGCTGCCCGACATGGAGGGCTACGAGGTGCTGCGCCGGCTGCGCGAGGCGAACATCGACACGCCGGTGCTGTTCCTGTCGGCGCGCGGGGCGGTGCGCGACCGCGTGCAGGGGCTCGAGCTCGGGGCCGACGACTATCTCCCCAAGCCGTTCGCCTTCGCCGAGCTGCTCGCGCGCATCCGCGCCATCGCGCGGCGGCGGCTGGGCGAGCCCGACGACGGGCGCCTCGGCACCGCCGATCTGGTGGTCGATCTGCACCGCCGCACGGTGGAGCGCGCCGGCCGACGCGTCGAGCTCTCGCCCAAGCAGTTCGCGCTGCTCGAGTACCTGCTGCGCCATCGCGGCCAGGTGGTGTCGCGCACGATGATCACCGAGAACGTGTGGGGCTGGGGCTTCGAGAGCTTCTCCAACCTGATCGACGTCCACATCAACCGGCTGCGGAAGAAGATCGATCAGGGGTTCCCCACCAAGCTGGTGCACACGGTGAAGGGAGCCGGCTACATCCTGGAGGAGCGCAGCGAGCCGGCGACACGGGTCGAGACCAGCGTTGCGTAGAAGGGCCCTGTCGATCGGGGCCAAATGGACGCTGCGCTACACCGCCGTGATGCTGCTCACGGTGAGCGGCTTCTCGGTCTACGTCTACGAGCGCGCCGAATCCCGCTTCGACAACGACGCCAAGGTCCTGATCGATCTGCAGCTCGACCAGCTGCTCGAGTTCGTCGACGCGCACCCGGGCGACGTCGAGATGTGGCGTGTCCAGTCGGGGCGGCAGGTCGTTGCGGCCGATCCCGACCTGCGGCTCGGCATCCAGATCTTCGACGCCGAGGGGCGCGAGCTGGTGGCGGCGGGTAGCGCGCAGGGGAGCGGGCTCGCGCTGCCGCCGAACGTCGCGCGCGGCAGCCACTCCAAGGACCTGCGCGAGGTCGACGTCACCGGCCACGGGTATCCCTTCCTCGCCCTCGCCGGCCGCAACTACGACGGCACGACCGCGCAGGTGCTGGTGTACTCGAGGCTGTTCGCGCGCAGCCTGGCCCGCCTGCGGGCCGCGTTCCTGTCGGCGCTGCCGGTGCTGCTGGTGGTGACGGCGGCGCTCGGCTGGGGGCTCACGCGCGGGAGCCTGCGCCCAATCGCGGCGATGAACCGCACCGCTCGCCGCATCTCGACGAGGCAGCTCGACGGCCGCATTCCGACCACCGGCTCGGGCGACGAGCTCGACGAGCTCGCCCAGACGCTGAACGACATGATCGGCCGCATCCGCGAGGGCGTGGAGCGGATGCAGCGCTTCTCGGTCGACGCCGCCCACCAGCTCCGCACGCCGCTGGCGGCGCTGCAGAACCAGATCGACGTCACGCTCGCCAATCCGCGCTCCGCCGAGGAGTACCGCGCCGTGCTCGGCGACCTGCTCTATCAGGTGGGCACGCTCTCCGACACGGTGAACGGCATGCTGCGCCTGGCGCAGTCGGAGGGCGGGCTCGAGGCAGCGCACCGCGTGCGCGTCGAGATCGATCCGCTGCTAGCCGAGGTCGTCGACTTCTTCGGCGCGCTCGGTGAGGAGCGCGGCCTCGAGATCACCCTCACCAGCGAGTCGAAGTGCGCGGTCGACGGCGACGCCGTCTGGCTCCACCAGCTCTTCGCGAACCTGATCCACAACGCGCTCCAGTACACGCCGGAGGGCGGACGCGTCGAGGTGGGGGCGCAGCGCGAGGGCACCGAGGTCGCGATCGCGGTGCGCGACAACGGCCGCGGCATGAGCGAGGCGGACCGCTCGATCGCCTTCTCGCGTTACCAGCGCGGCAGCGCGGCGAGCGCCGACTCGAGCTCGGGCCTCGGTCTCGGCCTCGCGCTCGCGCGCGAGATCGCGCGCGCGCACGGCGGCACGATCGAGCTCGAGAGCGAGCCGGGGTACGGCTCGACCTTCACGGTGCGGCTCCCGATCGCGAGCGAGCCGGAGCGCAGCTCGGCCTAGACGCCGGGCCGCCCTCCTACGCCGATTCGAGTCGAGCCAGCTCCCGCGCCTTCGCCGCGTCGTAATCCGGGAAGAGCCTGCGCAGGAGGGCCAGCGCCTCGTCGAAGGGGAGCTGACCCGGCGCCGTCGGCGCGCCTGCGAAGGCGTAGGTGAGGAGCGAGCCGAGCGCGGCGAAGACGAGGCGCGTCGCCACGCCCGCCTCGCCCATCCCGACGGCAATCAGGTTGGGGCTCGCCAGCAGCGCTCCCGCCAGCGCGCGCACGTCGGCGGGCCCCCGCACGGTGGTCGCGATCTTCACGACGTCGGCGCCGGTCTGCTGCCCGCGCGCCACCAGCGCGGCGAGGGCGCTCGGGTCCGGCGTCTTCTCGAAGTCGTGGTGCGAGACGATGGCGAGCGCGCCGGCGCGGTGGGCGGCGTCGATCACCGGGTCCCGGATCTCGACGGCGGCCAGCTCGACGTCGACGGCGTCGACCCGTGGCGCGAGCGCGCGGAAGAGCTCGAGCCGCTCCTCCTCGCCGCGCGTCCAGCCGCCGCCCTCGGCGCGCAGCCGGATCGTCGCGAGGAGCGGCAGGCCCGAGAACTTGTCGAGCTCGGCGAGCGCGCGCTCCGGGTCCGGCGAGCTGAAGTGGTCCACGCGCAGCTCGGCCACGTCGAGCCCGCGGCGCCGCAGCGCCTGCACCTCCGCGCGGTCCGCGCGGTCCGAGAACGGGACCGCGAGGCGCGGCAGCGCGCCCAGCTCCAGCGATCCGAGCTTCAGCATGCCGGCATGATACGATCGCGGCCATGCGCTCGCCCGCCGCGCGCGTGCTCCGGCTCGGCGCCGGGCTCGCCCTCGCCGCCGCCTGCTCGCACGGTCCGACCTGGGACGAGTTCCACAGGCAGGTCGCGGGCCCGCGCCCCGGCTTCGCACGCATCTTCGTGTACACGCCCCTGCGGGCCGAGGCCCTGAACGTGCATCCCCAGGTCACGCTCGACGGCGAGGTGATCGGCACGTCGAGCCCGGGGAAGTTCTTCTTCGTCGATCGCCAGCCGGGCATCTACGAGATCAGCGTTCCGCCGACGCGCTACCTGGCCTCCTTCGGCAACCGGGCCGCGGCCGAGCCTGCTCGCGTCTCGCTGTGGCTCGGGCAGTCCGCCTTCGTGCAGATCGACGTCGTGGAGCTCGGCAGCATCCTGCAAGCCCGCCTGCAGACCCGCGAGGGCAGCGACGGTGAGCGCTTCATCCGGGAGTGCCGCTTCGCGCCGGGCGACGCCCAGCGCTGATCTGCGGGGCGACGGCTTCGCCGGACGCCGCCCGCTATCCTCCGGGCGCGGGTGGAGCGCGGGGCGGGACTCGATGCGCGTGCGCTTCGGTGAGTTCGAACTCGACACGGGCCGGCGCGAGCTCTCGCGAGACGGCGCGCCGATCCCGCTCGCGCCGAAGCTCTACGCCCTGCTCTTGCTGCTCGTCGAGGAGCGCCATCGCCTCGTGCCCTTCGAGGAGGTGATGGCGCGGATCTGGCCGGACGTGCACGTGAGCAACGCCACGCTCTCGTCGACGCTGCGAGACCTGCGCCGCGCGACGGGGGACGACGGCTACCACCCGCACATCGTCGCGACGGCGCGCGGCCAGGGGCTCCGCTTCCTCGGCACGCTCGATCCGCTCGACGGCCCCGTGCGGCCGGATCCGGATCGCCTGTTCGGGAGTCGCGAGCGCCTGGCGGCGCAGCTCTGTTCGATGTTCGACGGCGCGAAGGATGGACGCGGCCACATCGCGCTCGTGGCGGGACAGGCGGGCATGGGCAAGAGCCGGCTCGGGCGCGAGGTGTCGGAGCAGGCACGCGCGCGCGGCCTCACGGTGCAGGTCGGACGCTGCGGCGATTCCGTGCTCGATCCGCCGTATGGGGCCTGGGTGCAGATCCTCACCGGTCTGGTCGAGCAACGCTCCGCCGAGAGCGACGCCGCGCTCGAGGGCGTGTCCGCCGAGCTGGCCCGCATCGTCCCCGCCATCGCGGACCGCATCCCCGACGCCGCCATCGTCCCCGGCCCGGACGGCGACTTCGAGGCGCGCTACCGGCTGTTCGACCGGGTGGCGACCTTCGTGCGCCGGCTCGCGCGCGCGACGCCGATCCTGTTCGTGCTCGACGACTTCGATCGCGCCGCGCGCTCGTCGCTCGAGGTGCTCGAGTTCATGGCGAGCTGGGTCGCGGAGGTGCCGCTCTTCGTCGTCGCCACCTATCGCCCGGCCGCGCTCGGCGGCGACGCAGCGCTGGTTCGCACGATCGCGGAGATCGGCCGCCTCGCGCCGTGCGAGCGCTACCAGCTCGAGGCGCTGACCCGGGACGAGGTCGGCGAGTACCTGCGGCGCTGCGCCGGCGTCGAGCCCTCGGCGCAGGCGTGCATCGAGCTGCACGAGCGCAGCGGCGGCAACCCGTTCTTCCTGCGCGAGCTGGTGCGTCACGAGCTCGGGCGCGCGGGCGGGCCCGGCGTCGAGGTCGCCGGCGCTCGCGCGGGCGAGCTGCCGCCGAGCCTGCGAGAGGCGATCCGCGCGCGCGTGCTCGCGCTCTCGGAGACGGCGCAGCACGTGCTGGCGGGCGCGGCGCTGCTCGGCCGCGAGTTCGCGCTCGAGCTGGCGGCGAGCGTGGCGGATCTCCCCGCGCCGGCCGTGCTCGAGACGCTCGCGGAAGCGCATCGCGCCGGCCTCGTCGAGCCGGGCGACGGCGATCGCTGGCGCTTCGTCCACGCACTCATCCTGGAGTCGATCGCGGAGGACGTGACGCCGATGCTGCGGCTGCGACTTCACGAGCGCATCGGCCAGGTGCTGCGCGCCGACGCGCGCGACGACGCGGCCCGGGCCATGGAGGTGGCGCATCATCTCTCGCGCGCGGCGGAGCGCGTCGCGCACCAGGCGGCCGAGGCGGCGATGCGCGCGGCGCAGCTCGCCGAGCGGAGCCTCGCCTTCGCCGACGCCGCCAGCTTCTACGAGACCGCGCTCGAGCTGCGCGCGCGAGCCCCGGCCGGCGATCCGCTCGAGCGCTGCGAGCTGCTGCTCGGCCTGGCGCAGGCCCGTCTCGCGGCCCGCGACGTGCAGGGCGCGTGGGAGAGCGCGCGGTCGGCCGCGGAGCTCGCGCGCGAGATCGCGAGCCCCGTCCACCTGGCGCGCGCGGGCCTCGTGCTGAGCGCACACTTCCGGATCGGCTTCGCCGAGCCGCTCGCACTGCTCGAGGAGGCGCTGCCCGCGCTGCCTGCGGAGGTACCCGCGCTGCGCGCGGCGGTGGCGTCGTCGATCGCGGCCCACCTGCACTACATGCGCGAGCCCAAGCGCAGGATCGTGCTGGCGGAGCTGAGCGTGGACGCCGCCAAGGAGGCGGCGAACCCCGAGTTCATCGCGCTCTCGCTGATGGCGATGCGCAACGCGCTCTGTGCTCCGGAGGCGCTCGCCGCGCGCCTGCAGTTCGGCTCCGAGCGGGTCGAGTGGGCCGACCGGATGCCGCGCTCGGCGCAGCGATGCCTCGCGCGCGGGGAGCGGGTGGTGGATCGCTACGCGGCCGGCGACCTCGAGGGCGCCGAGCGCGACGCGGAGGACATCGAGCAAATCGCGCGCGAGATCCCCGTCCGCAGCATGCTGAGCTTCCTGCCGCGCTGGCGCTCGCTGCGCGCCAACGGCGCGGGCCGCTTCTTCGAGGCCGAGAGCGCGGCGCGCACCGCGTTCGAGCTCACCCAGCAGGCCGACGATCCCAACGCGTTCCCCAACCTGACCATGCAGCTCGGCATGGTGCGCTTCGAGCAGGGACGCTGGGACGACCTCGACGCGATGCTGACCGCCTCCGCCACCTGGCTCGAGCCGTATCGCACGCTGGCGCCCGCGGTGCGCGCCGTCATCGCCCGCTACGACCTGCTGCGGGGCCGGCGCGAGCGCGCGCTCGCCGACTACGAGCTCCTCGTCTCCGACCAGTTCCTCGACGGCGACCCCGAGCCGCTGGTGACGTGCAGCTGGCTCGCGTGCATGGTCCTCCAGCTCGGCGACGCCGAGCGTGCCGAGCGGATCTACGAGCGGCTCAGCGCCTTCGGCGATCAGTTCGTGATCTTCAACTTCGCGATCGTGGCGCGCGGCTCCTTCGCCCGCTACCTCGGCATCCTGGCGCACGCGGCGGGCCGGCTCGACGAGGCGGAGCGCCACTTCGAGCAAGCGATCGCCGCGAACGAGCGCATCGGCGCCTCGCTCTATGCGGCGCGCGCGCGCGCCGATCTGGCGTCTTTGCTGGCAGCGCGCGGTGGGCCCGGCGACGGGGCGCGCACGACCGCGGAGCGGAGGGCGGCGCGGGCGGCCTTCGAGGGCTTCGGCGTGCGACCGCTCGCGCAGGCCCCTTGTGTCTAGCGTCGCGACCGATCGAACCTCTGGAGATGCGTCGATGAGATCCCCGACCGCGCGCTTCGAGGGCCCCGTTTCCGGCGAGCCCTTCCTCGTCGGCGTCGTCGAGCCGGCGGGCGCCGGCTACGTGCGCGAGGAGTGGCTCGTGACGGGCACCGCCACGAGCTACGCGCTCCGGGGCGAGCGCAGCACGGACGGGCGCTGGGAGGCAGAGCCCGCCGGGCGCGCCCCGTTCCGGACGCGCATCGTGGTGCTCCGGCCCGCGGATCCGGCCCGCTTCGACGGCACCACGCTCGTCGAGTGGATGAACGTGAGCGGCGGGATCGACGCGGCCCCCGACTGGTTCTTCCTGCGACGCCACCTGATGCGCCAGGGCTCGGCCTGGGTCGGCGTCTCCGCGCAGAAGGCCGGCATCGACGGCGGCGGCCTCGTGCCCGGCATGCCGCTCAAGCAGGCGAACGCCGCGCGCTACGGGTCGCTCGAGCACCCGGGCGACGCCTTCGCCTTCGACATCTACAGCGAGGTCGGACGCGCGCTGCGGACCCCCGGATCCGGCCCGCTCGGACCTCTCGCGACCCGACACCTGATCGCGATCGGCGAATCGCAGTCGGCCGGCTTCCTCGTCACCTACGTCAACGCCGTCGATCCCATCGAGCGCTGCTTCGACGCCTTCCTGATCCACGGGCGCCCGGGCACCGCCGCCGCGCTCGACGGCTCCTATCTTCGAGCGGCCGCCGACGGCGACGTCTCGAAGGTCGGCGCGCTGATCAGCGAAGGACATCGGATCCGCGAGGACGTGCGCGTTCCGGTGCTCACCTTCCAGAGCGAGACCGACGTGGTGACGCTCGGCGGCGGACGCGCGCGGCAGCCCGACGGCCCGCGCTTCCGGCTCTGGGAGCTGGCCGGCGCCGCACACTTCGACACGTACGGCCTGATGGCCTCGCACGTGGATCGCGAGGGAATCGGCGTCGAAGAGCTCGCGGCGCGCCTCGCGCCCACCGCGCAGCTGCTGGGGATGACCGCGGGGACCGCGGTGAACTCGGGCCCCCAGCAGCACTACGTGCTCAACGCCGCGCTCGCGCACCTGGTGCGCTGGGTGCGCGACGGGACGCCGCCCCCGGAGGCCGCGCGGCTCGAGTCGCTCGACGCGGCGGCGAGCCGGCTCGCGCGCGACCCGCTCGGCATCGCGCGCGGCGGCATCCGGACGCCGTGGGTGGACGCGCCGACGGCGGCCCTCTCCGGAGATCCGCCCGGCGGCGACGGCTTCCTGTTCCTGTTCGGAAGGACGATCCCGTTCGACGCGGAGACCCTGGCTCGCCTCTACCCGGGCGGTGCGGAGGAGCACGTGAAGCGGTTCGAGGGATCGCTGGCCGCTGCGCTCCGCGCGGGATTCCTGCTCGACGTCGACGCCGCGGAGATCTGCGCGCTCGCGCGGCACGGGCGACAGCCGTCCGGATGGAATCCTTGACCGACGCGCTCCATCCGGCGCACGGAGTCCACGATCCGACGCGCTCGACGCCACCGCGCGCGCCGGAATCGATCCGCCGCACCAGCACGATCGACATGCTGCGGCCGGACGGGCTCTTCGGCGACGTCGTCCTCGTCGGCCGGGCGCGAGATCTCGTGACGTCGGAGAGCGGAGCCTTTCGGGTCGCCGGCGAGGCGGGCTTCCTCGGTCGCGTGGCGTTCCTTCCGGAGCGCAAGATCGTCGGCCTCTGCACGCGGCCCACCGAGCGGGGCGCCGAGGCCCTGGTGGGTACGAAGGCGTCGGGCGGGCTCCGCGCGGAGCTCGACCGCGCGCTGCCGGAGCACCGCGAGGCGCGCTCGCTGCTCTATCTCCTCCTCGACGATCTCCCGGTCGCAACGCTCGTCTCCGGCTACGCGTTCGGAGCCGCCGGCGTGCGCCATCCGCCCGGGCACCGCCCTTCGTTCCCCGCCGATCTCTGCGCGGGCTGGCGGACCGGCGGCACGATGCAGACCGAGATCGAGCGCTCGGGGCAGGTCCCCCTCTCGACCGGACCTCCGGCGCCGAGCCTCGCGCGCGCCGACGATCCGATCGCGTGGCACGAGATGGCTCCGCTCCCGGCGCACGGAATGCGGCGCCACCGCCGCCTCGACCTCCAGTATCTGCGCCCGACGTCCTTGCTCGTCGCCGACGTGCTCTTCCGCGACAGCCACGTCGCGGCCGACGGCGTCGAGACGATCGTGCACGAGTACACCGTGCGCGCCGAGATCGATCCGGCCGGGCTCCGCGTCGCGCGCGTCGACGCGGAGGCGCACGTGCTGCC
>Ga0335070_10008895_pt1 | contig 11795 bp, 10 predicted proteins | sample Lox_Sample_13_FD_206722 | JGI IMG/M metagenome (GOLD analysis project Ga0335070, IMG submission 206722) | Soil microbial communities from Loxahatchee National Wildlife Refuge, Florida, United States - Lox_Sample_1.3 | ecosystem: Environmental > Terrestrial > Soil > Wetlands | place: USA...
CGCCGGCGTGCTCAGCCTCGAGGAGGCCTGCCAGCGCTACACGCTTTCGGTCGAGGAGTTCCTCTCCTGGCAGCGCTCGATCGATCGTCATGGTCTCCGGGGCCTCCGCACCACGCGGTTGCAGGATTATCGCACCAGCGAGCAGCCGAATCCGGTTCCGGCCAACGACGAGATCCCGCCGCGCTGAAACGCGCGGCCGACTTCACCGATCCAACCTGATCGCCCGAGATTTCCTCGCGCTTGCCGCGAGGAATGCTCGATTGTCCTTCGCCTCGCGCGGAGGATCATGGGCGCGCTTCTCCCTCCCGGAATTTGGAGCGCATTCCACCATGAGCAAGAGCAAGACCTCCGGCAACACCGACGTCCTCTGGTTCCTGCCGACCCACGGCGACGGACGCCATCTCGGCTCCGACGTCGGCGCGCGGCACGTGACGCTCGGTTACCTCGGCCAGATCGCCCGCGCCGCCGACGAGCTCGGCTATTTCGGCGTGCTGATCCCGACCGGCCGCTCCTGCGAGGATTCCTGGATCGTCGCCTCGACCATGGTGCCGCTGACCGAGCGCCTGCGTTACCTGGTCGCCGTCCGGCCCGGCCTCTCCGAGCCGGCGATGACGGCGCGCATGGCGGCGACCCTCGACCGGCTCTCCAACGGCCGGCTGCTGGTGAACGTGGTCGCCGGCGGCGATTCCGCAGAGCTTCGCGGCGACGGCGTCTTCATGGACCACGACCTGCGCTATGCGGTCACGGCCGAGTATCTCGCGATCTGGAAGGCGCTGCTGAGCGGCGAAGAGACGAACTTCAAGGGCCAGCATCACAGCGTCGAGAAAGGGAAGCTGCTCTATCCGCCGGTGCAGCAGCCCTATCCGCCGCTTTATTTCGGCGGCTCCTCCAGCGCCGGCCAGGACGTGGCGGTCGAGCATTGCGACGTCTATCTCACCTGGGGCGAGCCGCCGGCTGCGGTCGCGGAAAAGATCGCCGAGGTGAAGCGGCGTGCTGCCGTGCGCGGGCGGACCTTGAGCTTCGGCATACGGCTCCATGTGATCGTGCGCGAGACCTCGGCCGAGGCCTGGGCCGCCGCCGACCGGCTCATCAGCCGGCTCGATGACGAGACCATCGCCACGGCGCAGCAGGCCTTCGCCCGCATGGATTCCGTGGGCCAGAGCCGCATGGCCGCACTGCACGGCGGTCGCCGCGACAAGCTGGAGATCCATCCCAACCTCTGGGCCGGCGTTGGCCTGGTGCGCGGCGGCGCCGGCACGGCTTTGGTCGGCAACCCGGAGGAGGTCGCGAACCTGATGCAGCAGTACATCGACCTCGGCATCGACCGGTTCATCCTCTCCGGCTATCCGCATCTCGAGGAATGCTACCGTTTCGCCGAGCTGGTGTTCCCGCTGTTGCCGCTGAAAGCCACCACCGGCAACGACCTGGGCCCGGCGCGCAATAGGGGTCCCTTCGGCGAGGTGATCGCCAACGTCGCGGCGCCGTCACGACGGCAGGCGGCGCAGTCGTAGAGGATCAGTCGTAGGGAATCAGGCGGCAGCGCCTTCGGCTTCGTCCAGCGTGGGATAGTCCACGAAGCCCCGGGCGTCGCCGCCGTAATAGGTCTTGCGGTCCGGGGCGTTGAGGCCGGCGCCGCGGCGAAAGCGTTCGGTGAGATCGGGATTGGCGAGGAAGGCCGCGCCGAATGCCACAAGGTCGGCCGCGCCGGAAGCAATCGCGCGCTCGGCAAGATCGCGGTCGTAGCCCTCGTTGACGATCAGCGGCCCGGGAAAGAGGCGCCGGACGAGCGGCGCCAGGTGACGCTCGACATCGTGGCGTCCCGCCTCCGCGGCTTCCACCAGGTGGAGATAGGCGAGGTCGAACCGGCCGAGCTCGCGCGCCGCATGGGCGAAGAGTCGGGCGGGATCGGAATCGCGCATGTCGTTGAAGTCGAGCCAGGGCGAGATCCGCACGCCGACGCGGTCCGGCGCCCAGGCGACCGCCGCCGCCGTCACTACCTCGATGAGGAAGCGCGCGCGATTGGAGACCGTGCCGCCGTAGTGATCGCTGCGCCGGTTCGAGCCGTCGCGCAGGAACTGGTCGATCAGATAGCCGCTGCCGGCATGAATCTCGACGCCGTCGAAGCCGGCGGCCCGGGCGTTCCTTGTCGCCGCGGCGAACTGATGCACGATCCCTGCGATCTCGCCGCTCTCGAGCGCACGCGGCGTCTCGAAGGGCAGCATGCCCTTTCCGGTGAAGGCCTTGCCCGCCGGCGCGATCGCCGAGGGCGCCAAAGGTCGGGCGCCTTCCGGCTGCAGCGCGGGATGCGAGGCGCGGCCGGCATGCCAGAGCTGCAGGAAGATCGTGCCGCCCCGCGCATGGACGCGGTCGGTCACTTGCCGCCAATGCTCGACCTGCAGCGGATCGTGGATGCCGGGCGTGCCGGGATACCCAACTCCATCCGACGAAACCTGGCTCGCCTCGGTGACGATCAGGCCGGCGCCGGCCCGCTGCTCGTAATACTGCGCCATCAGCCGGGTCGCGAGGCCGCCCGGCGCCGCGCGGTTCCGCGTCATCGGCGCCATGACCAAGCGGTTGGCGAGGGGGATGGATCCGAGGGCGAACGACGTGAAGAGGTTCATCGGGGACTCCAGCCTGCTGCGTGCTGCCGAATCCCTTAAGTCCGCGCCGCGCGGCGAACGAGCGAGATTTATTGGGGGTGAGGCTAAGCATAACTCGATTTACGCGACCGGATCAGTCGGGTTTCGTGATGGGGACCCAACCGGATCGCTGTTGAGGAGGCCCGAGATGAATCGCCGCGCGCTGATGATCACCTCGACCATGTTCGCCGCAACCGCCGTCTGGCCGCTGCGCCACGCGCGGGCCGACGCCAAGACGCTCCGCATCGGCTTTCAGAAATACGGCACCCTCGTGCTGCTGAAGGAGAAAGGCGCGCTCGAGACCGCGCTGCAGCCGCTTGGCTTCGAGGTGACCTGGACCGAGTTTCCCGGCGGCCCGCAGCTCCTCGAAGCGCTCAACGTCGGCGCGATCGATTACGGCACGACCGGCGAGGCGCCGCCGATCTTCGCCCAGGCGGCCGGCGCGCCGCTGATCTATGTCGGCTACGAGCCGCCGGCGCCGAAAGGCGAGGCGATCCTGGTGCCGAAGGATTCGCCGCTGAAGTCGGTCGCCGATTTGAAAGGCAAGAAGGTGGCGCTGAACAAGGGCTCCAACGTGCACTATCTGCTGGTGCGCGCGCTGGAAGAGGCCGGGCTCTCGGTCAAGGACATCGAGCCCGTCTATCTGGCGCCGGCCGACGGACGCGCCGCCTTCGAGCAAGGCGCGGTCGATGCCTGGGTGATCTGGGATCCGTTCTACGCCGCCGCCGAAGCCGCCACCGGCGCCCGCATCCTCGCCGACGGCAAGAAGGCCGACGGGCAGGACCTGGTCTCCAACCACCAGTTCTTCCTGGCCTCGCGCGATTTCGCCAAGGCCAACCCGAAGGTGATCGACATCATCGGGACGCAACTGGCGGCGATCGACGCCTGGGCCAAGGCCGACCCGAAGGGCGTCGCCGCCATGCTGAGCCCGAAGGTCGGCATCCCGGCCGACATCCTGGAGGTGGCGGTGGTGCGCCAGGCTTATGGCGTCGCCCCGCTGACGCCGGATGTGGTCGCCGAGCAGCAGAAGATCGCCGACACCTTCTACAAGCTCGGCCTCATTCCGAAGCCGATCGCCGTCAGCGATGCGGTCGTGAAGCTCGGCTCCTGATGCCGAAACCCAAGGTGATCCCCCGCGCTCTGCTCGATTTCCTGATCGCCTGGACCCTGCCGGTCCTGATCGTGATCGGCTGGGAGATCGGCGCGCGCATGGGCTGGATCTCCGCCCGGATCCTGCCGGCCCCGAGCGCGGTGGCGCTCGCCTTCTGGACCAACATCGAGAACGGCGAGCTCATCCATCACACGCTGATCAGCACGCGGCGTGCGTTCTACGGCCTTGTGATCGGCGGCGGGATCGGCTTCGGGCTCGGCGTCATGAACGGCGCCTTGCCGATTGCGGAGAAGCTGACCGATTCCTCGCTGCAGATGCTGCGAAACGTGCCGCATCTCGCGATCATCCCGCTGGTCATCCTGTGGTTCGGCATCGGCGAGGATGCGAAGGTGTTCCTGGTCGCGATTGGCGTGCTCTTCCCGATCTACCTCAACACCTTCCACGGCATCCGCATGGTCGATCGCGGCCTCGTCGAGATGGGCCGGGTCTACGGCCTCGGGGCCGCCGCGCTCTATTGGCGGATCATCCTGCCGGGCGCACTCCCGTCGATCCTGGTCGGGCTGCGCTATGCGCTCGGCATCATGTGGCTGACCCTGATCGTCGCCGAGACGATCTCGGCCCAGGCGGGGATCGGCTACATGACCATGAATGCGCGCGAGTTCCTGCAAACCGACGTCGTGCTGCTCGGCATCATCGTCTATGCGCTCCTCGGCAAGTTCGCCGACGTGGTGACGCGCTGGCTGGAGCAGCGGGCGCTCGCTTGGCATCCCTCGTTCCAACCCCAGCACGCGGTGGCGGCATGAACTGGGCGACGGTATACGCCGGACAGCGGGACATGGAGCTCGAAACGGATGCCGGCTGGAGTACCGCAGAGCGTAATCTGGAAGCACGCCGCGGCGAGAGCGTTGCGATCCGGCTGGAGGCCGTCGAGAAGTCGTTCGGCGACCGCCGGGTGCTGCGCGGACTTTCGGTCACGATCGCGCCAGGGCAGTTCGTCGCCGTGGTCGGCCGCTCCGGCTGCGGCAAGACCACCCTGCTCCGGATGATCGCCGGCCTCGAATCCGCGAGCGGCGGCGGCATCAGCATCGACGGCGCGCCGGTCCGAAGCCTCCGCGACGATGTGCGGCTGCTGTTCCAGGAGCCGCGGCTGTTGCCCTGGCAGCGCGTGATCGCGAATGTGGGCATCGCGCGCGGCGCCGGCTGGCGCGCACGTGCGGAGGCGGCACTCGCCGATGTCGGGCTCGCCGACCGGGCCGGCGACTGGCCTGCCGTGCTCTCCGGCGGGCAGAAGCAGCGGGTCGCCCTCGCACGCGCGCTGGTCTCCCGCCCGAAGGCGCTGCTGATGGACGAGCCGTTCGGTGCCTTGGACGCGCTCACCCGCACCGAGATGCACCGGTTGCTCCTGCGGGTGCGGCGGGAATACGGCTTCACGGCCGTCCTCATCACCCATGACGTCCGCGAGGCGCTCGGCCTCGCCGACCGGATCCTGGTGCTGCGCGACGGCGAAGTCGCCATGGACGCGCCGATCGACGTGCCGCTCACGCTCCGCCGCACCAGCCCGGCATTGGCGCACCTCGAAAAGCGCGTGCTGGCCGAGGTCTAGCCGTCCCCGCGACTTTGTGTTCCCCCACGATCGATGCCAGACTGCGCGCCGTCGATCGCGAAGGGGAAACAACACATGCCCGATCGGATCCGTGTGGCGCTGGCCGGGGCCGGCGCCTTCGGCCATGAGCATCTGCAGCGCCTTGCCGCCATGCCGGCGGTGGAGATCGCCGGCATCGCCGACGCAAACCCGGCCGCGGCGCAGGAGGCTGCAACGCAATACGGCGCGACTCAAACGGACACCGACGCGCTCGCGCTGATCGGACGCGCGAATCCGGACGCGCTGATCGTGGCCACACCGGGAGCGACCCATGTGCCGATCGCGACCGCGGCATTGAAGCACAGCATTCCGGTCCTGGTGGAGAAGCCGGTCGCCATGTCGCTCGCGGAGGCGCAAGCCCTTGCGGCGGCCGAGGCCGCCTCCTCCGCCTTCGTGCTGCCGGGCCACGTCATCCGCTTCTCGGCGCATCACCGGATGCTGCGCGAGATCGTGCAGGCCCCGGATTTCGGTCCGATCCTCGGCTTCGCCAGCCGGCGGCACCGCGACGATGCGCATGCGGTGCGCTATGCCGATGTCGATCCCGTACTGATGACCATGATCCACGACATCGATCTCGGCCTCTGGATGACCGGAGACGGACTCTTGGAGACCTATGCCCTGCGCCGGCCGCAAGATACGGCGCGGTCGGCGACGACGATGATGGGCGCGGGTCGAAGCGGGACGGCTTGGCATCTCGATGCCGCCTGGACCTTTCCCGGCACCGCGACGCCGCCGGACCGGATCGAGATCGTCGGCGCCAACGGCAGCGTCGAATATGAAGCGGGCAAATGCATCCGCTGGTTCGGCACAGAGAGCGGCGTGATCGACCTCACCGCGATTCCCGAGGATCCGCTGGCGGCGGAACTCGGCTATTTCCTCAACTGTGTCCGGACAGGCAAACGCCCGGAGGCGGTGACTTTGCGCGATGCCTGCGCAGGGCTCGCAATCGCCGAAGCGGTACTCGCATCGATCGCCAGCGGCAAGCTGGAGCGCATCGGCTAGAGATCGCCGCGGTAAGGCGCCGCCACCACGGCGCAGCAATTGCCAGGGCGGACGCGTCCCGGCTGGCGCAGGCCGAACAGCATGCCGTCGGCCTGGTAATGCACGGTCTCCGGCGCGCGCGTCGGGTCCCAGGTGCAGTGGATGCGCCCGGCCGGCTCTCCGGCGCTGATCGCGCGGCCATGGGCGTGGAACGGCTCGAAGATGCCGTCGGTGCCGGCGAAGACATAGGCGGCGGCGCCGGGCAATTCCAGCAACTGCGTTTCCTTCCGCGCCGGCGGGTCCTTCAGCGGCGGCAGCACGCCGAGATGCCGGAGCACGTTGCGCACGCCGCGGCGGCAGATGTCGAGCGCGCCCGGCGCGACACGGCCGCCGCCGGCCATCTCGGTGCCGACGGTGACGAGGCCGGCGCGACAGGCGGCCGCGGTGGCGGTGCGGGGATCGTCGAGATTGCCGATGACCACGGCGAGCGGCGCATCGAAGGCGCGGGCGGCGGCGATGTTCTTCTTGCGCAGGACCGGGTCCTCGGCGGGCTCGATGATCGCGCTCGGCAAGAGGTCGAGTGACGAACCGCCGGAATGAAGATCCATGAAGGCGTCGGCGCGCGGGAAGAGCTCGTTCACGAGATAGGCGGAGATCTGCTGGGTGATGCTGCCGCGGGCATCGCCGGGAAAGGTGCGGTTGAAGTTGAGGCCGTCCACCGGCGAGGTGCGGCGCCCCGCCATCGCCGCATGCACGTTGACAGCGGGCAGCAGGATCAACCGGCCCTGAATCTCGCCGGGATCGAGCTCGCGGATCAATTCGGCGATGGTGATCGGCCCTTCGTATTCGTCGCCGTGATTCCCTCCCTCGATGACCACGGTTGGCCCCTTGCCATTGGCGATCACCGCCACCGGCACCCGGGTGACGCCCCAGGCGTCGTCATGGGGCGAATGCGGGATCATGATGAAGCCGACCTGCTTTCCCGGCCGGTCGTAGTCGATCGCGGTGAAGGCGGTGCTGGCGGGCTTGGCGGATCGGTCCATGACTCTGGCTCGCACGATGGGGGAAGCCGCTGTCGTAGCACGAATCGTCCTGGTCCTACCAATCAGGCCCGCTACAGGTCGGGTTCCGGCGCCGGCAGGATCAGGGAGATGCCGGCCTTCACGAGGCCGGGCGTGTCCTGCGCCCAATGCGCGTCCTTGGCGATCAGGCGACAGCGGCGCAGATCCAGGCTCTTCATCAGCCGCGTCAGCGGCGAGAGCGCGACCTCGCCGCTGCCGTCGAGCAGGCGGCGGGTGGGAATCGTCACCAGGCGGGTGGGATCCGGCAAGGCCGGGACGAATCCCGCCTCCACGGTCGGAAGCTCGAAAGCGACGGTGCGGAACAGGCTGGAGAGGCGCATGGAGATGTCGGTCAGCCGGACCCCGGCGACGTCGCGCGGGATATCGACGATCTCCGCGACCACCTGGCGGCGCCCGGCCTCGCTGAGGTTGCGCGCGACCTTGAGCCAGGCTTCGAGATCGCGGTTGCGAACGACGGTGCTGAAGCGCACCGGCACGACGACGAGATCGGCGCCGTTGCGGCCGAGCTCGGCGAGGATGCGTTCCCCCGCGCCGGTGAGCAGGAACACCTCCGCCTCCAGCCCATAGGGGTCCTGGCCGAGCGCCAGCAGGGTCTCGACCGAGTCGCGGAGGGCTCGCGGCAGGCGGGCGATCCCGATCGGCGCCGGCTTCCGCTGCTCGTTCAGCACCTGCAGGAACGTCACCCTGGCGGTGAGCAACGCCGCGGCGGCGGCTTCCCGGGCCGCGGCCTCGACATTGCCGCGCTCCTTCTCCAGCCGCTTGCCCAGGGCTTCGACGATCGACTCCTCGCTCGTCGCGTCGCCGCGCTCGACCGTCACCGTCGCGGCGAAGGACGCGACCTTCGCCTCCACCATCTCCGGGATCTCGCCGATCAAGCGGTCGCGGATCTCCGAACCGATCGCCCGGGCCTTGAACTTCGCCTCGTCCTCGGTGAGGCGATCGAAGAACACCAGGAAGCTTTCGTCGGCGGTGCGGCGGAAGATGTCGCCGGACTGCAGGTAGCGCCGTATCACGCGCTCCGCGAGATCCAGCGTCCGCGCCGCGAGCTCCGGCCAGCGCCGCCCCAGCTTCTCCCGCACGGAATCCAAGCCGACCAGCTGCAGCTTGCCGGCGACCACCGCCGCACTGCCGCCGCCGCGGGCCATCGCCCGGCGGATCGCCTGGTCGAAGGTCGGCGCGGCCGCGGCGCGTTCTCCGGCAAAATCGAGCTTGATGACGAAATGGCGTTGCTGGTCCGGCTGGCGGACGGCGGTCAACTGCAGCGACGCGGAGAGCGACGCGCCGGCGCGGGGCGTCAGTTGTGCTTCGAAGGTGCGGGGCTGGTCGGCGGTGTCGGCGGCGGCCAGGGCCTGGACGAAGGCGGTCTTGCCGGGCTCGTCCAGCAGCGCCGCCACCGGCCTGCCTGTCAGCTCCGCGGCGCTCCAGCCGAGATGGCGCGTCACCGCGGCATTGCTCATGATCGCGAGCCCGGCCTCGTCGGCGACCATCAGCGGGCTCTCGATCACGGCGAAGACCGAAGCGAGCAGGCGCTGCGTTGCCTCCCGCTGCTGCTCGGCCTGCTTGCGGGCCGTGACGTCGCGGCCGATGCGCACGAAATGCCGGAGAACGCCGTCCGGTCCGAAGATCGGGACCGTGGAGAGCTCGATCCAGTAGTCCTTCCTGCCGGCGTCGCGCGCCGCGAGCTCGATCCGCGAGGGCTCTCGCGTCTCCAGGATCTTGCGAAGCTGGCCGATCACCTCCGGCCAGGCGGCAGGCAGGACGATCTTGGCGAGCGGCTGGCCGAGCAGCTCGCCGGGCGCATATCCGGTCAGCCGCGCCGCCGCGGCGTTCACGAACTCGATGCGAGGGCCCTCCGGCGCGTCGAGATCGCCGTCGGTGATGACGACCGTCTCCGGCGCATGCGCGACGATGGTTTCGATCAGGCCATCGAGCAGCGTATCGTCCGTTCTGCCGTGGTCGAGCGCGTCCGGCACGTTCGAAGGGCCTCCTTGTGCCATTGATCCGGCGGCGACGGCGCAGGCGAACGTGGCCCCGAGCGCGTCCCTGGGCGCGTCCCTGGGCGCGTCCCTGGGCGCGTCCCCAAAGCATGGATGGCCGGCGTTAAGCGAGCGTTAAGCCGGATATGCCTGCAGTCCCAACGGCGCTTCAGCCGAGCGCGCGGAAGCGGTCCATGCCGTCGATGAGGGCCGCCTGGATGCCGGGCTCGCTCTTGGCGTGGCCGGCATCGGGGATGATCTGGTAGCGCGCCTCCGGCCAGGCGCGGGCAAGATCGTCGGCGCTGCGGATCGGGCAGACCAGGTCGTAGCGGCCCTGTACGATGAAGGCCGGGATGTGCCGTATGCGATCGACATGCTCCAGCAGGAAGTTCTCCGGCAGGAAGATGTTGTTGCGGAAGTAGTGCGCCTCCATGCGCGCGAGACCGAGCGCCAGCACCGGATCGGCGAAGTTGTCCAAGGTCCCCGGGCTCGGCAGCAGGGTCGAGCAGGCGCCTTCGTAGAGACTCCAGGACTTCGCCGCCGGCATGTGGATCGCGGGATCGGGGTCCATCAGCCGGCGGTGATATGATTCCAGGAGATCGCCCCGCTCATCCCCCGGCAGGAACTCGGCAAAGCGCCGCCAGGCCTCGGGCTGGATCCAGCGGAGCCCGTGGAGGAACCAGTCGATCTCCGATTTCCGGCAGAGGAAGATGCCGCGGAGCGCCATGCCCCGGACTCGATCCGGATGGTGCTCGGCATAGGCGATGGCGAGCGTCGAGCCCCAGGAGCCGCCCCACACGAACCAGCGCTCGATGCCGAGATGACGGCGCAGGGTCTCGATGTCCTCGATCAGCAGCGGCGTCGTGTTGTTGCGGATCTCGCCCAAGGGCTTCGAGCGGCCGGCGCCGCGCTGGTCGAAGATCACGATCCGATAGTGCGCGGGATCGAACATGCGGCGATGCATCGGCCCCGCCCCACCGCCCGGCCCGCCGTGCAGGAAGACGACCGGCACGCCGTCGGGGTTGCCCGATTGCTCGAAATACATGGTGTGGATGTCGTCGAGCGGAAGCATGCCGCTCTGATAGGGCGCGATCTCGGGATAGAGGTCGCGCCCCTTGCGACGGGCCGGTTCGGTGTTCGCGGCCATCGGGCCGATGCTCAGCGGAGGTTGACCGCCGAGGCGCGGAGCACCGCCACGGATTTCCGCATGCCTTCCATCGGCGACATCATCATGTCCTCATGCTCGATCGAGAGCACGTCGTCATAGCCGACCTGCTTCAAGGCGGCGCAGAACTGCCGCCACCAGGTCTCGCCGTGGCCGTAGCCGATGGTGATGTAGTTCCAGGTCCGCTCGGCATAGCGATCCGGGGCGCGGGTCTCCAGCACGCCGTCGATCCCGGCCGGCACCGGCTCGACCCGCGTGTCCTTGGCATGGACGTAGTAGATCGCGGAACCGAGCGCGCGCACCGCGGCGATCGGATCGGCGCCCATCCACATCGGATGGCTGGGGTCGTAGTTGGCGCCCACTGTCTCGCCGACGGCGTTCCGCATGCGATCGAGGGTGTAGGGATTGTAGACCGCCTGGTGGCCGTGGAGCTCCAGGCAGACGCGCCTCACGCCGCTGTCGCGCGCCACCTTCACGAGATCGCGCCAATAGGGGATCAGCACCTCGTCCCACTGGTATTGCAGGATGCTGAGGCATTCCGGCGGCCAGTCGGTGACGATCCAGTTCGGATTGGCGTCGCCGGGACCGCCGGGCAGGCCCGACATCATGACGATGCGGTCGACTTTCAGGAGCTTCGCGAGCTCAAACGTCTTCAGCGTCACCTCATGGTGCAGCTTACCTTTGTTCCCGGGATGGAGCGGATTGCCGGAGCAGTTCAGGGCGGCGATGGTGAGGCCGTGATCGGCGACCTTGGCGAGGAAGTTGCGGCGCTCGGTCTGGCTCTCCAGCATCCTCTCGAGGTTGAGATGCGGGGCCGAGGACCAGTTGCCGCAGGCGAATTCCAGGGTCTCGAGCCCGAGCTCCGCCGAGGCCTTGAGCATCTCGTCGAACGACAGCCCGCCCAGGCTGTCGGTGATCATGCCGATCTTCATCGCTTAGAGTCTCCGTTGGGGCTTGCGCCCATATTACGCCGCACCGTGAGGACGAAAAGCGGCAACCAGGGGCGTGGGGCCGACCCCTGGTTGCCGGGGAAACCGCGCCGAGACTGACCGGAGGACGCTTCCCCCCGAAAGCGCGTCTCCCGTACGGCGGCGCGGAAGGCTACTGGACCCAGGAAAGCTGGGGCAGCCAGTAGAACTGCGGGTTGAACTGGAAGTTGCCGACCCGCTTCGAGACGAAGTCGACATGCTTCGGATTGA
>Ga0335070_10008896_pt1 | contig 11792 bp, 13 predicted proteins | sample Lox_Sample_13_FD_206722 | JGI IMG/M metagenome (GOLD analysis project Ga0335070, IMG submission 206722) | Soil microbial communities from Loxahatchee National Wildlife Refuge, Florida, United States - Lox_Sample_1.3 | ecosystem: Environmental > Terrestrial > Soil > Wetlands | place: USA...
TGGACGCAGAATTAGAAACGCGGCTAATTGGCCTTCACTACAACTTGTCTCTGACACCGGCAAATGCATTAACTGCAAAGCTTGCACAAGAAACTGCTCAATGAGTCTGGATGTAAACGGCATGGTTCAAAGACAGTCAATGGAAAACTCCGAATGTATCCTCTGTGGAAAATGTGTGGATGGCTGTCCCAAAGGCGCAATCAAATTCGCCTTTGGCAAAACAGCAACCCAGAAAACAACACCCGCTTAGGAGAAGTTCTCAATGAATTCTCCTCTACTTAAAAGGGCAGTTCTATTCTGGCTGCTTGAAACTGTATTTGCAGTCTTTAATTTCTCAGTTCTAATGAACCTAGTCTACGAACCACGGTGGGGAGCCTTGGCAGCTCACCAAATTGGCATGTCAACCAGAATCTTGGTAATATTTGGATTGGCTTATCTATTGCTTCACACCTCGAAGAAATTTGAAACAAAAGACCTCATCTACGTTGGAATACTGTGGTTGGGCTTGGAGGAGCTAGAGGAATGGGGCGGTAGCTTGATAGCAGGACGGTCAGTCCACGACATCCTGATTGGCTGGAACATTTTCGATGGCTACATGTGGCCCTACGTAATGCTAACCTACTTATTTTCCACCCTTATCTTCGGTACCATTCTACTGCACAGAAAAAGAAACTTGGAAAAGGAGAAATAATTTCTCCTATTTTTGTTTGAGAGTTGATTTCGCTGCCAAATAAGCACATAGGCTGGTTAATTAGGGAACGTGAAGCTCAGGAGCTTGTCGAGTTGCTAAATTCCAATAATGAGAGAACAAAGCTTTGGTCCATTTGAACGATAATTCATCTTCAGAATGAAAACCATGATAGTCAATTTTGCCATCAACACTCAAGAACCCAAGAGCCGCAACCTCTTTCTCCGACAGACAGATTAACACATCCATCTTTTCCAAGAATCTATTCTCAAACTGTCCCGTTTTCAAAGCTTGAAGAAAGACTGGATCATACATTCGCTCTACAGCATCTTTTGGAGGAGCAACATCCGTCGGAAGGATCAGTTTGAACTCCACCCTACTCTTCAACGCTTCTTGAAGATAGGGCAGGGTACTAACAAGTACCTGATTAGAGGAAATCCAAATGTATTCTTCGGCTTTCTTAATCATGCTTTCCACGTTGGAGAATGCAACCATAACGTCTTCAACCAATTGGCAAGCATTAAGCGAAGCTAAACTGTTCGAGAACTCTTTGGGCAATGCGGAAAGTGTATGCGTTGCGAAATATTCGCGATGCTTCGATAGAAAATTGAACCCTCCAAGAAGATCCAACGTTTCTTCACCATAAGGCGTCAAGCGGAAGAAGCCATCTGCACTTTTTGTTACCAATTTTGCCTCGGTCAGCCTTGAAATATTACGTGAGGTTTCCTGAACCGTGAAACCAAGCTTCTTGGACAAGTAAGAAAGCCTATTAGGTTTGTTCTTCAGTTCAAGCAGTATATTGAGCCGGTCCTCGCCCGCAAGTTCAAAGAGCAAATTATGCAAAGCTTCCAATGCTAAAGCACCATATACAGAAAAGGTTGGTTGGATATTTATGATATTTCATAATTCGATTGATTTTTCATAATTGTTGTTGAGAACACTTTATCGCCATTCTCGATTCTATATGTTTTGAGGAATGAAATTGGCAAAAACTAATCCCAAACGAAATTTGTCAAAAATCAAGAATAGACAATTAATCGGAGGCTGTGCATAGATGAAAGCTTTGGTTTTGAACGGTTCAGAAAACGAGAAGAGTACCGTAAATACGGTTTCTGATTATCTAGTGGATTTTCTCAGAATGGACAACCATAAAGTCGACGTCATGGTTCTGCGAAATGAAAAGATCGCGCCGTGCCTGGGCTGTTTTGGCTGCTGGCTAAGAACTCCGGGAAAATGCGTAATCAATGACGCAGCAAGCGACTTGCCCAGAAAGATCATGCAAAGCGACTTTGTCTTTTTGTTGACGCCAGTAACTTTTGGAATGTACTCCTCGCAACTCAAGAAAGCAATGGATAGATACGCGTGTCCACTGCTGCTGCCCTTCTTCCAAAAAATTGATGGCGAAGTTCACCACGCAAAAAGATACGATAAAAACCCCAAATTAGTTGCTGTAGGCGTCCTGCCAGGACCAGATGAGGAAAGCGAAAGTAATTTCTCAACTCTGATGAGCAGGAATGGAATAAACCTACACACAACTGCAGTTTCCAGCATAGTTTACCGGACTGACAAATCCGATGCCATTAAGCAAAAAGTAATCTCAACTCTATCGAAGGCAGGTGTCGCATGATGCAAAAACCCACCAGTGCCGCCTTATTAGTTGGCAGTCCAAAAGGCCCAAACAGCACATCAAACTCTCTCGGAACTTTCCTACTCGAAAAACTACAAGAGAAAGGCATAGCAACTCAAAAGACTTACCTTTGCCAGAACCTTGGCTCAGAAGAGAAAAAAGCAAATCTGCTAAGACTCGTCGACAAATCTGATCTTATCATTCTTGCATTCCCATTGTACGTAGATTGCCTGCATACAACGGCAATCGAGACACTGGAGTTGATTGCTGAACACGAAAAAGGCAAACGCCAAAAAAGCACAAAAATCTTTGCTGCAATTGCAAACAGCGGCTTCCCTGAGGCAATCCATAACAGCAAAGCTTTGGAAGTGTGCAGGTTATTTGCAAAACAAGTAGGTTTTGAATGGGCAGGGGGACTCGCGATGGGCGGCGGCGGAATGATTTCAGGTCAACCTCTCACAGAAATGGGGGGCCAAGTTCGAAACCAGACCAAAGCCTTAGCAATCGCTGCTGAAGCTTTAGCAAACGGAGAACCCATACCTGACAGTGCAATTGTTTCTATGTCGAAACTAGGATTTCCTAAACTGATTTACACTTGGATGGGTAACCGAAATTGGAAACAACAAGCAAAGAAAAACATCAGTGTAAAAGAGATGTATAATCAACCCTGCAAGGAGATGCATTCATGATGCAACTGAAACAGGATAGTCTTCCAGATTTCTTAACGTATGTTTTTTTAAATTTTGATAATTTGAAAAGGAGGAATTAAGAAATGTCTAACTCAAGTTTGATTCGTTGGGGCGGTTTGTCCCTGATGGTTGCAGGAATAGCCAATATTTTGTTCTGGTTGCTGGTCCTTCCGATTGGGACGTTTGCTGGCACTGATGCTGCTTTAAACTCGCTGTGGGTGCCCTCGCAGTTGTTTCATACGCTCGCTGCGTTGCTTGCCTTGTTCGGTCTGGTTGGGCTATATGCCTGGCTTGGAGACCGGGGTGGGCGGCTGGAATTAACCGGTTTTGTCTTAGCTCTCTTTGGAACCGCTTTATATCTGGCTGACGCTGTAATCGCACTTGTTGTTTTCCCGATAGCCGCAACCAATGCACCATCTCTAATTGCAACCAACGGTGCTTTGAACATGTCGCCCGCGTATATTGCGTTTGGGGCCATATTTATGGTGGGGTACATCCTCTACGGAATTGCCCTCCTACGCGCAAATGTCTTGCCACGCACGCCGATTCTATTGCTACTTGTCGGAGCAGTTCTGCCTAATCTTCCGCCAAGTCTCGTCCCGATGTCGATTCTCATCGTTGGTGGTGTAATATGGGGAATTGGCGCAACATGGCTAGGTTATGAGCTCTTGTCTCTAAAAAACGCGAGGAATCAGGTTGGTTCTAAATAGACAAACGTCAAATCCCGTAGTAAGTAAATTGAACGGTAGTTTATGGCATAGGAGGAATCTTTTTGTCCACAGATGAAGAGTTGAGAAGAAAAGCAAAGCTAAGAGCTGAAGAAAAGCTAGGATTCTATGTCCACTTTGGAGTCTATGTAGGCGTTAACGTTATGCTGGTTTTTGTCTGGTGGTTTACGGGTGGATATAAAGGCGAGTTCCCATAGTTTGTCTTTCCACTTGGAGGTTGGGGAATAGGAGTGTTGGGTCACTACCTTAGCGTCTTCGCGCGAACAGGTGTTACAGACCGAATGACAGAGCAAGAGTACAAACGACTGAAAGAGGAACAAGGACAACATTAACTCCTAAGGACATTCCCATTTCTTTACTTGATTCTAAGTAGGCTTCGAACATAGTTGACCCTCTCAAAGCTCTAATGTTCTGTTTAAGAGTGCAGACTTTGTTGGGGCTCCGGAACCCTAACTTCGGAGAGGACGATTGAAACCCCAACATGCAAATTGGTAATCTTATTTCCAGAGCCCTCTAAGCCTTCCTTTTCTTTTCGCAGAGTCTTTTCCAAGAATAAGAAAGGAGGAGGGGTTTTGCTTGGCTACGTTTTTCTTGGGAACAAGAGGCTGCGATAAGGACGATTTTGAAAACCACTGCGGATATTCCGATGTATCATTGTTGTATACGCGTTTCCTGAGGGTATTCTTTGACTAAGAAAGGTTTGTTCAGAAAACGCGATGTAGTCAATGGCTCGCTACAAATACCTCGTTTATGCATTGATGCATTAGTATGATAATGCTTTCACATTCTACAACTACAAAGATTGGGGGGTTATTTCAACGCTGGCATGGATTAGTGCAAAAAAGGCTATTTTCGCGGCAAGAGTGCCCCCAAAAAAGAAAAGGCAGGAAATGATCTTTCCCAATTGTCGCTACTATTGTTTGTTTCTTAGACTCTCAGCTTTGCTCTTGTATTCGCGAGCCTGTTGCTCAAGTTTCTTAGCCTTCGCTTCTTCGTCTTGCGCAGTTTTCTCATAATAACCTGCTGCTTTATCAAGTTGGTTGGCTTCCCAGTTCTTCTCTTTCGCTTCTAGCCGTTGATGACTTGCCTGAATTTTGGCATTTCCTGCGTCCACAGAGGCCTTTGCTTTTGCTCGGTCAGTCGCGACCTTCGCCTTCAGAGCTTGCACCTTGGCTTCCTGCCTATTCTTGATTTGCTCCATTCGAGTCATTTTGTTTTCCGGATTGCTTTCGGACATTTAATTATTACCTCCTTGTTTTTGGGGCGCAACAATTTCTGCGCCTGTCAACTCTCTCTTTAGGGCTGAACCGTTATATCGAGGACGTTTACAAAAAATATGTTTGTACACATTTTCATTGCAGCTAGCCCGACCTGCAGCTCGGAACAAAAAGGAGCGAGACCTACTCTAAGACCAAGATGCACATTTTTTTCTTTTTGCATTCCCGCTCTTATCTCAGGTTAAGTTGGGCGTCCGCGCCTTGGCTCTTTTTTAGCCCGATTGAGCAAGCAACTCGCTTTAAGAGGCTCGAAGCTCACCGATTCCAATCGGTTAAAGACCGGATTTTGGAACCGCGGAAAGAATTGGGTCGATTATTGTAGCCACACCTAATAATCTAACACATCACGTAGCTTTTCAGAAGCAACTTGCTAGCTAAATCCATGAAATGTACACAAAGGTAGCGTTTGTAGACGCTCTCAATATATGCCCAAGCGCTAAGAAACAAAATGCAAAAGGCAAAACGGATGTCTGTGCGAAAGAAGCCTGCAATTGGATTGGCTGTGGCTAATTGTTGGTGAACTAGGAGGATTCGAAGTGGAAAGAAAACACATAGCGATCAAGGTTCATAGGCCCAGCAGGAGAGAGATGACATTTTTCTTTCTTGCTGGCGCAATAATGAGCGTGCCGATAACAGTATTCGTTGAGCAATATTTGGTCTCGGCACTAAGCTTGCTTCCAACGGTCGTCGTAACCATAATCACAGCCGTCATCTTCGCACCTTTCGTTGAAGAATTCGCAAAATCCTATGCATTGCTTTATCGGCATGGCGAAACCCAAAGGTCCATAATCGCCCTTGCTGTGCTGGTTGGATTAGGGTTTGGATTGGTTGAGTTTCTCGAATACGTATTCCTCTTGGGCGCTCCAGCAACCGACAGGATGCCAGGCCTCTTCTTCCACCCTGCAAGCGTTGCCATAACAGCATACGGAATAGCGTCAAGGAAAACCAAGAGATATTACTTAGCAGCGGTCGGACTACACTTTGCCAACAACTTACTAGCCGTATTTTTCTCAGGTTACGGGTCAATTTTCGTTGTCGCCGCAACTGTTTTTATAGCCTACCAACTTTACAGTAAAACGCAAGAGAAAATAATCCAAGACGACTATGCCGAGGTCACGGAGGTTCTATCATGAGCAACAAGAGAGTCTATTTGTCCCATGAGAACTGGGTTTATGTTTTGCTTGGACTCGTGGTTCTCGCAATTCTCATTCTGATATTTTCTGGCTTGATAAGCTTCACTTTTTCCTCCGCTGGTGATATTGGGTTTATTATCATATTAGTGGGGAGTCTGATTGGCAGTGCCATAAACATTCCCCTGTACAAGACAAAGTCCAAGGCACCCCTGGTCCGCGAAGAATATGTCAGCTTCTTTGGCATAAAGTATCGTCTTCCAAGAGTTGCTTACGAAGAAACATATACCGAAGTGGAAGTCAACGTCGGAGGCGCCCTGATACCCGCTGGAATGAGCGTTTTCCTCCTTCTTGCATCCTCCTCAACCATCGCCCTCTATTGTCTCGTGGCTACACTTGTTGTCACCATAGTCACTCACTTGGTTGCCCGTCCCGTGAGGGGAGTTGGCATTCAATGTCCAACTTTCGTTCCACCAATCGCTGCGGCAGTCGCCGCCCTTATTCTTTCCCCATCTAACGCAGCGGTGATCGCTTACGTGTCAGGGACGTTTGGAACACTCATAGGCGCGGATCTTCTGAATTTGGGAAAAATCCCTGACCTTGGCGCGCCAGTTGCCAGCATAGGCGGGGCAGGCACCTTCGACGGTGTATTCGTAACCGGCATAATTGCTGTTATTCTCGCTACGTTTTAGGTCTCAGAAGGACCTTCTCCCTTTTGGCCCACCAATATGACTTGCCGTATTCGCAAATTGATTATTGACCTTGCTTTCGACAGCAAAAGGCGGGATAGCACGAAAGCCAGTTTGTATTTGCGTCTATTGTTGGAGCCACAGTCGAGTTTCTTGGTAAGAAGGCTGAATTTAAGGAAACAATGTGCATCCTGTCTGCGAATTTACGGCATTGATCTTTTCGAAAGCATGGATTGAAAATCTCGATGCAATTACTGTTTTCCAAAATAAAACGCGAAGCAAAAAGCAAGCTCAACATGCCAAGTTCTGCTGCGGTTCAACACACTAGAAAAAGGCAAGACGTTCACTGACCGAACTACCCACAGGCACTTCATTTGATTAGAGGAGAGAAAACTGCAAGACTTTTTTTCCGGCTTTGGTTCAAAGCGGGAAAGAATTGTACACAAAGGCTGTGTTTGTAAACGTTCTGGATATATGCTTTTTTTCGCTGAGTAACAGCTTGCGTGTTGGCGCATGAGAGCGGTGAAATGACGTTGACAAGAAAAGCCTGGTTGAAAAACTCTACTTTGACAAGCCCCGGTTTTTTGGCTAAACAAATCATGCGCATTAGCAGAGGTCTCAGGAGGTGATATCTTTGGAGAAAATGGTAGTTGTAATATTTGACGACATATCTCAAGCGAAGGATGGAATGCTAGCTATTAGGGAACTTGATAGAGAAGGAGCAATTTCCGTTCATGATGCATCCTTGGTTAAAAAGAAAAGCGACGGCACAGCAGAATTGTTGAAGACTGAGGAGGCACCTCCAGCTGGTATGGTTGGAGGAACAGCAGTTGGAATTCTCGTCGGGCTTCTAGGAGGCCCAGTAGGCGTTTTTGTAGGAGCAAGCTCCGGTGTCTTGCTGGGTGGTTTCTATGACCTATACAGGTCCGGAGTAAGTGCAGAATTCCTAGACGATGTTTCCAGCAATCTAACACCTGGCAAATACGCCGTTGTAGCGGACATTAGCGAGGAGTATGTTACTCCACTGGACAACAAGATGACAAGTTTGGGCGGCCAAATAATGCGCACGGCAAAACGTTATGTGGAAGTGGACCAGATAAAAGGGGACATAGCAGCTCTCGATTCAGAGATTAACCAATTGAGTGACGAAATGCACAAAGCTCGGATGGAGGACAAAGCGAAGCTCCAAGCCAAGATTGACAAGCTGAAAGAAAAACGAGAAAAAAAGATTGGATACGTAAAGCAGCGAACAGAGCAAATTGAAAAAGAGCGCGACGCCAAGGTTCAAGGGCTTAAAGAGAAAGCGACAAAAGCACACGGCGAGAGAAAAGCAGTCATTGAAGCTCGAGTAACCCAGATTAGGAAGCAGTATCAGGAGACTCTGACGAAGCTTAGGAAGCTGCAGGCTGAAAGACTCGAGAAAAGCGCAGACAAGCTGAAGGAGAAGGCAAAGCAACTTAGAGGTCAAGGAGATCAGCCTTCTTAATGTGAAAAGCAAGGGCAAAAGCACCTGCTTCCCCATTTATTTTTGGAGCGATAATTTGATACCCCGCTACATTGAAACCTCACAAAACAACCCCTCAAAACGTTTGGCATTTTTTTGCATTTAATGCAGTAAAATGCACGCGCTAACTAATTTCACGCTTCTTAATGGCCAAGAACGGAAGAAAAAGACAGCATCCCTTGAGTGTTTAGATGGCATTTTTGTCTTTCACAGATTAGGAACTAGGGATGAGGCTTTTGGACCCTGGGGAATTTTACCGTTACCACATCATCAGTAATACTGATCGTAGGTTGTTTTCCAAACTCATTCATTGAAAGACTCTCAAAGAAACTTTTCAACAGGATGCTCCCTTTTGGTCCCCAATCATGACGCAAGGTAATAGTGTACTGGCTGTCGATTCTGCTCTCAGTAGACAAGGGTGAGCTGGCAATTAAGCCAGTGTCGTATTTGGTTATCAAGGAAAGCGCATTTAGAAGTGTATCAAAATCCGCCTTTCCAAATGCAATCATTGCAAGTTCCTTAACTGCATTAGCGACGGCGTTTTTTCCAATCTCCTCAAGCTCTTGATCACCCAATCCATTGATCAACGCCCTAAAAAGCAAACTAGGAATGACGACATAACTGGTTTTATCAATGATTCTATTCCATTCCATGTAGCGAGTCATTATCTTAGTAATGAGAGCATTGGCGCTTACGTTTTGCTCTACCGCATCTTTCTCAAGCAAATCATCAATGTCTTCTGAGAGACGAATAGTCCTCAAAATGGTCTTCTTCTTTTTTGCGCTCATTTCCGTTACCCCGATCAATGGAGTGTACAAATGTAGACTTTGTGCACGTTCGCAATATAAGTTTTGACTCACTAATTGTGACTCAAAAAGACGAGGGTTGTGATAAAATGAATAACGAAACGCGTCGAAGATGTCTGTCACTTCTTGAGAGAACAGAATACTATGATGAAGAGGGAGAGTGGCGGATTGCTGGTTCAGACTGGCTACTGTTGAGTGGGTCAACACTCAGGACATGGGCCAAAGTGACTAAGCAAATCTTAGGCTCAGGCGCAGATGCTGTAATGTACATGGTAGGTAAATATGCTGGCGAACAATTTGCGAAAAAGCTTCTGGAATTAGGACTTAAGAATGAAGAGTTGGAAGAGGCTTTAGAAATCTTCCTATCAAACGGGGGTTGGGGAAAAGCCCGGGTAAAAGTGAATTTACAAAACCAAACGGCGGCGGTCAGAATTCGTAACTCAGTTTCGACCAGACAGACCAAGTCAGAGGAACCAGTATGTCACTTCATTAGCGGATACATTGCTGGATCTTTAAGTGTAATTTTTGGCAAGAAAACCGAATGTGTAGAAACAGGGTGCAAAGCCGCCGGAGAGCCCTTCTGCGAATTTAGCGTCGAAAATCTAGCTCACACCAAAACCGATAATCTCGAAAAGGTGGAAGAAACCATTGCGAATAGTCAGGGCCAACATCTTGCGGTAGCGAATCAGGTTAACGCTGGTGCGTCAACATGAAAGAAGAACGTCAATTTGATAAGACGATAATCTCAGTCCAAAACTTGACAAAGAAGTTCGGAGATTTTGCGGCAGTCGATAACGTCTCATTTGATGTCAAAGCGGGCGAAATCTTCGGGCTACTGGGGCCAAACGGCGCAGGCAAAAGTACAACATTACGCATACTCTCAACTCTTGCGCAACCAACCAAAGGAACGGTTACAATAGGTGGGTACGACACAGTTAAGCAAGACACCGAAGTAAGGAAACTAATCGGTCTGGTTTCTGAAAAAATGATCATGTACAACTTCTTGACTGCAAGGGAAAACCTGATGTTCTTTGGGAGCCTCTACAAGATTCCAAAAGATGAACTAAACAAGAAAATAGACGAGCTGCTTGAACTTGTTCGACTCACAAAATGGAAGAACACTCAAGTCGGCACATTTTCAACGGGCATGAGGCAGAGAATGAATGTGGTTCGGGCACTGCTGAACACCCCGGAAATCCTCTTTCTTGACGAGCCAACTCTGGGGTTGGATCCCCAATCATCGGTTGAGATTAGAGAATTCATTAGGAAGCTCAACCAGGAAAAAGGAATCACGGTAATAATCACGACTCACATGATGGTGGACGCGGACTTGTTATGCAGTCGAATAGGTATAATGGATCATGCCAAGATAGTGGCCCTTGACACGTCTGAAAACCTGAAAAAGACCGTTTCAGGCGAGGACAAGAATATTATTAAAATTAAGGTAGGAAATCTTTCACCCAAGATTATACAATCAGTCGAAGCTTGTGAATCTGTTGACAATGTCTTTCAAGAAGATCCCGCACAGCTTAGAGTCATCTGTCATGGTGATGACGCGTTTGACGGTATAGTCGATTCGGTGAGAGTTTCAGGTGGAAAAATAATTTCCATGGAGAACACCCAGCCGACACTTGAGGACGTGTTCATACACATAACGGGTCATGAGGTAAGAGACAGTGTGGACCAAAGAGTCTTGGTTCCACCGCGCAGGCATTTCGGGGCTTCGTCCAGATCGAGGTGACGCACATGGAGATAAAGAGTGTTCTTTCGGACTCTTTCCGGATCGCTTGGAAAGACACGGTTGAACTGTTCAGAAACCGACTGAGATTTGCACTGATAATACTAATGCCGATATTCATGATGGCCATGATCGGCTTCATCTATCCTTCCGGCAATGCATCCACCCTCAACAACGTACCAGTCGCCATAGCCAATCAGGATCCAGGTTCCAACAACGCTGCGCTTCCAAGCAATATCTTCATGACAGCATTTATGCAAATCAACAATCAAACCAGCATGCTGAAGCTTACAAACGCCAAAAGTGCCTCTGACATAGTAACTCAAATTCAGAACGGGGAGGTAGATGGTGGCATAATAATTCCCAGCAACTTCTCCTCATGCGTCTTGTGCAGAGAGCAAGCAACGTTGATTGTTATTACCGACCAATCTAACCCAACGTTGTCCTCGGAATTGGAGATGGCGTTGACGAAAGTGTTTGACCAGATGGGCTTAGAACTCGCACAGGAGAATGTTCGTGGAATGTCTCCTGCAATAACCGCGAATGAATCACTTGCAGTAGTCCAGCCCTACGTCGTCAAAACGGAAGGCGTCGTTTCATCAAATCTAAGCTACTTCAACTTTGTTGCTCCCGGAATGATTATGATGACTGTAATGAGCAGCGTAATGACTGGCTTGCCCGGAGCGATATCTCAAGAGAAAGAAGTCGGCACACTGGATGGAATGATGGTCGCTCCAATCAGCCGATTTTCAGTTATTCTGGGCAAGGCCTCAGCGCAGGTTGGTCGTGGCCTGTTTCAAGGAATCATAATATTGGCAGTTGCAATTGGACTTTTCGGCGTCGTAATAAACGGTAGCATTTGGCTCGTCTTTGCTTTGCTGCTATTGGGCGTATTTTCATTCGTCGGTTTGGGCAT
>Ga0335070_10008897_pt1 | contig 11791 bp, 8 predicted proteins | sample Lox_Sample_13_FD_206722 | JGI IMG/M metagenome (GOLD analysis project Ga0335070, IMG submission 206722) | Soil microbial communities from Loxahatchee National Wildlife Refuge, Florida, United States - Lox_Sample_1.3 | ecosystem: Environmental > Terrestrial > Soil > Wetlands | place: USA: Florida...
CCGCCCTGGACCCTTCGCTGGAGGACGTACTGCCGGCCGTGCTCTGGCTGCTGGACGTGCCGGTGGAAGACCCGGGCTGGGCGCTCCTCGATCCCGAGCAGCGCCGCCAGGCCACGCTCGAGGGCGTGCGCCGGGTTCTCGTCTGGCAAAGCCGGGTGCGCCCATTGCTCGTGATCTTCGAGAACCTGCACTGGATCGATGCCGAGACCCAGGCCTTTCTCAATCGCCTCGTGGACGGCCTGCAGGGAACGCGCATCCTCCTGCTCGTCAACTACCGGCCCGAGTACCGGCACGGCTGGGCCAGCAAGACGTACTACGGACAGGTGCGCCTCGATCCGCTTGCCCCCGAGAACGCCGAGGCGCTCCTCAGCACGCTGCTCGGCGACGCTCCGGACCTGCTTCCGCTCAAGGCGCTCCTCATCGAGCGGACGCAGGGCAACCCTTTCTTCCTCGAGGAGAGCGCGCGCACGCTCATCGAGACCAAGGTGGTGGCCGGCCAGCGGGGGGCGTTCCATCTCGCGAGCCCCCTGTCGAGCATCCGCGTGCCGGCCACGGTGCAGGCCATCCTGGCCGCTCGCATCGATCGCCTCGACGCCGAGGAGAAGCGGCTGCTCCAGTCGGCCGCGGTGATCGGCCGCGAGTGCTCGCGGCCACTGCTGGAAGCCGTGATGAAGGAAGGGGCGGAGGATCTCGGCCGCGGGCTGGCGCGACTGCAGGGGGCCGAGTTCCTCTACGAGTCGAGCCTGTTTCCGGAGATCGAGTACACCTTCAAGCACGTGCTGACCCAGGAAGTGGCCTACGAGAGTCTCCTCCAGGGCAAACGGCGCGCGCTTCATGCACGCATCCTGGAGGCCATCGAAACGCTGTGGGCCGACCGGCTGGCCAGCCAGGTCGAGCAGCTCGCCCACCACGCGTTCCGCGGCGAAGTGTGGGACAAGGCCGTGATCTACCTGCGCCAGGCGGGAGCCAAGGCGCTGGCGCGGTCGGCGAGCGGGGCCGCCGTGGGATTCTTCGAGCAGGCGCTCGTGGCGCTCGAGAACGCTCCGGAAGACCGGGCCACCATGGAGCAGGGCATCGATATCCGCCTCGACCTGCGTCAGGCCCTGGTGCCGCTGGCGGATCGCCCCCGGATCCTCGAGCACATGCAGAAGGCCGAGAGCCTGGCGCGCACGCTGGGGGACGAGCGCCGGCTGAGCTGGGTCGCGTATGCCCTGGCGCACTATCACTACCTCTCGAACGACCAGGCGCGCGCGCAGGAGATCGCACGCCGGGCGCTCGCTCTGAGTGGGGGCGCCGACCCTGCGCACGCGGTGGCCGTGAATGTCCTCCTCGGCTACTCCCTCCACATCACCGGGAACTACCGTCAGGCGGCCGAGGTGTTGCGACGGAACGTGGAGATTCTTTCCGGTGACCGGGTGCGCGAGCGATTCGGGCTGCCGATCTTCCCCGCCTTCCCCTCCGTGACCAGTCGCGAGCGGATGGTGCGTTGCCTCGCCGAGCTGGGCGAGTTCACGGAGGGGTTGCGCCTCGGCGAGGAGGGCATGCGGATCGCCGAGGAGATCGACCATCCGACGAGCTTCACCGCCATGTGCCTGGGCTTTGGCATCCTCCTGATGCGCCGGGAGGATCTGGATCGGGCACTTCCCGTGCTCGAGCGGGGCATGGAAGTCGGCCGCCGCGGCAACATCTATGTCTACGTGTTCTCCCTCGTCGCCGCGGTGGGGCGGGTGTGGGCGCTCACCGGGCGCGTCAAGGAAGGGCTGGCCCTCATGACCGAGGTCATGAACGATTCCATCGCCAAGAAGATGGCGCTCGGCCAGGCGGTCCGTCTTGCCTGGCTCGCCGAGGGGCTCCTCGCGGCGGAGGAGTACGAGCCCGCGTGGGAGCGGGCGCTGGAGTCGCTGGACTACGCGCGGCGCCTCAACGAGAAGGGCCAGGAGGCGTGGACCCTGCATCTGCTTGGCGAGATCGCAGGCCGGCGCCAGCCCGGTGACGTCGAGGGCCCCGAGCGCTTCTACCGCGACGCCTTGGCCATCGCCGAGCCTCTGGGCATGCGCCTCGCGGTGGCCCATTGCCACCTTGGTCTTGGCGAGCTCTACGCGCGCGGCGGCCGCGAGACGGCCCAGGTGCACCTGCACACGGCGGCCGCGAGCTTTCGCGACATGGGGATCACGGTCTTGCAGGCGCGGGCGGAGCGGCAGCGCGGCACGCCCAGCGGATGAGGCGAGCGCCGCTCTATCAATGGCTCGTGCCCCGCGTCGTCGCTCCGCTGGCGGAGCATCTGGGTCTCCCCGCCTGGACCACCGAACGCCGCCTCGGAGAGCTTCAGTGGCGCTCACCGGAAGAGCTGGAGGAGCGGGCGCTGTCCCGGCTCCGGCAGCTCCTCGAGCATGCCGCGCGCCACGTCCCCCACTACCGCAACCTGCTTGCCGGCGTCGACGCGCGAGGTATCAGAGCGGTGTCAGATCTGGCGCGGGTCCCCATCAGCACCAAGAGCGAGCTGCGGGCCGGCTTTCCCGGACGTACCACGGCTCAGAACCTTCCCGAGAGCCGGCGCCAGCCGATGATGACCTCGGGCTCCACCGGTCTGCCGTTCGAGTTCTACTGGGACCGATCGGTTCTCCCGTTCCTGGGCGGCACAGATCGCTTCTGGCTCGGATGGTGGGGAATCGCCGTGTGGCACACGCGGGTCGTGATCGCGAGCCCTTCGTACTTCTACGAGCGGATCAAGCCGCCACGGCGGCTCCACGCGCTCGCCAACCGGCTGGTGATCGGTGAGCGCACCGAGAACCTCCCGGCCGACCGGATCACCCCCGCGCAGTTCCGATCGCTCGTGGAGCGGGTGACGCCGCGCGGCCCGTATTTCATCCGCAGCTATCCCGGGTCGCTGGCGAGTCTCGCGGCTGGCCTTGTCAAGGACGGCGAGCCGCTCAGAAGCTTCCCGAAAGCCGTGATCGCTCTCGCAGAGACCCTGACGCCTGCCACTGCGGCACGCCTCCGTGAGGTCTTCCGATGTCCGGTCGTGAACCACTACTCGGCCTGGGAGGTGCCGCAGATGGCCCACAGCTGCCCCGCCGCGCCGGACTCCCTCCACGTCAACTCCGAGCGGGTCATCCTCCGCGTGGTCAGGCCGGACGGCACCGACGCGGCGCCGGGAGAAACGGGCCAGGTGGTCGTGACCGATCTCGCCAACTACGTGATGCCGTTCATCAACTACTCCGCGGGGGATCTGGCCGTGGCGGGCGGGCGGTGTGCGTGCGGACGCGGGATGCCGACCCTGGCCCGGCTCGAGGGACGAGACAGCGAGATGATCCGTACGCTCGACGGACGGGAGGTGAGCGCCGGAGCCCTCGGGCAGCTTCTGACGTTCGTGATCGGCATCATTCCCTTCGTGTGGGAGTACCAGGCTGTCCAGACTGGTCCGGGCGCCCTCACCTTGTGCGTCGTGCCCACGCCGCGGTTCACGCCCGAGTTCCGGCTCGCCCTCGAGCGCGGACTCTCGGAGTTTCTCGGGCCCGACATGACCATTACCGTCGAGACGGTTGGAGCCATCCCCCTCGAGGCGTCGGGCAAGCGGCTCATCATCAAGCGTCTGGCTTCGTAGGCTCTGACGTTCCCGGAACCCGCGGCCGGAGCAGCCTCGCCACCGCGGCCAGGTCGCTCGGGCGTACCACGCGAAGCAGGACGAGCGTCGATCCGTAGAGCAGCGTGAGGACGCCGACGAGCACGATGTCCCGGGGCAAGAGTGTGCGGAGCCACAGGAACGGAAGGGCCAGCGCGGCGGGGGCGACCGCGAGCGCCCATGCGCGGACGACCGGCCCCGAGAGATCGCGAATGAGCCAGCTCAGCATGACGCTGTGGATGCCCACCGCCGCCAGGAGGCCGACACACGTGCCCAGGCTTCCCCACCGGGCGGTGAGCGGGATCCCGAGCGTCCAGAAGACGGCGAGGCGTGTGGCGGCCGCGACGAGGGCGGCTCTGGATCGCTCGTGCACCAGGGCCAGGAGTCCCATCACGCTGCCCAGCGTGTGGGCAAGGAAAGCCAGCGACAGTGGCAGGAGATTGGTCGCCACCGGGCCGAATCCGTGGCCGACGAGCAGTGGCACATAGGGTTGGGCGAGGAAGAGCGCTCCGAAGACTCCCACGACTCCGCCGGCGGCGAATATGCGGACCAGGCGAGTGCTCCACGCGATCTCCTGCGAGGCTTGACCTTCGTGCCGCAGACGGCTCAGAAGGGGTGCGAACGACAGCACGATCTGTGGGAGCAGTGCCGCGCCCACCAGGTAGAGTCCGTGCGAGAGGCTGAAGAAGCCGATGTCGGTATACGCCCCCGAGACGAGGCGCACGAGAATCTCGCCGCTGCCCTGAAGGGCCACGTAGAGAAGCTGGATGACGAGGAATGCGAGCCCGAAGCGGAGGTACGGGGAAAGGAAGCCGGCATCCGGCTTGAGGTCGGCACCCGCCCGCGGGAGCTCGCTCCAGGCAATGCCCAGACCCAGGACGACCAGCTCGGTGACGACGACGGCCACGGCGGCGCCGCGAAGATGCCCCAGCTGAAATCCGGGTATCACCAGGGCGAGGAGAAGCCAGCGCCTGACGGTGTCGCCCACGGCCCACCGCTGCGCCCGATTGAACCCGAGGAAGAGCGAGTAGAGGTATCCGGACACGCCTTGCAGGAACACGGCCACGCTCATGAGGATCAGGACGACGGCGTCTAGCTCCCGCCACCACGCCAGAGCCAGGACCGAATACGCGGCCGCCGCCGCCAGCGCGCTGGCCACGCGCAGAGTGAGGAGGTTGCCCACGAACCGGTGCAGCCCGGCCATGTCGCGACGAGCCAGGAACCGGGGGATATAGAGCGTGGTGGCATTCACGAAGCCGAGTCCGCTCACGAGCGCGAACCAGAAGGCCACGGAGACGACGAGGGCGTAGCGACCGTACGCCTCCGGCCCCATGAGACGCGGCACGAGCGCGGCGAAGCAAAGGCCGCCGGCCGCCTGGACGCCGCGCTGGACGAGGACCAGGGCGGCGTTGCGAACGGTGGCCCCGGCGTCATCCATCGGCGACGCGCGGGGAGGCCAAGGGAGGGGTCGCCGATCCTGTGCGCACGGTCGCTCTGGCACGCGAAGAATGGCCGTGGCGAGGGTCGATGTCTGCGATAGTAGCATGAGACATGGTGACGCCGGCCAACCCGCGCGTGCTCCTCTCCATCATCGTTCCCACGTACAACGACTCGGGCGAGCTCGTAGCATGCCTGGCCGCCCTCCGTGCCGAGGCCTCTCCGGAATCTGAGCTCATCGTCGTCCTCGACGGCCCCTCCGCGGATGCGGCGGCCGTCGCGGCCGCCGCCGGCGCGCGTGTCCTCAATCTCGACCAGCGGGCGGGTCCCGCTGCCGCTCGGAATCATGGAGCTGCCCGCGCGCAGGGAAGCATTCTGGTTTTCGTGGACGCCGACGTGGTGGTGAGGCCGGGAGGCCTGGCCCGCATCGCGCAGGCATTCGCGGCCGACCCGGGTCTCACCGCCCTGTTCGGCTCGTACGACGATTCGCCCAGGTCGCCAGGCCTCGTGTCACGCTACCGCAATCTGCTGCACCACTTCGTTCATCAGGAGAGCCGGGCCGAGGCGACGACCTTCTGGGCCGGGCTGGGCGCGGTCCGCCGGGCCGCCTTCCTCGAGGTGGGCGGCTTTGACGCCGCCGCTTTCACGCGGCCCTCCGTGGAGGACATCGAGCTCGGCTATCGGCTGCGCGCCGCCGGCGGACGCATCCGGCTCGACAGGGAGCTTCAAGGCACCCATCTCAAGCGCTGGAGCTTCTGGTCCATGGTGCGGACCGACGTGACGGCTCGCGCGCTGCCGTGGGCCCGTCTCGTGCTCCGGTCGGATCGGATTCCTGCCGAGCTGAACCTGAGCGTCTCGCAGCGGGCGAGCGCCGCCCTCGCCACGTGCGCCCTCGTGGCCGTGGCGCTGGCCTGGTGGTGGACGATCCTCCTCGGCGCGGCGGCGCTCGCTCTGCTGGGGGTCGCGCTCATCAACTGGCGCTTCTATCGGCTGCTGTGGCGGCAAGGGGGCGTGCAGCTTGCCGCGGCCGGCTCCCTCCTGCACGTCTTCTACTTCCTCTACAGCGCGGCGAGCTTCGCCCTCGCGTGGCTCGGGACCCGCGGCCCCGACACAGGCCGGGTGCTCGTTCCGCCGCGCGGCCGACATCGGACATGACGGGACGGGATCCCCTCGACCATCCCTCGCGCGTGGTCGTGATCGGGGCCGGCCCCGCCGGCCTGACCGCTGCCCGCGAGCTCGCGCGACAGGGCTACTCGCTCGTCGTCCTCGAGCAGAACGGCATCGTGGGGGGCCTCGCGCGGACGGAGACGTACCGGGGCTTTCATTTCGACATGGGCGGTCACAGGTTCTTCACCAAGGTGGACGAGGTCCGGAAGCTCTGGCATGACGTCCTGGGCAAGGAGCTGCTGCGACGACCCCGGCTCTCCCGGATTCACTATCGTGGCCGGTTCTTCAAGTATCCGCTGCGGCCGCTCGACGCACTGGCCGGGCTCGGGGCGCGGGAGGCCCTCCGGGTGATTCTCAGCTATCTCCGGTGGCAGGTCGTGCCGCACGAGCGCGAGGACACATTCGAGGAGTGGGTCACCAACCGGTTCGGGCGGCGCCTGTTCGAGGTGTTCTTCAAGAGCTACACGGAGAAGGTGTGGGGCATCCCCTGCTCGACCCTGCGGGCGGAGTGGGCGGCCCAGCGCATCAAGGATCTCTCGTTGAGGTCGGCTATCGCGAGCATGTTCCTCAAGCCGCGCACCACGATCAAGACGCTCATCGAGGAGTTCGACTACCCGCGGCTCGGTCCCGGGATGATGTGGCGAGCGGTGGCCGAGGAGATCCGAAGGCTGGATGGCTCGCTCCGGCTGGGGAGCGAGGTCATCTCCCTTCGCTGCGCGGGACGTCGCATCGAGAGCGTGATCATCTCCCGGGACGGACGCGAGGAGACGGTCACGGGAGACCACTTCCTGTCGAGCATGCCCATCAGCGCGCTCATCCAGCGCCTCGCGCCGCCGCCGCCGCCCGCGGTCCTCGAGGCGGCGCGCCATCTCGCCTACCGGGATTTCCTCACCGTGTGTCTCGTCGTGGAGGCGGCCGCCCTCTTTCCCGACAACTGGATCTACGTGCATTCCCCGGAGGTCAAGGTCGGGCGCATCCAGAACTTCAAGAACTGGAGCGCGGACATGGTTCCGGATCCGGGGAAGACCAGCCTCGGGCTGGAGTACTTCTGCAACGAGGGCGACGCCCTGTGGAGCCTGCCGGATGCGGAGCTGATCCGCATGGCCACGGAAGAGCTCGAGCAGATCGGGCTGACGGGCGGGGCGGCGATCCTCGAGGGCTGCGTGTTCCGTGTGCCCAAGGCCTACCCCGTCTACGACGAGCGCTATCGAGAAAACCTGGCCGCCATTCGAGCGTTCGTGGACGATCTCGAGAACCTGCAGACGATCGGCCGCAACGGCTTGCATCGATACGACAACCAGGATCACGCGATGGTCACCGGCTTGCTGGCCGCCCGCAACCTGATGCTCGGTGAGCGCCACGACCTCTGGAGCGTGAACACCGACGCGGAATACCACGAAGCCGACGGGATCGAAGAGGAGGACGCCGCCGCGCTGACAGAGGTGGAGGGGCGGCTGGCCGAGATCTTCCCCAGGATCGATGGGGTGGCCCTGGGTATCGCGTCCGGTGCCGTGTCGGGTATTCTGCTGTCGCTGGCGACGCTGCTCCTCGTTCTCAAGGGCGGGCTGGTGATCGGCCCGCATCTGGGACTCCTCAGCCAGTTCCTTCCAGGTTACAGCGTCACCATCCGTGGGAGTGCTCTCGGCCTTGCCTACGGCTTTGCAGCCGGGTTCGTGAGCGGCTGGGGGTTCGCGACGCTGCGGAACGTGTCCCTCTTGCTATCTTTTGCCGTGTTGCGCCGTCGGGCCCAGCTCGGCCTGCTCAAGAGAGTCTTCGAGTTCATATAGGAGGGCGATCATGGTCCGGAACGAGAAAGAGCTCGAGGCCGTCATCCTCGTGCGGGCGGTCCGGCTCAACGCGGTGGTCACCGGGCTCGTGACGGGACTCATGGCCGGCCTGGCCCTGTTCATCGCCACGAACTGGCTCGTGGTCAAGGGAGGGGCCGTGGTCGGGCCTCATCTCGTTCTCTTGAACCAGTTCTTCCTCGGCTACCGCGTCACCTTTCTTGGCAGCCTCATCGGCTTTGCCTGGGCTTTCGGACTGGGCTTCATGGCGGGCTTCGCCATGGTCCGCATCTACAATGCGCTCGTCGGCTTCCGATCATCGAGGCCGGCCCGCCCCACCTGACCGACCTGCATGGCGCCACTTGTCTCGGTGATCATCCCTTGCTACCAGCAGGGCCACTTCCTTGCCGAGGCCGTGCAGAGCGTGCTCGGCCAGAGCATCGGCGATCTGGAATGCATCGTGGTGAATGATGGCTCTCCAGATGCCACGCGAGAGGTGGCCACCCGGCTGGCGAGGGGCGACGTCCGGGTGCGATACATCGAGCAGCCGAACAGGGGACTCGGCGCTGCGCGCAACCAGGGGCTCGCGGAGGCGCGCGGGCAGTTCATCCAGTTTCTCGACGCGGATGATGTCATCGCTCCCGACAAGCTTCGCATCCAGACGGACGTCCTGCGCGGCCAGTCTCGGTGGGCCATGGCCTACAGCGATTATCGCTTCTGCCCCCCCGATGACACGAGCAGGACCGCTTCCCCGACCGACAGGGGTCGGCCGCGCTTCGTGATGGAGAAGCCCCTCTGGGACATGGCGGCTCGATGGGAGACACAGCTCAGCATCCCCATCCACAGCTTCCTGTTCGACGCGGCCCTGTTCCGGGAGACGGGGATCGCGTTCGATGAGCGCCTTCCCACTCACGAGGATTGGGACTGCTGGATGCGAATCCTGGAAGTCGAGCCGCTTGTCCTCCACACCCCGGGAGAGCTCGCCGTGTACAGGCAGCACCCGGACTCGATGACGAAGGATCAACGGATGATGTGGAGCGGCTTCGCGCACGCGATCCGGAACCGGCGGCGTTGCCTCGCGGGAGATCCGGTGGTGCGGGCGATGCTCCTGGAAAAGCTGGTGGAGCTGGCCGGAGTCTACCAGGAGAGCCGCGACGCGGCCGGCGGCACGCCCGTGCAAGACGCCATCGGCGCGCTCCGGCGAATCATGCCGTGGAGGTGTCAGCTCTGGATGCGCCGGTTCACGGTCCACGCGTTCCTGAGGCTGGGAATCGACGTCATCGTGTGAGCGTGTGGGAGCGTCGCGGCGGCTCAGCGGCCCCTGTCCCGCTCAGATACTTCGAAGGCGACCAGGTTCCCCGCCGACCTCACCCGCGGGCTCATGGGTAGCTCGGCCCATGCGCGGAATCGGGGGCTCTGCTTGAGGCGCTCAGCCTGTCTGTCGTTGTTGAACACGTAGTAGGTGCGGATGCCGAGCTGCGACAGCTCGGCGGCGAGCAGGGCCGGATCCTCCACGGTGGTGCTTCCGTAGGTCGGCTGGTTCATCAGATAAGCCAGATACACGGTGCTGGGCCAGTCGCTGCCGGCTATGGGCCCGCGCAGGCTGACCCCGAGCCTCTGCTTTCCCGCCTCGAGCTGTTCGGCAAGCGCGACGAAATCGGGTTCCGGCGTTCGAACACGGTCGATGAGCCAGTGGGCGCCTACCTGGACATAGCTGAAGGAGACGATCAAGGCGGCGCCCGTCATCCAGAGGCCTTTCCTGACGCGGCGGCCATCGGTGCTCTCGAGCTGGTGCGTCAATGCCCTCGCGAGCTGCTCGGCCACTCCGAAGCTGAGCACCATGAGCAGGCCGGCGACGGGCCAGAAGTATCGTGACTCCCGCGCCCACAGCGGAAGGTAGCCGAGCGCATAGAGGCTCACCGTGGAGCATCCCCACAGGTACCGGATGCCCACCGCGCTCGCAGGGCCGTGCAGGATACCGATGAAGCCGGCGGCGAGGAGAGCACCGAGGGCGAGGTGGAAGTAGTCGAATTCCGATAGTTCATTCCGGATGACGATGAGATTGGAGAGGATGACCTGGAAGCGGCCGGACCGTACGGTGACCGGAGACAACGCCGCGGGCGCGCTGGCGGGCGGAAGGTGAATCGCGTCCGGCGCTTCCCATGCCGTGATACGTCCGGCCTCGGTGGGAGCGAGCTTCAGTCCCGGTGGAAACGGCGCCCGGTCTGGATTCGTGGCTCCGAACACGACAACGGCCGGAGCGTTGCGGCGGCCGACCGTCGTGGTGACGGTTAGCCTGCCATACTTGCTCGAGAGCACGCTCACCCATGGCGCAGCGACGAGCAGGAATCCCAGCAGGCCCGCCAGCGCCACGACCACGTAGGGCCTGAGCGGCCGAGCCTTGGCGCCCACCCAGGCATGCAGGCCCACCGTCAGCAGAAAGTGAGCGATGAAAAAAGGAAATGCGTACGCTTTTGCGAGGTAGGCCAGCCCTCCGAGGACTCCACAGGCGAACGCCCGGGGCGGCAGCTCGGCGGTCGCCGGATCCAGGACCAGGTAGAAATAGTACGTGAGCAGGACGGCCAGGAGCAGGTCGGGGGTGATGATTGCCATGCTCCAGTTGGCCACCGTCACGGCGGCGGCCACCATCGAGAGCTGCCTTGTGATACTGCTCTCCAGGTAGCGGCGACCCAGAAGCGCCATCCCGATCACCCAGGACAGCGCGAGAAGGACCCCGAGCAGCTTTGTCGCCAGCAAGCCCGGCACTCCAAGGGCGAGCCACGGGATCAGCAGCCAGGAGTAGAGGGGAGACCAGTAGCCCGACACGGCTTTCCCGAAGTCTCCGGACAGGTAGTAGCCCGCGATCCGGAGGTACGCGACACCGTCCGGATTGATCTGGTTCGAGAACGCAAAGGCCACGGCGACCAGCACGCCCCCATAGGCGGCCAACGCGATGATGAGCCCCCATGCAGGACGTCGTGGCACATTGCGGAGCACCAGTCAGATGTAGCACACCTGCTTTCTGCGCGCGCCCTCGGCCGCCCGATCACTGTGTGCTCCGGGCATCAGCTGCAGGGGGTGTACGATACGTCCAGTGGTTTTTCCTCGACAGTGACGAAGTCACGCCCGCCTCCAGGAGGAACAGGCTCATGAACACTTGCTTCAGGATCGGTGTCGGACTGGGAATGCTGGCAAGCGCCGCGTTGGGTGGACTCGCGGTCGAGCGGGTGCACGCTCAGGCCAAGCCGCCGGTCTACTTGATCGGAGAGATCGAGGTGAGCAATCCGGATGGTTACGCCAAGGAATATCTTCCCAAGGCGAGAGAGATCATCAAGGCGCACGGCGGCCGCCTGGTCGCGGCGGCAGGTGCGGCGGGAGGCGGCGCTCAGGTGATCGCCATCGACGGCGAGGCGCCGAAGCGCGTCGTCATCTATCAGTACCCGAGCGTGGATGCTGTCCGCGCCTGGCGGAACGACCCCGCATACGAGCAGGTGCGGAAGGTCGGGGAGAAGTACGCCAGGTACCACACCTTCGCGGTCGAGGGCATACCGCAATAACGCATGGCCGCGTAGCTGCCACCTCTGAATTCACCCGCGGATCAGGCGTGGGCGCCGTGTCCCGCCGGTAGCTCGGCGAGCTCGATGAGCACGTTGCCCGTCGAGGCCGGATCGAGGAAGGCGATGCGGGCGCCGCCGTGGCCGATGCGCGGCGTCTCGTCGCGGAGCTTCACGCCCTTGGCCCGGAGCTCGGTGAGGGCGCCGTCGATGTCCTCCACCTCGAA
>Ga0335070_10008899_pt1 | contig 11791 bp, 9 predicted proteins | sample Lox_Sample_13_FD_206722 | JGI IMG/M metagenome (GOLD analysis project Ga0335070, IMG submission 206722) | Soil microbial communities from Loxahatchee National Wildlife Refuge, Florida, United States - Lox_Sample_1.3 | ecosystem: Environmental > Terrestrial > Soil > Wetlands | place: USA: Florida...
GCGAGATACTCGCTCTGGCGCTGCGTCTTGACCTTGAGTTGGGGGTTCGTGGTCAAAGAGTCCTTAAACGCGGCGAACGCCTCCGGAGAGCTGAGCTTGGCATAGACTGATTGGTACGTGTCGCCGCGATGGTAGGCAGGCTGGAGTACGGTGGCATCGGTCCAGATTTCGGACTCCGCTGAGCCGCCGCCACCGGAGAAGACGCCCACGACTTTCCATTCGTTCTGGCCTACCTTCAGGCTGCTGCCCAGATCGAGGCCGGTGAAAGTTCGAGCCGCGCCTGCGCCAGCGATCACCTCGTTGCGGCCGGGCTCGAAGTTGCGGCCCGCGGTGATGCGGACGTCGCCGCGGACAGCGGCGGCCGCAGTGCCGACGCCGCGGAGCGGGACATTGGCGTCGGTGCCCGTCGAACGCTTGGGGAGGTCGATGATGACGAAGAGCTCGGCAGAGGCAAGCGGCCCATCCTCGGTGCGGGCGACACCGGCGGCGTCAGCGATGAGGCGGACCTCGTCACGGGAGAGGCCGCTGGTCATTTCGGAGTCGGCGCTGCTGCGGAGCACAATGGCGACATCGTCCTGGCCGGGTATGGTCATCGCCGCGCGAAAGCCGTCGGCGATGGACAGCACGCCGACGAATACGGCCACGACGCCGGCAATGCCGACGGCGGCGGCGATAGCGGCGCCCTTGCGCTGAGGGATCGTGCGGAGGTTGTAGAGGGTCACGGAAGGGGTCTGGAACAGCAGGCCGATGATACGCTCGGGCATCGAGCAGATGAAGGAGACTATCGCCGAAGGGATCCGACAGAGCCAGTCTATCACGCGCTCGGGGATCGAGCAGAGCGTGGAGGCTACTACCGAAACGATTTGAAAGAGCCGATCGATCACGCGTGCCTCCTCAGCGCCACGGCGACTTGCAGACGCATTGCCTGAAGGGCGGGCAGGATGCCCGTCACGAGGCCGAGGGCGAAGACGATCGCCACGCCGACGAGCAAGTACCGCTCCGGCAGGTAGAAGACGGGCAAGATACTCGGGACGGGGCTGCCTCCGAGGGTGAAGAGCCAGGCGGCGGCGAGGCCGGCGAGCCCGCCGACGGCGGCGATCAGGCAGGACTCGGCGAGGATGAGGGCGAGCACCAGGGCGTCGGAGAAGCCCAGCGCCTTCAGAACGCCCAGTTCCTCGACGCGCTCACGGACGGCCTGAGCCATGGTATTGCCGGCCACGAGCAGGATGGTGAAGAAGACAGCGCTGAGGATGGCGATGAGAATCGTGCCGATGTTACCGATCTGGGCGACGAAGCCCTGGGCGAAGGCGCCTTCCGGCTCGGCCTTGGTTTCATAAGGCGAGTTGGCGAATTCGGCGTCGATCGCCTTGGCGACCTCGGCGACGCGATCAACGTCCTTCACGCGGACGGCGTACCAGCCGACCGATCCTTCGCCGTACGAGCGGCCCTCGTCGAAATAGTCGTATCGAAAGAAGAAGCCGGAGGTATCGGTGCCTTTCTTGGCGCCGTCATAGACACCGACAATCTCGAACTCCCAGGCTTCCTCCCCTTTGCGCGGCCAGATGGGCGACGTAAGCGGAATGCGATCGCCGATTGTCCACTTGAAGCGATCAATGAGAGTGCGTCCGACGATCGCCCCGGTCCGCGTCTTGAGCCAGGCCTGCTTGTACTCCTCCGGCAGTACGTACTCCGGAAACATCGCCAGAAATGGCTCCGGCTCGACGGGAAAGCTGCCGAAGAAGTTCTTCGGCTCGTTCTGGTAGATGCCGTTGAACCAGGTCCAATGGCAGGTGGAGGCCACGCCGGGAAGCTGTTGCATTCGAGGCCCGTAGCTGGCCGGAAGATTCATGATGAGCGATACTTTGTGGCGGACGATGAGCCGGTCGGCGCCGGCCATGCTGACGCCGCCGGTGAAGGCCTCTTTGATGGTGCACAGCAGGCCGAACAGGACGAAGGCGACGAAGATCGACAGCAGCGTCAGCGACGTCCGCAGCTTCTTTCGCTTCAGGTTGGACCAGATCAGGGAGAAGTATTTCATTGCGGCTTCTCCGCGAAGAGCTGGCCCTTGTCCAGGTGCACGATCCGCGTCGCCCGCGCCGAGGCGTGTGGATCATGCGTGACCATGATGATGGTCTTGCCGTGTTCGCGGTTCAATGCCTGCAGCAAGTCCAGAACTTCATCACCGGACTTGCGATCGAGGTCGCCGGTGGGCTCATCGCAGAGCAGCAAGGTCGGATCGGTGACGATGGCCCGGGCGATCCCGGCCCGCTGCTGTTCACCGCCGGAGAGCGTGCGCGGGTAATGCCGGCTGCGATGCGTCAGGCCGACGACCTGGAGGGCCGTGTCTACGTGCTGGCGACGCTCGGCCTTGGAGAGGTGGGTGAGGAGCAGAGGCAGCTCGATGTTGCGGTCGGCCGTGAGCACCGGGAGCAGGTTGTAAAACTGGAACACGAAGCCCACGTGCCGCGAGCGCCAGGCGGCCAGTTGCCGGTTGGACATCTGGTCCACGCGGTCGCCGCCGACCCTCACCGACCCGCGGGTCACCCGGTCCAGGCCGCCGATCAGGTTCAATAGCGTGGTTTTGCCGGAGCCGGACGGCCCCATCAGGGCCAGAAACTCGCCGCGGGGTACTTCAAGGTTCAAACCGGACAAAACGTGGATCTCTTCCGATCCGCGATGGAAAGTCTTGTCGACGTCCTCGACATGTACGAGGGCACCGTTGCTGTTGCTCATTGCTTCGCCTCTGTGACCTTTACGCCTTCGGCCAGGGTGTCCGGGCCATCCATGACGACTCGATCGCCGCCGCTCAGTCCGGCGGCGATGGTTACCTCGTCGCGCCGGGTCGTGCCCACCGTCACGGCGCGCCGCTCGACTCTGCCGTTGCGGACGATCCACACGATGTCCCGCCCGTCGCGTTGGCGAACAGCCGCCTTGGGGATGGTCAGGCCCGGCCGGGCCGCGGTCGCCTCGCCGCCGCCCTGAAACGCGACCTTGACGCTCATATCGGGGAGGATTCGGGGGTCGAGCTTGTCAAAGCCCACGCGGACCTTGACGGTGGCCTTCTGCCGGTCAGCGGTGGGGATGATGGCGATGACTTTACAGGGGATGCGCCAATTGGGGTAGGAATCGAGCGTGGCTTCAACAGGCTGGCCCGGCTCGACCCGGTTGATGTAGCTCTCGCTTACGTCCACTTCGATTTCCAGTGAATCCATGTCCACGAGGGTGCAAATGCCGGTGCGAGTGAACCCCCCGACCGACATCGGGGAGATCATCTCGCCCGCCTGGGCGTTTTTGGCCGTGACGATGCCGCCGAAGGGGGCGCGAATGATGGTGTCGTCGAGCTGCTGCTCCCAGAGAGCCGCTTCGCGTTCGCTCACCGCGACGTCGGCTGTTTGCCGCTCCAGCCTCGCGGCCAGCGCCATCTGGTCGGTCTCCGCTCGATCCAACTCCACCTGGCTGGCATTATGCTCCTCGGCCAGGCGGGAGATCCGTCGCAGATCGCGCTCGGCCTGATCGAGATTGGCCCTGGTCTCGCCCAGCGCCTTACGGGCGGATTCCAACTGCGCCTGAGCCAAATGAAGGCTTCTCTCCACGTTGGAGGCGTCGAGCCGAGCCAGGACGTCGCCTTCTTCGACGCGCATCCCCTCCTCGACGAGGACTTCGATCACCTTGCCCGTGACCTTGGAGGAAACGGTTGCCTCGCGTCGCGCCGTGACGTAGCCGGAGGCATTGAGCAGGGTCTTCTCGCCGCCCGATGCCGCCTCCTGAACGACGAACGTGCGGACGACCACAGGCTTCGGCCGGGTGAGCCACCAGACCAGGCCGGCGGCCACCGCGATCACCGCTACCGCCGTGGCCAGCACCGCAACCGGTAATCGACGGCGCGGGGCGTCCGTGCGGTCGATTCGCAGTCCATCGAGGGCCTTCTTGTCCGGACTCATCGCCTGGGTGCTCCGATCGGTCAGGGCCGGGAACGATAACTTATATTACCGCGTTTCCGCCCGCCGGGGCAGGGGGTTCCTATTACTGTGGCGCTTCTGTCCTCCAGACGATCTCGCTCTCTCCTTTCTGCTGTGCGGCTTAGAGGAAACGCGGAACGGGTAGTGGAAAAACCGGGGGAGAAGTTGTCGTCTTTTGTTAAGCGATCCCTGTTGGGCTGCTTCTTGCTCTCACGTCGGCCAGGGGCGGCCGTCGCTACCTGGCGGGCGGCTCCGGCGAGATATGCTACTTGCCTTCCTTCTCCCCCTTGTCCTTCACGGCGTTCAATTCGGCCTTCAGGGCCTCCAATTCGTCCATGTCCTTGGCGTGCTCGGCTTCGGCTTCGGCCTCGATCATGGCGTCGATCTCCTGATCGGTGATGACCTCCGCCGGCGTGGCTGCGGTGTCCTGGGCGGCGACATCCTCCACCGTTTCCAGGAACATGCTCATCCGCTCTTCCATGGTCTGTGACTGGGCCATGGCCTTCTCCCAGTCGAGCTGCGTCTTGGCCAGGTCGGTCTCGCCGAACATGCGGCTGATCTCGCGGGCCATGGTGCCCATGGCCCCGGCGAAATCGGTGGCCGCCTCGGCCTGCCGCTTGATGACCAGGGCGTTCTTCACCGCCAGAAGCTGCCGTTCCAGGATCTTCTTCACGGTGGCGGTCTTCTTCAGCGAATTGCGGATGAAGACGTATTGGTTCTGGTCTCCAATCTGCTTGGCCCGTCGGGCGTTCTTCACGAATTCATCCGTGAACTTGTTCTGCTCGGCAATGGCCTTTTCGATCCGTCGGATTCCCTGGCGGATCTTGATGTCGCGCTCAATGCGGCGGTCTTCGGACGACTTGAACAGGCTCATGACAGGTCTCCCAGACTGGATTGCCGGCAGCGAGGCAAAGATTCCCGCCGGTCCTCAATACAGCGGATTAATGACCATGCCCGTCGCCAGCTTCGGGTAGAAGTACGTCGACTTCTGCGGCATCAGCTCGCCGGCGGTGCAGATGTCGCGGAGCTGGGCCATCGTCGTGGCGGGCATGAGCACGGCGATGCCGCTGCAATCCCGTGCATCGTTGATCGCGTCCTCCATGGTCTTGTGATAGTGCATCGTCGGGGCCTTGCCCTTGCAGAACTTCGGTCCGATGACTTCGTCGAGCACGTAGCGATGCAGGATCGAATAGGGCAGCATCCGCCAGGCCGGGTTGCGCTCTGGCTCGAAGGACGCAAGCATGTCCTCGCTCTTCGGGGTCAGCGTCGCGCAGTGGTCTTCCTTGGGGAAATAGAACGCGAACGCCTGCGGGTTGGTTGACGACAGCAGCTTGGCGAGCTTTTCGGTACTCGCGGGCTTGTCCACTTTCTTCCAGACGAACATGCCTGATAACGCGGCCTGCACGTCCGCCGACCTGATTCCGGGCAATTCCGCGATGCTGCGAAAATAGGGCTGAATGGTGGCGCCGGGATCTTCCATGCCGCAGAACACCGCCAGGACGAAGTTGATGGGATCCTCCTCATCCACGGGGCCCATCTCTTCGATCATGTACTGGCGGAAGTTGAGTCCCGTGCCATAGCGGTGGTGCCCGTCGGCGATGAAGATCGCCTTGTCGGCCATCTTGGACTGTATGTCGCCGATGAGATCGAGATCGGTCAGAGCCCACAGCTTATTCTCAACGCCGTCGAGTATGCCCCGCTGCTCCGGCCTCCTCGGGTCGATGCCCTCCTCGATGAGGGCGGCGATCTCGTTCTGTGAATCGGGATAGAGGCCGAAAATCGGGCTGATGTTGCAGCGCGTGGCGATGGTCAGCTTGAGGCGATCCTCCTTGGGGCCGCCGAAGGTCTGCTCGTGCGGGAAGACCTTGCCGGTGCCGAAGGGTTCGAGCCGCAGTCGGGCGAAGAACTTCTTTCTGGTCAGGGTCTTGCCGCCGAGGCGGTAGGTCTGGTGGTAGGCATAGATGGCGGGGGCGTCGTCACGTGCCAAGGTGCGAATGTCCAGCCAACTGGTCAGGTCACCGGCCGCCCGTGCATATGCGTGGTCGGGGCCGGCGGACTTGGGCGGCAAATGCGGTAGATCGACGGCGACGATATTGTGATCATCCTTGCGGAGCAAAGCCGCCTTGTCAGCCTCGTTCAGAATGTCGTAAGGCGGAGCGATGAGGTCGCTGATATCGGGTTGCGTGTAACGGATTGCTCGGAACGGCTGTATTTCTGCCATGTCTTATCACCTGAAAGTACAAAACCGGGGTCTTCAAACCCCACAATCCTAGCGGAGAAGCATGATCATTTGGAGGGCTCCACCTGTCCAGGAGGGCGACCGGGCGTACTGGCAACCTGGCGGCTCCATCTTGGGCAGCATGACGGCAATGGCGTGTTCAAACCCGCGTACCGAGCCGACCGCCGCGGCTGTCAGGCCGCCGGGGCGGCTCCAGGGGCCCGCGCGCTGCCTCCCCCGGACGCTGGCGTGCCAATGGAGCGGAGGAGTCGTTATTTTGTATCGGATGTTGACTTCTGCCACCCGAGCGGGCGATAATATAGCAGACGGATCCGCGGGCGGAGTGCGCCAACAATGTGCCCTGACCCTGCGGGTGAGCGGTGCCGATAGGCTACGTCCCATCGGTGGCGCGCCGTCAGCTACGAACCTGCCGGGATTGAGGTGTGGCGAAGGACCCGCTTCCTTCCAGCCCTCCCCGAACGCCGCCAAGAGTTGCCCGCCTGGGTGGAGGCCAAGATGAAACCGTACCGTTGCCAGGAGATTGCCCAACTCGCGCACGAGTTGACGCTGTCGCCTTTGCGGCATCGGCTCCGCCAGGTGATCGGGATCCAGCGCGCCATCGAGCTGATGGTGCCTTCCCGGGATTACCCATACTCCTTCGTGTGCTTCCAGATCACGGGCTATCGACCCCGTCGAATGGCAGACTCGCTGTTGGACGGAGCGGACGCGATCGCGGACCTCGTGAAGCTGCTGGATGAGCTCACCCTGGCCACCCCCTTGCCGGCGCAATTCGCCAAAGGCCGGCTCTATGACGTGGATGCGATGGCCCGGCGGTTCAACGTTTCGACGAAGACGATCTCGCGCTGGCGCGATCGCGGGTTGGCCGGCTGCTGGTTTGTGAGCGGAAACGGCGACGGCACGGCCAAGCCGTGTCTGGCCTTCAGCGAACGGACCGTCGAGTGCTTCGTCTCCCGCAATCGGGAACTTGTCCGGCGCGGCGGGGCGTTCCAGTTCATGAGCGCCGACGAGAAGAGTTACATCGTCAGCCGGGCTCGGGAGCTGGTCGCGGCCGAGCGGTGTGGGCTGCACGCCGTGACCTCGCGGATTGCGGAGGAGACGGGCCGGGCCGTCGAGACCATCCGCTACACGCTGCGGGCGTTTGATCGAGAACATCCCCAGGAGGCGCTGTTCGATCGGGCCGAGCAGGCCAAAGTGATCGACGAAGGCACGGTGATATACGAGTCCTACGCGGCAGGGGGAGACATCCGATCACTGGCGACGCGTTTCGGCCGGCCTGAGGGGGAGATTCGACGGATCCTGACCAGGGTCCGTGCGATCCGGCTGGCCGCCGAGCCGATCGAGTACATCTATGATCCGTCGTTTGACGCTCCGGATGCGGAGAGGCGGATCCTGGGAGAGGGGCCGCCCGCCGGGGAAAAAGAGCATCACAGTGATTCGGATGTCCTGTTGGCCCGGACGCCGAGCGAATTGCCGGCCTATTTGCGGGATCTGTATCGAACGCCGCTGCTGAGCCGGGAGGAAGAGCGGGATCTCTTCAGGAAGATGAACTTCCTGCTGCATCAGGCCGAGGTCCTGCGGCAGAAGGTCGCGGCGTCGCCGGAATCGTCGTCCGACCGGGACATCACGGCCATCGAGGAGCTCCGCGACCGGGCACTCACCCTCAAGAACCGCATCATCCAGGCGAATCTGCGGCTGGTGGTCAGCATCGCCCGGCGTCATCTGCACGGTCGCCCGACGGCGAACCTGTTCGAGCTGGTCAGCGACGGGAACCTGGCATTGATACGGGCGGTTGAGAAGTTCGATTATGCCAAAGGCTTCCGCTTCAGCACGTACGGCTCGTGGGCCATCATGCGGGGCTACGCACGGTCGATCCCGGATGAGATGACGCGCGAGGGCCGCTTCCAGACCGGCCACGACGAGTTGCTCGCGGACGCCCGCGATCATCGCGAGACTCGCGAGGACCGGGAGGCGGCCGCCGAGGCCATCCGGTCCACGGTTGCCGGCGGCTTGCAGGGACTGGATGACCGCGAGCGATCGATTCTCGAACGGCATTACGGCCTGGGGGGCGTTGGCGCGACGAAGACGCTCGATGAGATCGGATCCGAGCTAGGCCTCAGCAAGGAGCGGGTCCGCCAGATCGAGATCCGGGCGTTAGCCAAGCTTCGCGACACCTTGGGCGAGCGCGGCGCGGCGCTGCTGGCGGGGTAGCCACGGCCCGACTGCTGTCCGCAAAAAAGCAGAGCCGCGATCTGTCGACCGCTGCTCTGCACGGTGATTCCTGATTCTGCGGCCTCATCAGAGGCCGCCATCCACCACCCATCGTTTGGCGGGATTGTCGTTCCGGACGGCGAGGTTATGCTTCTTCGTCTGTCCAGACTTGAACGTGATCTCATACGGCACAAACCAACCCGGGTAACCCCAGGAGGCCTGAAACGGCTCGCCGATGCTGATCACTTTGAGTCCGCCCAGACCTTTCTTGAACCGATTGTTGATCCCGGTAGCCCAGTACTTCTGGACCTCATCCCAATCCTCGTTGGCGCACGCATCGAAGAATGCCGTAGCCGCCTCTTTCGGGCTCAACGAGGCGTACCTGGCGTTGTCAGGCAACACCTTCGGTTCCTCGTACCATGTGACATCCGCCGGCAATTCCAGGGCGAACGCCGAGGCCGGAAGTTGAGGGTTATATTCGATACCCGTCACCTCGAAGATCAACACATCCTGCTCCCGGTCACGAAGGAGAATTTGCATTTCCTCCAATCGCTTGGTGGCGACGTCGAATTGAAATACGCTGCGGGTGTCAGAGGTATCCAGCAACTTGTTACGCAGATAGTCGTCAGGGGGATTATTGGCCGTGACATCGACGGTGACGATTCGTTTCGGCTTTCCTTCCACGTTTTCGTCCTTGAGAGATACATTGCTCTCGCGGACAACGGATTCACGAAGTCGCTGGGTCAGGATTTTTTCGATGTCGGTCAGGTCACGCAACCAGGCCGCATCGAAGTCGGCTCCTGCCGGACCCTTGACGGCGCAATGACTCGGCTGAATCAGCATGATCGTCGACTGGCCGTCGCAGACGAGAACGCGCCCGGGCTTCTCGAGACGATATTTTTCCGGATTCCCCAGTTGCTTCCACACGTCGATCTCAACGAAATCATAGGCTGGCCCCACCAGGCTGAAGTTGTCATTCGGTAACGTCCGCATCCGGCATTTCAGGTGGACTGATTCCAGGGAGGAAGCCTGCAAAGCCGCCCGGGCAAGGAACTCGGCCGCCATGGCTCGCTGGTCCTGCACCGACCCGAAAACGACAAACAATGTTACGCATGCGGCGGCCAAAGCGGCCGCGACGCTGAAACCGATGCGTTTGATTCGCCTTGTCATCTGTAATCTCCTCAGCTCTTCGGCCTGTCGACTGAAAATCTGATCCATCACTCGGACTTCAAGCGATTTTCCATCCTGGCGTGGAATGGACTGCTGAAGGCCCCTGCACAGATTTTTCAAACCTTCAAGCTCAACTCGGCACGCCGGGCATTTCTGCACGTGATCTTCGATCTGCGCGGATTCCATCTCCAAAACACCTTCGACGTACTCCACCAACTTGCTCTGGCACTCTGCGCAAGTCATCGTGTCACCTCGCTCTCCGAGGGTGCCCAGCCCGATTCCTTCAACGTGGTCCGTAGTAATGCGTAGGCTCGTGACAGCCGCTTCGTGACGCTGCCCAAGGGGATTCTCAACCTCTCGGCAAGTTCGCGACACGAAAGGCCGGCTTGATATCGAAGGAAAATGACTTCCTGAAGACCGGCGGGCAAGCGAGCGACCGCCTCGGCCACCGGAGGGTCCTCCGCCTTCTTGTCAACGGGGACCGGGATATCCCCGGCATCACCGAGTGTCGAAAGGCGGCTTTGAGATCGGGTCACTTCTTGCCTCACCCGCGTTGCTATTGCCAAGACCCATGGAAGGAATGACTGTCGTTTTCGCAGCTTCGAAAGCGAGAAGTACGCTCGAACAAATGCTTCTTGTGCGACCTCCTCGGCCAGGTCTTCGCTGCCCAAGCGGACCGCCAAGTACGTCAGTACCGACTGTTGGTGGCGTTGGACCAACCGGCGATACGCGCTTGGATCGCCGTCCAGGCAGCGATGGATGCAATCCTCATCCGAAAGACACATGGACACCTCCGAGGGGACAGAACCGGTTCTCATTTAATAGTGACAGAAGCAGCCTGATTTGCGACAGAAAATGCGAAGTCTCCGCGTATTTCACCGTGTGCGAGCAAGGGCGATACGGAACGTGGGAAAGCTCGAGGGGAGCAGGGCGCGGCGTTGCCGGGCGGGGTAGTCGCTGCGGCAGATCCGCCGCAATCTCAGCACTTGTTTTCTTTCGCCGGGGCGCCAAGCAGGAGAGGCTCTACGGGTGTGCCGCGGACCAAGTGCGATTCAACGATCTGCACGACGTCCTCAGGCCTTACCCCTCTGTACCACGTGCCATCGGGGTAAACGACGACGACGGCGCCGTGCTCGCACTGCCCCAGGCAGTCGGTGCTGTTGATCCGCACCTTCCCCTTCAGCCCTCTCTCGGCGATCAGGCGTTTGAACAGGTCGCGGATCGTGCCGCCCGCCCTGGTCAGGCAGCATCCTCGGGGATCCGCGTCCGGTCGCGTATTGGTGCATACGAACACGTGCTTCTCTGGGAGTGGCATAAGGCTCCTTTCCTCGACGACCGACGGACCGACACAAGCGTGGCGGCTCTCGCGGATCGATCCTGCGGCCCGCGCCATGCGGCATGATAGTCGCTGCGAGAGAGTCGTGCAGCAATGAACGCGGCGGTCGATCCGACGATTCGGCAGGGCGTCGTTCTGGCGGTGCAAACAGGCTCGATCGGCGATTGAAGTTGCGGGCCCGGATCAGGTATGATGGAGGCATACGGAGGGCGCCCTCCGCCGACCGAGGGGGGAAAGGAGCAGTCACATGAGAGCAGCGATTACGGCACTTATGGTTCTGGCGATCTGCGCGGCGGCCAATGGCCAGGCCATCTATCACGGTACCCCGGATTGGATTTCGGGAGATACGCAGGTCAGCACCGGCGGGGCCCTGGTCGATCTGGATCGCGACGGCTGGCTGGATTTCGTCGTGTCCAACGGAAACGACATGGCCCAGCAGCATGTCGCCGTTTATTACAATCGCGGCGACGGCACGTTTCCTTCCCTGCCCGACTGGCAGTCCGCGGACTTCGGGTACAACGGCCATCTGGCCGTGGCGGACGTGAACGGCGACGGTTGGCCGGATGTGGCGGTGGCGACGCTCGGGTCGGGCGGCACCGCGATCGGGCCGATCGCGCGGCTCTACCTGAACAACAACGGCACGCTCTCGTCAACGCCGAACTGGGTCTCGCCGGTCAACGGCAATGCCTTTGGCGTGGCCTTCGGCGACATGAACGGCGACGGACGGCCGGATCTGGCGGTGGCAACCGGCTGGGCCTATGACCCCCAGGCATTCTATCGCAACTATGTCTACCTGAATGTCGGCGGTACCCTGGAGCAGACGGCGAGCTGGGTGTCCAGCGATACTTATCACTTCCAGGGGTTTGTCTGGGTGAGCGC
>Ga0335070_10008901_pt1 | contig 11790 bp, 11 predicted proteins | sample Lox_Sample_13_FD_206722 | JGI IMG/M metagenome (GOLD analysis project Ga0335070, IMG submission 206722) | Soil microbial communities from Loxahatchee National Wildlife Refuge, Florida, United States - Lox_Sample_1.3 | ecosystem: Environmental > Terrestrial > Soil > Wetlands | place: USA...
TATCATCAATCCCGAATTTGATCATGGCGATCCGCTCCACACCCATACCGAATGCGAACCCGGAGACTTCCTCGGGGTCATACCCCACAGTGCGGAATACCTGGGGATGCACCATTCCCGAGCCAAGGATTTCGAGCCAACCTGTCTCTTTGCACACCCTGCAGCCTTTCCCGCCGCAGATCACGCAGCCCATATCAACTTCGGCAGACGGCTCGGTAAAGGGAAAATAGCTCGGCCTGAACCTCAGAGGCACGTCGGGCCCGAACATTTCATGCACAAAGACGGTAAGGACACCCTTTAAGTCACTGAACCGGACATTTCGGTCCACCATCAGTCCTTCAACCTGGTGAAACATGGGCGTGTGCGAGATATCCTGATCGTGCCGGTAAACCGCGCCGGGCGCGATAATCCTGATAGGGGGAAGCTGCCGCTCCATTACCCTGATCTGCACCGGCGATGTGTGGGTCCGCAGGACCACACCAGGCGCCACGTAGAACGTATCCTGCATATCCCGAGCCGGATGGTCTTTCGGAAGATTGAGCGCTTCGAAGTTGTAGTAATCGAGCTCCACGTTGGGACCCTCAGCCACTTCAAAACCGAGGGAGGAGAATATCCTCTCCATTTCCTGGAACGTCAGGGTGATGGGGTGGGCCTTGCCGATGAGCGGTTTGTTGCCGGGCATGGTGATGTCAACCCAGGACTCACGCTCTTTCCGTTCCTGTTCTTCCTTCCGGTAACGTTCTTCAAGCTCCTTGAGCCTTGTCTCGGCCCAACTCTTCAGCTCGTTGATCGCCTGACCAAAGCTCTTTCGCTCCTCCTGGCTTACGCTCTTGAGCTGCTGAAGGTACTCCGAGAACAGCCCCTTTCTGCCGAGGAGAGTGGTCCCCACACGCTTGAGGTCTTCTGCGGATTGTATTGAGGAAATTTCGGCTACGGCCTTTTCTTTGAGTGTTGTAACGTCCAAACCTTCTTCACCCTACTGCAGTGCCGCCCCTTTCATCTTCTCCACAAGGCCCTGAAAGCCTGATGGGTCATCAACAGCCATAGCGGCCAGAGATTTCCTATCCAGCGTTATGTTGGCAACCTTCAGAGAGTGCATAAACTTATTGTAAGGCATGCCGTACATCCTGCATGCGGCGTTGATCCGTGTGATCCACAGGGACCTGAAATCCCGTTTCCTCTGTTTTCTTCCCGCATACGCATACTTCAGCGATCTGGCTACGGCCCGCTGGGCAGCCGCATACTGTCTGTGCCGCCCCGAATACATGCCGCGGGCAAGCTTCAGAATCTTTTTTCTTCTTGCTCGCGCTTTCGTTCCTCTTTTTACCCTAGGCATTTCCTAATCCCTCCACTTCTATTTTCCACATGTCATTACTTTTTCATCTTCCTAGCGCAGCGGACTTCCTAGCCCGCAGGGCGGTCGTCCCAGTCACGCAAAGCGTGACGCTCTTCCCTCTGCCCTTACGGCCTCCGGCCGTTAGGCGTACGGCACCAAGCTCCTCATGGTTTTTTCCTGCGTCGAATGGACTATAACAGTTCTTCTCAAATTCCTCTTCCGCTTGGGCGACTTGGAAGAGAGTAAATGGCTATGGAATGCCCGTGCCCTTTTGACTTTACCGCGGGCGGTGATCTTGACTCTCTTGGCAAGCCCCCTGTGGGTTTTCAATTTCGGCATACATCCTCCTCATATTCAATGGTACACCCGCGAGCGGGTACCCGGTCGCCGTGCTCGCTGTATAGATTTCGTTACCGAAATCTATACCGGTGCAAATATCATGATGATATTTCTTCCGTCGAATCTCGGCTTCTGTTCGAGTTCGCCGACTCCCTTCAAGTGTTCAATTATCTTCAACGCCAGGTTTTCCCCTTTGTCCTTGTGCAGTATCTCCCGCCCTCTGAACATGATCGTCAGCTTGCATTTATCGCCGTCGGTCAAGAATTCCTTGATGTGCCTGAGCTTGACCTGGAGATCATGCTCTTCTATCTTGAGGCCCAACTTCATTTCCTTCACCTGTATGACCGTCTGTTTTTTCCTGGCCTCATGGGCTTTCTTCGCCAGCTGGTATTTGAACTTTCCATAGTCCATGATCTTGCATACCGGCGGCGTTGCCTTAGGCGAAATCTCTACAAGGTCCAGTTCCCGTTCCCGCGCCATCCTGAGTGCTTCAGGGGTGGGGACGATCCCAAGCTGCTTTCCCTCTTCGTCAATCAATCTTACTTCTCTTACTCTGATCCTTTCATTGAAATTCACCTGGTCTTTTTCTTCTCTGGGCGGTAGTATGGGCGTCACCTCCTGTTTGAAGTCTCTTCCTTTAGTCTACGTATGAAATCGGCCAATGTCACATTCTTCTGCTCGCCTCCATCGCGGCTGCGAACAGACAATGTCTTCTCTTCCACTTCTTTCTTACCCACAATGACAAGATAAGGGATCTTCTTGAGGATTGCTTCCCGTATCTTCATATTCAATTTTTCGTTCCGTGTATCGAGCTGGGACCGTATCCCTTCGGCTATCATAGCATCATGCGTGGCTTTTGCGTACTCAATCTGGTCATCGGTGATCGTCATGACGACAACCTGCTGCGGAGAAAGCCACAGAGGAAACTTACCCGCGTAGTGCTCTATAAGCACGCCGATGAACCGTTCGATGGCGCCCAAGACGACGCGGTGGAGCATCACAGGTCTCTTGCGCTGGCCGTCCTTGTCCACGTACGTGAGCTCAAATCGTTCCGGCAGCGCAAAGTCAACCTGGATCGTTGCGCACTGCCACTTTCTTCCCAGTGCATCTTTGAGTTTGACGTCAATCTTCGGACCATAAAATGCGCCGTCACCCTCGTTTATGTCGTACGGCAAACCCTCTTTGTCCAGGACTTCTTTCAAAGTCCGTTCAGCCCTGTCCCACGTCTCGAGCGTGCCGATGTACTTCTCTTCGGGTCTTGTACTGATCTCCAGTTCAAATGCAAACCCGAAGAGAGCCATGACATCTTTGACAAAGGCAATGATGTTCGATATCTCTTCGTGGAGCTGGTCGGGTCTCAGGAATATGTGCGCATCATCCTGGGTGAACTCACGCACCCTCAGTAGACCATGGAGCACTCCCGACTTCTCATGCCTGCAGACAGTGCCCAGCTCAAAGTAGCGCAGCGGCAAGTCCCGGTAACTGCGGATGTCCGATTTGTAGACCATGATATGAGAGACGCAGTTCATCGGTTTAATGCCGTACTCCACGTCATCCACCGTGGTGAAGTACATGTTCTCCCGATAATTCTCGTAGTGGCCGGACTTCTTCCACATGTCCAGCTTCAGTATCTGGGGACCGACCACGAACTGATATCCCCTCTTCAAGTGTTCCTTTCTCTCAAAATCTTCGAGGAGGTAGCGGAGAAGCGCACCATTCGGGTGGTAAATCACCAGTCCCGCGCCGACCTCGTCCGAGATACTGAAAAGATCAAGCTCCTTGCCCAGTCTCCGGTGGTCCCGCTTCTTCACCTCTTCGAGGAAGGCTATGTGTTTCTGGAGGGCCTCTTCGCTGGCAAAGGCCGTCCCGTAAATCCGTGTCAACATCTTATTTCTTTCGTCGCCCCGCCAGTAAGCGCCAGCCAGGTGGAGCAACTTGAATGCAGGAATTTTCCCCGTAGAAGGAAGATGCGGGCCGCGGCACAGGTCCGTGAACCCGTTTTGCGAGTAAATGCTCACCTCGTCGTCAGCGATTTCGCTTATCAGTTCAACTTTAAAATCTTCTCCCCATTTTCTGAAAAGTTCTATTGCCTCTTTTTTCTTAACCACTTTTCGATGGATAGGCAGATCCTTATCGATGATCTCGCGCATCTGCTTCTCTATTTTCGGGAGGTCTTCCTCGGTGAAACCCGGAGGGTAATCAAAATCATAATAGAAGCCTGTTTCTATGGAAGGACCGATGGTTATCTTCGCTTGCGGAAAGAGCTGTTTCACCGCCTGGGCCATGACGTGAGCCGTGCTGTGGCGCACAATGGCAACTCCCTCGTCGGAATCGATGTAGACGGGGGTGATCTCTCCTTCTTCGACGGGCGTGGCGAGATCGCGGCTCGTTCCGTTCACTTTTGCGGCGACAATCTGACGCCCCTTCGCTGCATCTATTTTCTGGAGGAAATCGAAAAAAGTTGTCCCGGTTTCAACCGAATATTCTTTACCCATATACTGTACTGTCACGCCTAACACCTATCCTAAGAAATCAAAAGGCATCCTATGATGCCTCAGACTGCTTTGCTTTCCGCGGTACGGCTTGCAGCCGTATTTTCGGCGCAAGACTCCATTTTGGTCCACGAAGCGCTATTTTACTTTTTTTTTCATCAGGTTGTCAATGCTTTATTGTGCGAGATAAAAGGGAAAATTGGCGCGGGCGCCTTGACAAAAACGGCAAATAAACGTATGTTGCAGAATTTGATTTGACGTGTGAGGTGAAACATGGGTGATACGAACGCAGGGGCCTTTGCCGCACGCGAAAAGCGGGTCAGGGATGCCGTAGAGTTAAAGATTTCCGACAGGATTCCCATTATAGTCCGTTACGGCTTTTTCCCCGCCCGCTATGCTGGTATTACCATGCAGGAGTTCATGTATGATGCGGAGAAACTATGGGATTCGCAATGGAAAACGATAGCGGACTTTCCGTCGGACATGGTGCAAAATCCCTACCCCGCCCGTCTTCTGGGCCCGCTCCTTGACATACTTGATTCAAACCAGGTCAAATGGCCCGGCGGCACGTTGCCGTCAGACATCTCCTTTCAGTTTGTCGAAGAAGAGTACGTGAAAGCAGAAGAGTATCCCGCACTCCTGTCAGACCCATCTGATTTCATTGTCAGGCGCTATTGGCCGAGAATATTTGGCGCCCTCAAGGGACTTGAAAACCTTACCCCCCTCCACGGTATGCTCAGCTACAGCAGTCTTGTGGCTGATACGGCGGCTTTCGGAATGGCCGAGGTGGCGAATGCGCTGGATGCTTTGAAGAAAGCGGGTGAGCAATCCAGAAACGTTGCGGCCTACGGCAGAAAGTTTACTCAACGGGCAAAAGAGCTCGGCTTCCCTATCGAGATGGGAGCGAGCACTCAGGCTCCATTCGACACCATTGGCGATTTTTTCAGGGGTACAAAAGGCATCATGCTTGATATGTACCGGCGGCCCGACATGGTGCTCAAAGCCTGTGAAACCTTCCTCCCTTTTGCTGTCCAAAGGGCTGTCGCAGGTGCCGGCGCCTCAGGGAACCCTCGTGTTTTCATACCGCTTCACAAGGGCGCCGACGGATTTATGTCCCGGGAGCAGTTCCTGAAGTTTTACTGGCCCACCCTGCAGAAGCTCATGGTGGCGCTTATAGAGAAAGACCTCACACCGTGTCCGTTCATAGAGGGTGATTACACGTCCCGCCTCGACATCATCAGAGACATACCGGCCGGCAAAGCGATGTACACCTTCGAGGCAACAGACATCTTCCAGGCAAAGAAGATCCTTGGCGACAGGGTGTGCATCAGAGGAAATGTGCCCGGGTCACTTCTTGCCACAAGCACGCCGGACGATGTGAAGAATTACTGCAGAAAACTGATGCAGACTCTCGGGAGTGATGGCGGCTTCATACTGGACACTGCCACGAGTCTCGACGACGCAAAGCCCGAAAACGTGCGCGCGATGTTTGAGGCGGCAGGCGTATACGACACGGCCAAGTAGGCTCAGCGCTTATCCCGCTCGAGCACACTTTCGGTGCCGGTCACGCCGCATTCACAGGGATCTCTCTGCAGAGTGCGTGTGGCCACTGAAACGGACGTGATCTTCCACCCCTCGCTCAGCCGCTGCTGCAGCTCGCAGGGATATTCCTGATAAACGTTGTCGCACATATCATTGCAATCAATGGCATTAACCATCATGTATCTTTGCGCAACCGAACGCTCCGCACAGAAGACCTTCGTGAACTCTTTCCCTTTCGACGGCAACGGCTTCTCTTCGGTGGGCTGCTGAACGGGCTGCTGCGCCTGCTCACCTGTGCCTTCGTAGGGAGCCTGGGCCCTTGCAGATGCGAGTAAGACAAGTCCAACGAAAATCCCGAGAAAGGTGCGCGTGACAGTAGCATGCATCGTGCTTCCTCCTCCAGTTGAGGCTTCAGTATACTTATGACATACTCTTCTGCCCGTGGCAATCAGAAACGAAGGCAGTCCTCACCTGTTTTCAATCTCCTTGACAAGGGAAAGGGGCCTCCGTAGATTCTTGTGGGGCACGGAAACCCTGGGGAGAGGACTGAGAGGGTATTCAGCATGCCGATCGAGGAGATCACTATGAGAGCCCTGGCCGCACTGGTCGGGATCGTCATTATTGCCGTCATCCTGTGGGATGCGTTGGAGACAATTATTGTTCCGCGCAGGGTGACCAGGCGCTTCCGTCTGACACGCCTATTTTACCACCATACCTGGCTGCCCGCATCCAGACTCCTCTATGCAGTAATGTCAGAGACGAGAGCTGAGAATCTACTCAGTTTTTATGGTCCCATATCTATCCTCTTTCTTCTGTTTATCTGGGCTGCAGGACTCGTGTTGGGTTTCGGGCTCCTCCAGTACGCAGCGGGTTCGGCCACTCACAGTTCGTTGGGAATTCCGGGCCTTGCAGATGATCTCTATTTCAGCGGCAGCACCTTTTTTACCCTCGGCCTCGGCGACATTTATCCGACAAGCACCCCGGCGCGCGTCCTCACGGTGCTGGAGACCGGGATGGGGCTAGGCTTCCTTGCACTGATCATCAGCTATCTGCCCGCACTCAACCAATCTTTTTCCCGCCGTGAAACGAACATTTCGATGCTTGACGAGCGGGCAGGCTCGCCTGCCTCAGCCTCAGAGATGCTGAGAAGGAACGTGGCGCAGGGCAACACAGATGAACTTCAGCGACTACTCGCCGAATGGGAACAGTGGTCGGCAGAGCTGCTGGAAAGTCACCTCTCCTATCCTTTTCTCGCTTACTTCCGGTCACACCATGAAAATCAATCCTGGCTGGGGGCTCTGACGACAATCCTTGATACGAGCGCCCTCATGTACAACGTCGTGGAAGGAGGATTGCAGCGCCAGGCGTGGATGACGTTTGCGATCGCCCGTCACGCTGTTGTGGATCTGGCTATTGTCTTTGGCATCTCACCTGCCAGAGACTGGGCTGAGCGGCTTTCGCCCGGAGACATGGCAAAGCTGCACGCTATACTCGGAGCAAGCGGCCTTAAGCTTCGGGAGGACTCTGCCACAGAGGAGCAGTTTGCACAGTTTCGGCGCATGTATGATCCTTACGCCGTTGCTTTGGCCAAGTATTTTTGTCTCGACTTACCACCGTGGGTCGGTGAAGAAGAGCGATCAGACAACTGGGAGAGCAGCGCATTGGGGCGAGATGCACCCGACAAGCCAGGTCATGGCGGTCGCCATTTTTAGGATACCACCCACCGCAGTTTCAACACACAATCATTCCATCAAGGGATGGAAAAAATAGCACGTCCTTCCATGCATGCTCCCGCCACTAATAGACTCCGTAGGCATAGACCGCCTCGGTCATGGCCTCAACGTTCTCAGCCCGCGCTTCAGGCGGAGGACCGGTCGTAGAGGCATCAACGATCAGACCTCCGTTGTCCCCGAATGTATCGATCAGGGCTTTCACGTCGTCCTTAACCTGTTCAGGAGTTCCGGTAACGAAGAGCGACGAAGGGACATTACCCCAGAAGCAGAGAACATCGCCCAACATCTCCTTACATTTCTTCCGATCGATTTTATCAAAATGAGCCAGCACTTTGCCCGGCGGAAGTTCGGCCAGGTACCGCAATCTCGGTGTATACTCTCCCTCAAAGAAAGGAACCGGCGTGAGGCCCTTGTCGATGAGAGCGAGAATCAATCTCTTGAGGCAGGGCCAATAAAAGGTTGTGAATTGTTCATCGTTCATAAAACCAGCGGCTCCTCGATGGAGCGGCAGATATACCCGGTCAATGCCGCCTGACGCCGCAGCGGCAAGAGCCATCTCTATGGTCATGGGTTCGAGGAGTTCAACAGCAGCCCTCAGCTTGTCAGGCTGACGGTACATATCGAGCATCGAACCTTTCATACCCCGCAGACAATCAGAGACCCAGTCAAAGGCGCAGAACGTGACGCCATACGTGAAGAGTGGATACCCCATCTCCTTGAGATCGTCGCGGAGTTTCTGCTGCACGCGGTCCCACTTTGCTTTCTCTTCTCCGGCGCGCTTCAGTTGATCCATCAGCTTCTGCATCGCCGACATACCAGCAATCGTCGGCAATATACCCAGCAACGTGTAGCCGGTGCTCATCCAGGCTATGGGAGGAAGTTTTTCAAGGGGTTCAAGTATGGTCACCATGCGGGGCATCAGTCTGCGAATGGTAAAGTCCGCAGGGTCCTTCAGAAACTGATCGTATTCGTCAGCCAGCATGTACTCCCGTTCCACCCATTGGTAGGCGCTGTTCTCGGGCAGATTGTAGCCGGGCCATTTGAAGGTCTTTATTCCCAGGAGTTCCATCACCGTGCCGGAACGGATGGCGTGCTGAAGGGGCGCCATATCCCAGTTATAGCGGCGCATCGATGCTTTCCACCCTTCAGCCATTTTTTCCAGATCGTACATTCCTTGCGCCAGGGTCAGGCCCGCGGAGCGAATAAAGAAGAGGTCGGTGGCGGTGACGATTGGCACCCTGTCCGGGCGCTTCAGGCTGATCGCATCTCTGACTCTCTTTTCCCGCGCCAGATAGAGCTTCTCATGTTCATTCACCGCTGCATCTCCTCTGCGCTGTCAGGCCCCGCTACTTACTCCAGTTAGGCCTCGGATAGACCAGTTTTCCACCCGCCGCGTCTTTCGGCCAGATCACTTCGTTCTTTCCGTCTCTCGTCTGCACAGTAAAATTAAAAGGCGCAGGTAAGCCTTTCGCATCGAACTTTACCGCCTTCCCGTAGGGCAGATCAAAAGGCCGCGAGCGCAGGTAGTCTCTTATCTTCGTGTCATCCAGGGTATTCGCACCCTTCACACCCTGCTCAAGGGTGTACATCCAGCAGTAACCAATGGCAAAGAAATCGGGTGGCACAGGCAGGTTCAGCTTTGTTTTCGCTGCCTCCCGTATTCTGTCATTACCCGCGTAGGAAAGACCCTGCGGGAAGAAACTATTTGCAAGCACATAATCCCCGTCGGGACCCAGTTCCTTGAACCACGCGGGTATCCTTGATGCGAGTATGTTCCAGATGATCTTTGGATTATACCGCTGCGCTTTGGCAGAACGCATGATCATCACCATGTCATCAAAAAGGCTCTGGCAAATGAGGTATTCGCCTCCCCTGCCTTTTGCTTTGGCCACCAGGGGTGTTGCATCACTCAAGGGAAGATTGTAGGTCTCGTTCACAGTGACTTTTACGCCGCGGTCCTCGAGAGCTTTTACCACCGCGGGCACAGCCGAGAGGCCGATCACGTTATTCATGGTCAGCAGGGCTGCTGTCTTGGGCCAGTCTTTTTTGGGGATAAGATCGTCAAGAAGGCCAGCAACGGAAAGATAGCTCCATTCACCCATTTGAGGCGGGCTTGCGAAGCTATAGGTGTAGCCCTGCTCAAAAGACTTGCCGTGTCCCCCCATCCCTACAAAGACCTTTTTGTACTTTTCCATCAGGGGCATTAACGCAACGTTTGCAGTGCCGGGATAACCGCCAAAAACCAGGTCCACCTTGTCCATGGTGATTGCCCGCTCATAATAGGTCACTGCTTTATCCGCGTTGCTTTCGTCATCGTACATAATCAGCTTCACCTGTCTGCCGAGGAGACCACCTCTCTTGTTGACATCCTCCGCCCAAGCTTCGTAACCGGCCTTGATCCACTTGGCCTGTTCCGATGCAATTCCTGTCAATGGCAGAGAGCCCCCGATCTTGACGGGCTCACCAGATGGCGCAGAGGTTTTCGTCGGTTGACTGAACGCGCCTGCTGCAAAGAACAACGTAAACACAGCGACCAGAAGGGCTGTTGCGAGTCCTCTTTTCATCCGATCCTCCTTTTTCGATTTCCTCAGAAGCTCTTCAGTTACGACACTGCGAAGGTACTCATGCGCGCACCGAGTGCTTCCGATCTTGATTCTGTTGTGTATAGATACCACATTCTCTTCGTATCAAGCTATTTTTTCGAGACTTCTTCTCAATACATCTTGACCCGCAGCCGTCGATTGCGTAGAGGTGAAAAGCTCGGTAAGTCCGCAGTTCGGATAGGTCAGATTTCTTGATGCCCGTAACAGCAGCGGAAGCGGATCAGATTCAGGCGGGCGCAGTCTTCTTTGTGCCGGACCGGCTGTGCGCGGCTACCAGGATTGCTGCCGAGACACTGACGACAAGGATTCCCCACAAGCCTACATTGAGGCAGATAGAATCGAGAAAAACAAAGTACATAAGAAGGCAAGAACACCTCACCATGGAAGAAGACCACCATCTCCTGGATGACCCAGAAGTTTGTCTCATCGATAGTTCTTTCATATAAAGGAATGTAAGGGGATTCGAAAGGAAAGACAATAAGCCGGGTGGCTATTTTTGTTAGGCCTTTGGGCTATTGAACCATATGGAGGAATGTGGTTCGTGAGGAGGAATCTGGTTCGTGAAGACGGCGTGCCTTGCTGTATACCACAAAATGTGTAACACTGGATGTAGCAGGGCACATTGTAGTAAGGAGAGCTGTTTCGGCCGGCCCATGAGAACCGCGTTCAAACGATGGTCCCTTCTTTTAGGCATCCCCGTACTACTGCTCTTCGTGCTCTTTGTCGTAAACCAAACCCTGCAGATAGTCGATTTTGCTTCGCGGATCAGCCCGCTCCTTGCAACCGTTCTATTTTGGGTCCTTATCGCTATCTACGCAGGCATCGTTCTTGTTCCTGCGGCGATCTTCCTGCGTTTGCCCAGACATCTCCATCCCCCGGGCAGCGAAAAATCGGAGGATTTTCCGTTATACCTCGAAGCCTTAAAAAAACGTCTGCGCTGCAATCCTCTGTTGAAAGGCAATGTCATGGCGGACAGACGAGATGTAGAAGAGGCGCTGGCATCGTTAAGCATACAGGCTGATGAAATCATCCAGAAGGCCGCGTCACGAGTCTTTATTACCACGGCAGTTTCCCAGAACGGCCGGTTGGACGCATTGCTCGTGCTGTCAGCGCTATCGCAGATGGTCTGGCGAATCGCGCATCTTTTCTACCAGCGGCCGAGATTGACAGAGTTCGTGAACCTCTATGCAAATGTGGCGGCAACAGCCTTTCTTGCGAGTGAACTGCAGGACATTGACCTGCACGAACAGCTTGCGCCGATTCTGTCGTCTACTGCAGGTTCCGTGGTCCTCTCGATTCCAGGCACGACTCTCTTGGTCAGTTCGATACTCACGGGCTCGGGCAATGCCTTCCTGGTGCTGAGGGTCGGGGTTATCACAAAGCGGTACTGCGGATCGCTCTGCATTGGCGAGCGACGCTCCATCCGCCGTGCCGCTACTCTCGAGGCCGCGCGGATGCTTGGCCCGGTGATCGGTCAGGGCGCAAAGAAAATATCCACAGCCGTGTGGGACATCAGCAAGGAGAAACTGGGCAGCAGGATATCGGGTGCGGCCAGTCAGGTAAAGGAGGCTGGGAGAAGGCTGTTTTCACGAACCGCAGACGCTAAGACCGAATCGCGCGGCCCTGAAGAGCCGAAGATAAACGAATAGCAAAACTGCGACCGGGCACCAAACGGATACACCATTTTCTTCTTGCAAATAATTAAGAATGGACTATCCTTGGATGAGGCCATTTGATCAACCTCG
>Ga0335070_10008902_pt1 | contig 11789 bp, 10 predicted proteins | sample Lox_Sample_13_FD_206722 | JGI IMG/M metagenome (GOLD analysis project Ga0335070, IMG submission 206722) | Soil microbial communities from Loxahatchee National Wildlife Refuge, Florida, United States - Lox_Sample_1.3 | ecosystem: Environmental > Terrestrial > Soil > Wetlands | place: USA...
CGCCCGAACGGGCTAACGGTCCATTTTGTACAGTCCTCTTCCAATTTGGACGCCACTCGCGTATCGCCACACTGCCGGCTCTTGTGTATATTGCTTCCCTGCCGCAACGGAGAGTGCCATGGCCGACACACAAGCAGATCCGCGAGTCGACGCCTACATTGAGAAGGCTGCGCCTTTCGCGCAACCGATCCTGACGCATCTCCGCGAGCTTATTCATCAAGCCTGCCCGCGCATCACGGAATCCGTGAAGTGGGGAATGCCGTTCTTTATCCAGCAAGACGTGATCCTTTGCCACATGGCGGCGTTCAAGCAGCATTGCGCATTTGGTTTTTGGGGCAAAGAGATGCAGCAAGCTCTTGCCAAAGATGGACGAAAGTCCAGCGAGGCGATGGGCACGCTCGGCCGCATCACATCGGTGAAGGAACTTCCCTCGGACAAGATTCTTCTGACCTATATGCGCCAGGCCACGGAACTCGTGGAAAGGGGGCAACGAACGAAGTCCATCGACCGCCCGGCCAAGCGCAAGCTGAAACCCGTAGTGATTCCTGCGGAGCTAACCTCGGCACTCAAGAAAAACAAACTCGCCGCCAAGGCGTTTGCGGCTTTCCCAACCGGCAAGCAACGCGAGTATGCCGAATGGATCGCGGAAGCCAAGCGTCCCGAGACCAAGCAGAAGCGCCTGGCCCAGGCCATTGGCTGGATTGCCCAAGGCAAGTCGCGCAACTGGAAATACGAGAGTTGCTGACGGTTCGGCTGATATTTCTGCCCAGCGATTCACAAATTTAATTCATTCGAAACGAAATCTTTGTTGTACATTTCCTCTCCCGTCATATATTTCTCTTGCTAGCGTCGCAGCTCCGCGCGCGGAATCCGTCTCGTTTCAAGCTGGACACCGCGCATCCTTCGCTCCCTGAGCCACACGCCCACGGGAGATTCCCTTCCATGTCCTCTGGCTCATTGCATCTCGGAAGACCGCGTCCCACGTCGATGAAAGCCGTGCTCCTGCCCGCCGCGGTGGCCTTTCTGCTGGTGCAGCCGTCGCTTGTTGGACGGGAACCGGCGCCGGCGGTCAGACTCGCCGTGGCGCCGAAATATCCGGCGTTGACGCTGGCCGGGCGAGTGCATGGCGAGGTCACCATTCGCGTGACCATCCAGGCTTCGGGCGACGTGAGCGATGCACTCGTAGTCGAAGGCCATCCGATGCTGCGCGAGTCTGCGCTGCACGCGGCGCGCCAGTGGAAATTTGCGCCGGGCAAGACCGAAGAGCGCACGACCACATTAAGGTTCAAGTTTGTGGTGCTGCCCGAAACCGCTGTGCTCAGTTCTGAGGTGGTTTTCCTGCCGCCCAATGGCTTCGAGATTCGCCAGAAGCCACCCTCAGCGGGGATGCAAGACGGCAGCGGCGGCGACCCTGGGCCGGTTGCCAATCCCATTTCGTCAACCTGACGTCTTTCTTCGGAGTGCGCTTCACACCTGTCGCGTCACATTGGCCGCGACTTCTGCCGCTGGCTTGTCGGCTTCTTCAAGGACGCTCTGAACCGCGCGAATCACCAGTTCCGGCTTATTCTGCATGATCCAGTGATTGCTCTCTCCCACCGGGATGTGTTCGCCACGCGGCAGCCGGGCCGCAATCGTCGCATGCGCATCTCGACGGCGAGCGGACGCGGAACTGGCGGTCAAGTACACCACTTTCTTGTCGGTGAACTTCCCCAAACTTCCCACCTGCTTTGCGTTCAGCGGCAGATTCTCCAGCTGGCTGGCTATGGTCAGCGCGAACTTGGGCTGAATCCAGAAAATCGCGGCCATGCTTCGCTCATTCGGCGGCAGCGCGAAGAACCAGGGGCTTGAGACCGTGCCTGAATTCGAAGGTGTGCCGCGGCTAATCAGGCGCACCAGCACTGCGGCGACGTTCTTGAGAGGCGAATTGATCAGCGCGGCAATGAAACGGATGATCCCGATCCGCGCCAGCACCGCCGCGCGGCGGCATACCTTCGCGCCAATCCGCGAGTTTCTCGCGTCCTGTTCCGAGGGCGGATCCCATTCGACCGGCGCGACCGCATCGATCAGCACCAGGCCCTCCACTTCCTTCGGAAAACGCGTGGCAAACAATGGCATGAGCAATCCGCCGAATGAGTGGCCGATCAGAATGTAAGGAGGCGCGATGGCGGCCTTTTCGAGCGCGAGACGGAGTTCGCCGACGAGCCGCTCGGCGGTTCGCGGCATCGGCCCCAGGTCGCTCCAACCCAAACCGGCGCGATCGTAGCTCACCACGCGAAACGACTTCGACAACTCCTGCTGCAGTCCGGTCCAGCTCAAGACTGTGGACATCAGCCCGGCTTCGAGCAGGATGGTGGGACCATTGCCGCTGCCGGTCTCATAAAGATGCAGTCGATGTGTCCCCAGATCGACCATTCGCCCCGGTGGCGGGTAACGCTTCTGGTCCCGCCGCGTACCGGCGAATTGATACAAAGTCCCGAGCAGGACACCGAGCAGCAGCAGACCGAGTACCCACGCAATGATGAGAAGCAAGCCGTTACCCCTCCGAGGAGCTTGTCACTGGTTGGATGTTGGTTTCGGCAAGTTGGCTATGCACGCGTTCCGCAACCTGAAAAGCTGATTCCACACACTCGCCAATCGAGCGCCCCTTGAGATAATTCCCGGCCAGATGCAGATTCATAAGCGCTGGCAGGAAACCATTGATCGCGGCAACTCTCTTGCCGTGGCCAACATTATATTGAGGCAGGGCTCGCGGATGCCGCCAGACATTGCGAATCTCCGGTTCGCCCGTGATCCCAAGTATCCTTGCATTCTCTGCCTCTATACCCCTGGCATAGGTTTCATCATCGAGCGCGCCGGATTCGTCGATTCTCGCAAAGCTCGTAATCAGCACCTTGCCGCTGGGCGCTCGTCCCGGAAACAGCGAAGAATTCCAGAACGTGCAGATTGTTTGTAGCCCTTCCTTGCGCGGAACCATGAAGCCAAATCCGTCCAACGTGTTCTTCACCTGGCGCCGGTCGTATCCGCTGGACACACCGCCCATCGGGGCATATTCGATGGCGTGGAGCTCGCTTGCCAACTCGGGTGCACTACGTTCCAACAGGCGCGCGGTTTCGTAGGCGGGCAGGGATAAGACAATGTGGTCGGCGTTGATGGCGCTTCCGTCCGCGAGTGTGACCTGCCAACTCGCCGCCGAATCACGCTTCACCCCGACATTTGGGGCTACATTCTCGACGCGAACGCCATATCTCATCTCGCCGCGGAGTTCTTCCGCAAGCCGCTCCATCAACCGTCCCATGCCGGACCGGAAAGTGCCGAGGGATGGCAACGAGTCTGTCACCTTCATCGATCGCGAATTTGCTTTCGCAGCACCAATCGCTTTCCCGTTCGTCGCTCCGGCATCGCGTTTGGAATTTCGCGCGCGTATCGCCCCGCGCACAAGGCTGCCGTGCTTTCGTTCCCACTCGACGAGCGCCGGAAACGCACTCGCCATCCCCATTTTGTAGGCATCTCCCAGGAACACGGTGGAGATCACCGGATCAGCCAGATTGTCGACCAAGTCAGCTCCGAACTTGCGCGTCACGAATTCGGCCAGAGTCTCCTCACGGGCCGGCGGTTGCGTCGAGTGCAAGACTTCCGTCAGGATTCTCAGTTTCGACGACAGCCCGACCAGCTTCGAGGTGAGCAGTCCTCCCGGCGAAAACGGCGCGGGATGCAAGGCGCCGAATCGGCAGATGTAGCGCTTCACGGCCGGATTGCCCGCAATAAACTCGTCCTGTAGTCCCAGGTCTTGCACCAATTGCCAAACGGGCGCCGCAAAACGCGGGCACTGCGGGCCAATCTCAAAGAGATACCCGTCGCGCCGAATGGTAGCGATGACTCCACCCGGGCGCGCTGCCGCTTCCAGGACCAGGCACGCAATCCCCCGTTGTTTGAGCCGGTGGGCGCACGCCAGGCCAGAAATGCCCGCTCCGATGATCACGACTTTTTGTGTGTATCCCACGGCAAGCAGAACCTATCATAAGAGCATGGAACCGCCGACAGTGCCAGGATCGCAAATTCCTTCGTGTTGACGATGCCCGCAGAGTCGCTACTGAGTTTCGTCCAGAGTTACGCCGCGTGCGGTGACGAGACTGCCGTCCGCCAGCGGCGTGGCTATCGCATGGAGACCTGGACTTATGGCCGCATCGCGCAAGAAGCAAATCGGGTTGCGCGCGAATTGGAAAGCCGCGGTATCGGCAAGGGCGACGCGGTGCTGCTGTGGGGCGAGAACTCCGCCGAATGGATCGCCGCATTTCTTGGCTGCCTGCTGGTTGGCGCGGTCATCGTGCCCATCGATCACGCTTCCACGAAGGACTTCGCCTGCCGCGTGGCCGGCGATATCAACGCGAAATTGGTGTTCCGTGCGCGTGGCAATGAGAATTGCGCCAATCTCCCCTCGATCGAGTTGGAGAAACTGGTCGACACGTTGGCCGGGCGCGCTCCCTCGCCATACCAATCTCCTGTGCTCACCCGGCAAGACACTTTGGAAATCATCTACACGTCCGGCACGACCGCCGAGCCGCGGGGCGTCGTCATTTCTCACGGCAACGTGCTGGCCAACATCGAGCGGCTGGACACCGAAATCCGCAAATACCTCCTCTACGAGCGGCCATTCCATCCGCTGCGCTTCCTGAACCTGTTACCGCTCAGCCATGTTTTCGGGCAAATGCTCGGCGTCTTCATCCCGCAGATGCTCGGGGCAACTGTGGTGTTCCTCGATTCGTGGAAGCCGGCTGAACTGGCTGAAACCATCCACGCGGAACGCGTCTCCGTAATGATCGCCGTGCCGCGTTTCCTCGAATCGCTGCAGCGGGATATCGAGCGTCAATTGGAACGCGAGCAGCAACTCGAGAAATTTCAGAAAGAGTTTGCGGCGGCGCAGCAGGAACATTTTCTGTGGCGCTGGTGGCGCTTCCGCAGGATTCACTCCCGTTTCGGCTGGAAATTCTGGGCGTTTATTGCGGGCGGGGCGGCGCTGCCCGGGCAAACGGAAACATTCTGGACCCGCCTGGGATACGCCGTCATCCAGGGCTATGGCATGACCGAAACCACTTCGTTGATCAGCCTGAATCACCCGTTTTCCTCGACAAAAGGCTCCATCGGCAAAGTCTTTCCGGGCATGGAAGTCCGCGTGGCCGAGAACGGTGAGATTCTCGTACGCGGCGAGGGTGTGGCGCAGGCCTACCGGCAGAGCGGGCAGACGCAAACGCTGGTGGAGTCCGACGGTTGGTTCCGCACGGGCGATATCGCCGAGAAAGACGAAAGTGGGAGCCTGTACTTCAAGGGCCGCAGCAAGAACGTGATCGTCACGCCGGCCGGCATGAACGTGTACCCCGAGGATTTGGAGCGAGCGCTGCGTGCTCAGACCGGGGTGCGTGATTGCGTCGTGCTCGGAATCGAAAAGGATGGCAACGCCGAGCCATGTGCCGCGCTGCTGCTCAACGCCGATGCTCCGAATGCGGCCGCCATCATAGAAAGGGCGAACCAGTCGCTGGCCGAATACCAGAAAATTCGCCGATGGTTTGTGTGGCCCCACCCGGATTTTCCGCGGACTCCAACCCAGAAGCCGATCCTTCCGCGGATTCGCGAAGCAATTCTGGGCGCATCAGGGGAGGCTTCTTCCGCTGCGGTGCCTGGCGACGCGCTGGGCTCTCTCATCTCCCGCATCACTCACCGTCCGGTTTCTTCAGACTCGCGGGCGGCCCTGGAAGCCGACTTGAACCTGTCTTCCCTCGATCGTGTCGAGTTGATGAGCGCGCTCGAAGAGCAGTATCAGGTGGAATTAAATGACGTTCAGTTTCAAGACGTCACTACCGTCGGCCAGATCGAAAAGCTGCTTTCCGAGGGCACCACTTCCAAAGTCCAGCACATTTACCCCAGGTGGCCGCAGCATTGGCTGGCCACACTCTTCCGGCTCGCGGTCTACTACATGCTCGCATGGCCCGCTACCTATCTCCTTGCCGCTCCCCGCGTGCGTGGACGTGAACATCTGCGCGGATTGCAGGGACCCATCCTCGTCATATCCAACCATGTCACCTATCTCGATATCGCGTGGATTCTTCCGGCGTTACCCGCTCGCTTCCGCAATCGCCTGGCGACCGCTATGGGAGGCGAACGGCTTGCCCGGATGCGGCGCCCGGCAACAGGCTTGAGCCTGTTCGACCGATTCATGGAACGCCTGCGCTATGTTCTCGTAACCAGCCTCTTCAACGTATTCCCTTTGCCGCAGCAGTCGGGATTTCTGCAGAGCTTCCATTTCGCCGGCGACCTTGCCGACCGCGGCTGGAATACGCTGGTTTTTCCCGAGGGGCAGACCACCAACACCGGAGAGATGGTTCCCTTTCGCACCGGGATCGGATTGCTGGCAAAGCAGCTCAATATTCCGGTCGTCCCGATGCACCTTGATGGTCTGTTTGATTTGAAGACCGACAAACGCATTCTCGCGTGGCCGGGCCATGTGCAGGTCCGGATCGGTGAGCCAGTCCACATTTCACCGGACCAGGACCCGAATGAAATTACACGGGACTTGGAGCGCCGAGTCCGCGCCCTTCAATCCGCCTGAGACGATTTCAGCCTGCGAAAACACGGCAACCGGCGGATCAGGAAGTACAGCAGGACTAGCGCGGCGACGGCAGCTAGCGAATGCCATTTTTGGTGCACTACAAACTCTTTGGCCGTTTCCCCATAACGCACGCCAAGATAACCTTCGATGAAAAACCGGACGAAACGCCCTGCCAGCGTTCCCAGCAGAAACGTGACAAATGGCACCTGGAACACCCCTTGCGCGATCACAAACGGCTTGAACGGCACTGGAAACGGCGCGACCGCCGGAAGAAAAACGCACGCGACCGGATGCTTCTCGATGAACTGCTCGATTCTCTCTGACGAATGTCCCTGCGTCTTCCGATAGAACGCTTCCCCACCCTTTCGCGCGATCCAGTAGATCACGATGCAACCACCGAGCGAACCGAGCGCGGCCAGCGCCGCATAAGCAACCATGCGCAGCGGATGCAGGCTGGACAATTCGATCACCAGAAAATCGGTCACCAGCGGCAGTGGAATCAGAGAAGAGTCAATGAACGAGGAGCAGAAAATGCCGACGCCGCCGAGCGCCGGTAAGGTGAGCTTCAGCCACTGGACGGCGCGTCCAGCAGGCCCCGCTCCCAGGTTTCCTAGTACCCCAAAAACGATAGCGAAGCCTCTCACCGAAGTACGGTCCAATCACGACGAACATTTCGTATGCAACGAACTTCGAAAAACCGGGTTCCAAATTGGCTTTGTATCATCACATTTTCTCTTTTATCTTATGTATACTAAATTAGATGTTGGGACCCGCCCAATCGGCCCTAACGTATTCCCGTTCGTCGGCCCAAAGATTTCGAGCCGAAACGATGTATCCCATTCGACCTGATTCGTATCCAACGCTGTAGCAGCCTGGGGACCACTTCGTTTCGGCGACGCTTGGCCCGAGCTAACAAGCTCTGAGACGCGGGAGGATCGTCGTCTCCGTCCCGAGCGATGTGCCAGAAGTGCCCCTATCTTACCCAATAGGTGAGGTCCTAATTCATGTCCACTGTCGAACAGCCTCCTATTCCGACAGTTCCTACATTGCCGACTCAGCCGTTTCGATTAGATGTTCCGTTGCATAGTTTGCTGCAACAACGGTCGCAGCGCCCGTCGCTTGAGCCTTCCGAAGATGTGGCGGCGCTGCCCTTTCCAGTTTTTCCGCAGCATCCCGAATTGATGCACGACCTGGATGAAGCGGACATCGCCGCGCACGAGCACGTTCTGCGCACTGGCAAGCGGCAGTGGCCGGCCTCGCGAATTCTTCATTCCATGCGCGGTTGGATGGTGCCGTACTTCAAGTCGCGCGTTCTGCCTGGAGACTTCCAACCGATCATCGCCTATCTGTTCACGGACTGGAAATGCAATCTGGATTGCCACTACTGCTGGTCCTACGACAACCGTGTGAAAGGCATGACCGAGGACACGGCGAAGCGCGCCATCGATTGGCTCGAAACTACGCCTTGCCGCGTCCTGGCCCCCACCGGAGGCGAACCGCTGCTCCGGCCCGACTTCGTCCACAAGGTGATGTATTACGCCGCAAAGAAGAATTTCTGGATCTATTTGGCCACCAACGCGCGCCTTCTGCGTCCCGATGTTACGGATCGGCTCGCCGACGCCGGCATCGCCACCATTAACTTTGCGGTCGACGCCATCAAGGAAAAGCCCGGCCTGCCCAAAGCCTTCGAGCACGTGAAATCCAACTTCGACTACCTGGTCAGGCGCCAGTATCGCTACGGGTACACCGTATTTTTCAACACCAACATTTGCCGCACCAACATCGACGACGTTAAACAGTTGGTCGAAATCGCCCATGATAACGGCATTTCCCTGACTTTCCACGTCAACGAAGCTCCCATGATGGAGCAATCCCACTTCAAGCATTTGCAGGAAAACGACACCTATATCCGGCCACAGGATTTCCCGATGGTCGATGACCTGCTGGATTGGCTGATCGATAAACAACGCCAGGGCTACAAGATGGTTGATTCCATTCCGCGCTTGCAGAACATGAAGGGTTTCATGCGCGGCGTCGGTGAGCACTGGGGCTGCCGTGGCGGCCAAAACTGGCTCATCATTCGCACGGACGGCACCCTGGCACCGTGCTTCCCCATGTACAACGCAACCTACGACTGGGGCACCGTCGAAAAGCACAAGTTTGACCTGAAGCAACTCGCGGAGATGAAGCAGGGCTGCGAACCGCACTGCTTCTCCACTCTCGGCTACAACGTCGCCTATTGCTACGACGTGAGTCGCGTGATGAAGTGGCTCTGGAAGCAGGCAAAACACGGCTTCCAGGGCGTTACCGGAAGCTTCGACTGATTCTGAATCGATAAACTACCCGCTTTCACGGGCCAAAAGCCAACGTAGAGAACGCAGTCGGGTGGCTTTGTCGCCGCATCTAAGAGGAGAGGAGTAGTGACCAGCAGTTCCGTTCCACAGGTGACCGCCATGAGGGGTAACAGAATTCCGGCGCGATGCTTTCCTGGAGGACTTCTCTGGTTGAGCTTGTTCCTATTGGTCTGTTCGCCCGCGTGGTCCCAGGAACTGGGTCCAGCGGCACCTGAGCGGGAGGTCGATTCGACCGATACGCAGAAGGCCGCCCCTGCAACACCGCAGCAAAAGGCCCCGCCCCAAGACGCCGGTCAAATCCGCGGACAAGTTGTGGATCAGACGGGCGTCAACATCACGGGCGCCGTAGTCAAACTCACCCGCGATGGCGACTCAGCCAGCCAGGAAGTGATGACCGACGAGGACGGTAAGTTTTATTTCTTCAACGTGCTCCCTGGTCCCTTTCGCCTGGTGTTTTCGTCTCCTGGGCTGGAACCGCGGGAAATCTCGGGCACCCTTGATTCGGCAGAAACCTTTGTCACTCCCTTGGTGGAACTGTCCATCGCCACGCAAGTGACCGAAGTACGCGTGTCGATGACGCAGGAAGAAGTGGCAACCGCCGAGATCAAGGAGCAGGAAAAGCAGCGCGTGTTCGGTATCATCCCGAACTTCTATGTCAGCTACTCGCCGAACGCGGCCCCTCTCAAACCTAGGCATAAGTTTGAACTCGCTTGGAAGTCTTCGATTGATCCCTTCACCTTTGTCGCCGTCGCCGCCGTTGCCGGGTTTGCTCAGGCGGGCGACCACTGGAGCGGCTATGGGCAGGGCATGCAGGGTTACGCCAAGCGTTTCGGCGCGACCTACGGTGATGTGGCCATTGGCACCTTCATCGGAGGAGCCATCCTGCCGACGGTTCTCAAGCAGGACCCGCGCTACTTCTACAAAGGAACGGGTTCGAAGAAGTCCCGGATACTCTACGCGCTCGGCAGCTCGGTAATCTGCAAGGGCGACAACGGACATTGGCAGCCGAATTACTCCAGCGTAATGGGCAACCTCGCTGCCGGCGGGATCGCCAATCTCTACTATCCGTCCAGCGACCGCAACTCCGCCGGAGTCATTTTCGGTACCGCATTGATCCGCATGGGCGAAATGGCGGTCGCGAACGTCTTCCAGGAGTTCGTTATTCCCAAGCTCACGCCAAACCTCCCCACCCGGTCCCCCTCCTTGCAGCAGGAAGACCCTCCGAAGTTCTGAGCCTAGTTCCAGTACCGGTGGAAAACTGGTGTGCGCGGCTGTTGTGACGGTCGGCACAGACTCTTCCAGCCCCAAATTGCATGCTGTCCGTCCCCGGGAGACCGACTATGCACGCTGCCCTTGCTCCGACAACGTTCCGCGGAGTTGCATGCCGACGCTGTGGCAAGCCCATTCGGGTTCGCCAGGCGATCCTGAATCGTGAAAGCTCTTTCAACCAGAGCGGGCCGGACTCGGACCAGCAATGGTGCTCGCGGGTGTTTTCCCACCGCTGCAAGATTTGCGGCAACGAAGCCGTTTACACGCTGAATCTCATCTGCGAGTTCGAAGAAGTTTGCCCTGCATAGAGAGTTCCCGCCACGACCTGGAGCAACATCAACTAGACTTTTCGCTGTTTCCGTCACAAAGTAGGAACGACTGCTGCGTCTCTCAGTCCGAAGGCGTGAGGCTCGCCGCAGACGCGGCCAGATCGTTGATGACATATTGCTTGTGCTCAATACGGAACACCTTCGTACCATGCGCTTTCACGTTCACCACAGTTTCATCGTGATGCGGCAACCAGAATCCATCGATTCTCTGGTATTGGCGTTCGAATCTCGCGCCGGTTATCCAGAATGACAGCTCTGCGGCCGGATGGCCGGAGATCTTGGCGATCCCGAAATCCTGCGCATCGATCCAGAGCCTGCCTTCGAAAAGATGACTATCCCGCTTTCTTGGCTGCGCTTCGACGATGAAGCAGCGTCGGGTACCCAGGTTATCTTCGCCCACGACATTGAAACTGTAGTTCTCTGTTGAAATGGAGGATTCCCTGTGTTCCTGGCCCGACGACGCTTCCTCTTCCGCTTGCAGAAGCCTGTCGAAGACCAAGTGCCGCACAATCCAGGAACCCTCTTCGGAGATCCGGCGAAAGGATTTCGTGCCGGGAGACCGGTATTCCACTCGAACGACCGCCCGGGCGACAACCCGGTCATTCATATCGCGAATCTCGTACTCGCGAAGCGAAGAGTAACTTTGCAGCGATTCGCTTCGAGCACGATTGTGATCAATCATCTTGGCGATGATCTCGTCCCAGTGAGGTCTAGTGCTCGGCGGGTTTCTTTCCAAGGCGGACACTTCGCTCGGCTGACTGACAAAATGCTGCGCTTTTGCGGCTGGCACCAGCGGGAGAAGCGCGCCCGCGGCAGCGATCGCAAAGAGTCCTCTAAGCTCTACCCGGGACAATCCGGCGCTTCCTGTCATTGGTGATGGTTTGCGTGCTGTTGATTCCATGCATCGCCGTCGCAGGGCAGTCCCTGTTCAAAGAGCACTTCGTACTCCCTCGTTTGATAGTCAGAACGGCGCGAAAGATGCAGTTTTCCGGCGTCAGCCGCCATCGCGTTTTGCTCACCACAAATCTGAATCGTTTTTCCCCTGTTCTCATCCAATCGTCAGAGAGCGAGCAAAGACGGCTTTGCCTCGTCCTACTTGAATGGCAGTGCAGTCGTGGCTGTTCGCGGACAAGTCCGACACCACGACCACCAGGGCCCCAGGGTGGTGTTTCATGATTCGGCCAGACGAGATTAGAGAAGGTAGTGACCAATTCAACTTGGGTGTCGTGCCGGGCG
>Ga0335070_10008903_pt1 | contig 11789 bp, 9 predicted proteins | sample Lox_Sample_13_FD_206722 | JGI IMG/M metagenome (GOLD analysis project Ga0335070, IMG submission 206722) | Soil microbial communities from Loxahatchee National Wildlife Refuge, Florida, United States - Lox_Sample_1.3 | ecosystem: Environmental > Terrestrial > Soil > Wetlands | place: USA: Florida...
ACCATTTTTCGATATCCACTCCACAGGGCGATATTCGAAAAATCCCGGTATCCGAGATCCAACCCTGGCTCGATGCCCTGTGTTACACACCCTAGAGCCAGGTCCAATGGATAAAGTCTAGCTAAGTATCTATCCGAAAATTATTGGGAAGGTAGCGATTAAGTAGAACAGATGATGGCTGCGCCAACATTATATCCTATCCACCCGATGAGTTGATTAACTGAGGAGGTGATCCTCACCGCAGGGACCCTTCCTCCTGGTATAATCTCTTCCATGCCTTCCTTCGTGGCCCTCGATATCGAGACGACAGGCCTGGACCTCACCAGTGATGCGATCATCGAGATTGGCGCCCTGCGATTCAACGGTCGGCGCGTCGAATCTGAATGGTCGACCCTGGTCAATCCCAGGCGGCCGATCCCCCCCTTCATCACCCAGTTGACCGGGATCAATAACGACATGGTCCGCAACGCGCCATTCATTAAAGACGTCATCCCCGAACTGGTCCATTTCGCCGGAAACGCCCCCATCCTCGGCCACAACGTGCGCTTCGACCTCTCCTTCCTCAACCGCCAGGGCATCCTCACCGAGAACGAGAGCATCGACACCTACGAGCTGGCCGCCATCCTCCTCCCCACCGCCCCACGCTACAACCTGAGTATGCTCGCCCAATCCCTGGGCATCCTCCTCCCTGCGACCCACCGCGCCTTGGACGATACGCGGGCCACCCACGCGGTTTACCTCCAGCTCTACCAGAAGGCCCTCGAGCTGCCCATCGACCTGCTCGCTGAGTTCGTCCGCCAGAGCGAGGAATTTTACTGGGGGGCGGGCTGGATCTTCAAGCAGATCCTCCGCGCCCGTTCCCGCGAACCGATCCAGGCCAGACGCGCCGGGGCTTCCGTTCACGGGACCCTCTTCACCCAGGTCGGCCGCGAGGAACACCCGCCGCTCGTCCAGGACGGCAAATTCACCGCCCTCGACGTGGACGAGGTCTCCGCCCTCCTCGATTACGGTGGGCCTTTCGCCCGCTATTTCCTCAACTATGAGCACCGTCCCCAGCAGGTGGAGATGCTTCGCGCGGTCACCAAAGCCTTGTGCAATAACCAGCACCTTCTCGTCGAGGCTGGCACCGGGACGGGCAAATCTTTTGCCTACCTGGCGCCCGCCGCGCTTTGGGCTCTGCAGAACAACGCCCGCGTGGTCATCTCTACCAACACCATCGCCCTCCAGGACCAGCTCATTCAAAAAGACATCCCCGACCTTTGCAAGGCCCTCGGCCTCGACCTGCGCGCTACCGTGCTCAAGGGCAAGGGTAATTACCTTTGCCCGCGCCGCCTCGAGCTGATGCGCTCGCGCGGTCCCGAAAACCCGGATGAGATGCGGGTCCTAGCCAAGGTGCTGGTCTGGCTCCAGGAGTCTGTCTCCGGCGACCGCAGCGAGATCAACCTCAATGGCCCCGCCGAGCGCGACGTGTGGAACCGCCTCTCCGCCGAGGACGACGGCTGCAAGACCGAGGTCTGTATCAAGCGCACCGGGGGCGCCTGCCCCTTCCACCGCGCCCGCCAGGCCGCCCAGAGCGCTCACATCGTCGTCGTCAACCATGCCCTGCTCCTCGCTGACGCCGCTTCGGGTAACCGCGTCCTCCCCGATTTCGATTACCTGATTATCGACGAGGCTCACCACCTCGAGAACGCCATTACCAGCGCATTGAGCTTCAAGCTCTCCGGCAGCGACCTGGAGCGCATCCTCCGCGAGCTGGGCAGCCCCAGCGCCGGGGTCCTCGGCCGGTACCTGACCCACTCTAAAGATCTCCTCCAGCCGTCCGATTTTGCCGCAGTCAATCTGTTGGTCCAGCGTGCTACCGACCAGGCTTTCCGTCTTGAGACGCTGACCAAACGCCTCTTCACCGCCATCGAGCAGTTCCTCGAAGACGCCCGCGAAGGCCGCCCTCAAGGTTTGTATGCCCAGCAGGTGCGCATCCAGCCCGCCACCCGCACACTGCCCGGCTGGGGAGAGATCGAGATGACCTGGGACAGCGCCCAGGCGGCCCTCAAAACCCTCCTCTCGCACCTCTCCGACCTCTACCAGGCTACCGGCCAGCTCGGCGAGAACATCCCCGAAGATCTGGAAGACCTGCAGAACACCCTCGGGAACCTCTACCGCCGCCTGGGCGAGGTCCTAACCAACGTCACCGCCCTGGTTTGCAAGCCCGAAGCTGACCGGGTCTACTGGATCGAGAGCCAGCCCAACGGCAACCGCCTCAACCTCCAGGTCGCCCCGCTGACCATCGGCCCGCTGATGCGCCAGTTCCTCTGGAACGAAAAATCCAGCGTAATCCTCACCTCCGCCACCCTCACCGCCAGCGGCGAGTTCGATTACGTCCGCAGCCGGCTCGACGCGCAGGAAGCCGAGGAGCTCATCCTCGGTTCGCCGTTCGATTTCGAGAGCGCAGCCATGCTCTACCTGGTCAATGACATCCCCGAGCCCAACGATCTCAACGGCTACCAGCGCGCGGTCGAGGCCTGCCTGATCCGCTTGGCGAAGGCTACCGGCGGCCGTATGATGGTCCTCTTCACGTCTTATGCCCAGCTCAAACGCACCTCGGGGATCATCAGCCCGCTGCTCGCCGAGGCCGGGATCAACGTCTACGAGCAGGGCGAAGGCGCCTCCGCCAACACGCTTCTCGAGAACTTCCGTGAAGCCGAAAAGGCCGTCCTCCTCGGTACCCGCGCCTTCTGGGAGGGAGTCGACATCCCCGGCGAAGCGCTCTCCGTGTTGGTCATCGTCAAGCTGCCCTTCGACGTGCCGACCGAGCCAATCGTGGCCGCCCGCGCCGAAACCTTCGACGACCCCTTCAACGAGTACAACCTCCCCGAGGCGATCCTCCGCTTCCGCCAGGGGTTCGGCCGCCTGATCCGCACCCAGTCCGATCGCGGCGTGGTCGCCATCCTCGATAAGCGCGTGTTGACCAAGCGCTACGGCAAAGCCTTCATCGACTCGCTCCCCACCTGCACCGTCAAGGTCGGCTCGCTCATGGACCTCCCCAAAATCACTGTCCAGTGGCTGGATAAATAACCTTCCCTCCTTCCATCACGAACACTCGTCCGGTTCTCCCCATAGCAAACATGTCCACCCTCTCCCGCCGCACTTTCCTTAGAAACGCCTGCTCTTTCGCTGCCGGCCTGGGCGCCCAAGCCCTCACCTCCCGCATCCCGCGCACATCCGCCCAGGGCGGTCCCATCTACCTCCCCTTGATTTTGAAAAGCAAAGGGCCCATCCAGGTCGGGCCTACCCGGCTCTATAAGACCCCCTCCGCCGCTAAAGCCGCCGCCCGCGACGGCGACGTCATCGAAATCGATCCTGGACTCTACACTGGCGACACCATCGTCTGGACCCAGAACAATCTCACCCTCCGCGGCGTCAGTGGTCGTGCTCACCTCGACCTGACCGGTGGGACCATACCCAACCAGAAAGCGATCTGGGTCATCCAGGGCAGGGACACCACCGTCGAAAATATCGAATTCTCCGGCGCTTCTGTCCCCGACCAGAACGGCGCCGGCATCCGCCAGGAAGGCGCCAACCTCACCCTGCGTAACTGCTACTTCCACCACAATCAGGATGGCATCCTGACTGGCGCGGACGCCAGCAGCGAGATCCTGATCGAGTTCTGCGAGTTCGCCTACAACGGCCATAGCGGCGGTTACTGGCACAATCTGTACATCGGCGGGGTGAAGAAATTCACCCTCCAGTTTTGCTATACCCACAACGCCATCGACGGGCACCTGGTAAAGAGCCGCGCCCTTGAAAACCACATCCTCTGCAACCGCATCATGGACGAAGTCGACGGCATCGCCAGCTACGAGATCGATATTCCTGACGGTGGCGCCACCTATATCGTCGGCAACCTCATCCAGCAGAGCCCAGTGACACACAACTCGGCTATCGTCACCTACGCTGAAGAATCCCGGAACAACCCGGTCCAGGCGCTCTATGTAGTCAATAACACCATCGTCAACGACCGCGTGAATGGAGTCTTTATCAACGCCCCGTACAGCCCGCCCTCGTCTCTCGTCGTCAATAACCTCTTCATCGGCAGCGGGACGCGCATCGCCGGATCCCTCACCGCCCATCACAACCGGGACGGCGCTCTGAGCGACCTGATCAACCCGGCAGCCTACGATTACCATCTCGCCTCGGGCTCCCCGGCCATCAACGCTGGAACCAACCCCGGCGTCATGAATGGCTACGATCTTGCACCTGCCTGGGAATATGTCCACCCCCTCAGTTGCATTGCCCGTACCACGTCCGGAACCACCGACATCGGAGCGTACGAATTCCATGCTTAACATTTTTCTCCCCCATAATTGATCTGAGTTATACTGATCGTATCCTCATGGCACATCATCGATCCTTTGCGGCTCTAATCCTGTTATACGTATTCGGAAGTGGTCTCTATCCCGTTTCCGCCGCTTCACTCCCCCTGCTTCCCCCGGTCGTCCAGTCCATATCGTATACCACACCCGGCCAGAATCCCATCGGCTGGTCCTTCCGCCCCGCCATCTCCGCCGATGGGCGTTTTATCGCCTTCGCCTCCAATGCTCCCGACCTGGTCCCCGGCGACACCAACACCCTCTGGGACGTCTTTGTCCGCGACCGCCTCACCGGTCTGGTCGAGCGCGTCTCGCTCAGTTCTCGCGGAGAACAGGGGGACGGCAATTCCGGGTACTGGAGCACTCCCAGCATCTCCGCTGATGGGCGCTTCGTCGCCTTCGCCTCACTGGCCAATAATCTCGTCTCCGACGATCTCAATCAGACCGCAGATGTCTTCATCCACGACCGCCTCACTGGCCTGACTGAGCTGGTCTCTCGCACTCCCAACGGTTCCTCCGCAGATGGCTGGTCCGATTGGCCAGCCATCTCTGCTGACGGCCGCTACGTCTCCTTCACCTCCTTTGCTGAAGATCTAACCGGCCTGGACCATAATGCGGCGCGCGACATTTTTCGCTACGATCGCTCGACCCACCTGATTGAGCTGGCCTCGGTGTCATCCGGCGGTGCCCAGACCCACTCCAATACCGGCTGGGCCTCCGCTATATCCGCGGACGGCCAGGTTGTCGCCTTTGCCTCCCCATCGAAGGACCTGTTTCCGGGCGACAGAAACAGCGCCTGGGATGTCTTTGTTCGCGATTTTTCGGCGCACACCACCGAGATGGTTTCCATCTCGACCTATAAAGAACCGGGGAATGATGATTCCGGCTACTGGTCGAGCCTGGGGGTCTCCGCTGACGGCGCGCGGGTCGTCTTCCAATCCAACGCCAATACCCTGTCCAGAAACGACCGCAACCATGTCACCGATATTTTTGTCCACGACCGGCGGGACGGCTCGACCCTGCGCGCCTCCCTCAACAACGACGGGAATGAAACCGGCAGCCCCTGTCTCTGGCCAGCAATTTCCCCCGATGGCCGGTACGTCACGTTCACCTGCCAGGCGGCGAACCTGGTCAAGGATGATACCAACGCCGTCTGGGACGTCTTCCTCCGCGATCTTACCAACCACCATACCAGTCGCATCTCCACCACGCCGGCTGGCGACCAGTCCCTGGAACCATCCGGATACTGGAACAGCGCCCCTCTCTCCAACGGCGCAGAATGGATCGCCTTTCCATCCCAGGATGCCAGGCTGACCGGAAATCGCGGTCCGGCCGGTTGGAACGTCTACCTGGTGAATTTCCCGCTCCAGCGCGGTATGGAAGTGGTGAAGGAAGCCCGCCGCGACCTGGACATGCCTTACTGCAAGGAGCCAGCGCCTACCTTCCGCGGCTGCCCTGGGAATAAAGACTGCGACGGCCCCTATCATGGATTCACCTGCGGGGTCTGCACCGACCTCATCCTCGACGCCTTCTCGGCCGGAACCGGTCTGGATTTACAACTGGCGGCCTGGAGAGACCGCCAGGAATACCCGAATCGTGCCTATACCTGGAGCGACATGCGCTCCGCCCAGGATATGCGCCTCTTTTTTGGCTATACGAAGAACTTGCTGTCTTGGAATGATCCCTTTTTCCCCGGCGATGCAGTCTTCTTTGATTGGGATGGCGATGCCCTCACCGACCACGTCGCCCTGGTCAGCCTGGTCGACCCCTACGGCCACCCACTCCGCCTGATCAGCGCTCAAGGCCCGGTTTCCACTAACCCCGACGGTCTCACCCACGATATCCCCTGGAAGTCCTATCACCAGAAAGCCTTCCAGGGTCACGCCAGACCATAATTCTTCTACTGCTCCGCCTGCGCCACAGCCGCTATCGTCGAGTTCGAATAGTGGTACTCGCTCGGCCGTTCGGTCTCCTCAAATCCTGCCAGGACAACGATCGCGTTGGCCACCGATGGGCCGGGGTTGTACCAGCGGTGCGGCAGCCGCGCGGCGAATAACAGACTGTCTCCCGCCTCGAGCAGAAAAACCTGGTCATCCACCACGTACTCAAGCTTGCCGCGCAGGACGAACACGAACTCATGCCCGCTGTGGATCATCCCGTTCCCCTGGCCGCTCGTCCCCCCGTTTTCCAGGGTCAGCATAAACGGCTCGACTCGCCCCGAAAAGGCCTCTCCACCTAATCCCTCGTATACCCCTTTCGGCAGGGCGATCCGCACCCGTTGGTTTGCCTTACGATACACAATCCGGCTCCGCGGCGGCTCCTGGCGGAAAAAGGCCGTCACCGGCACTTCCAGAGCGCCGGCCAGCTTGTGCAGCGTGGTTACTGAAGGCGAGGTCAGCCCGCGCTCGATCATGCTCAACGCATTTGCCGACAACCCGCTCCGCCGCGCCAGGGCTCGCATAGAGACGTTCCGCTCTTCGCGCAAAGAGCGCAGCCGCTGTCCAACATCGATCGATAATGCGTCTTTTCCTATTATGTCCACCGTTTCATCCTCCTCGCCTGGAAAACAGCCAAAAGATTCTGGTTGGTCTATCGCTGTATCATCGGTAAAAAGAAATGATTGGGCAGTGCCGCCTGGTCGATCGCCGCTTCGATCAGGTACACCGCTCCGTTGCTGTAATCCGCCAGGTACAGATATCCGCTCTCGTCCTCCCCGAAGCTGGAGATTGAAAACGGCGCATTCAGTAGCAGTTGAGTCTGCCAGCCGACGCTGTTTTTCAGCCCGAAAATTTTCCCCAGGCAGTAATCCGCGTAGAAATACACCCCCTGCATATCCAGGAATATATTTGGACCGCGGTACACGTACCCGCCGGTTACCGCGCAGCCGTTGGCGTCGTTCACCCCGTGGTCGTAGACCGCCACCGGCGCGTGATATGCAGGGGGAGGCATGCACCCGCTCATCGGGTTGTAGCACAGTGTGCCCTCCAGAATCCGCCAGCCGTAATTTTCTCCCCCGCCGCTGCTCGCGGGCTGAAAGTCGATCTCCTCCTCCCGGTCCTGGCCGACGTCGCCAATATACAGGTCATTTGTCAGCCGGTCGAAGGAGAACCGCCATGGGTTACGCAGGCCGTACGCCCACACTGCTGACCCATTGGAGGGGTTGGTCGGCGGGATGCAGTAATTCTGCGCCTTGGGCGGGTTCTGGACGCAGCCCGCCTTTTCCACGTCGATGCGCAAGATTTTTCCCAACAATGTGTTTAACGATTGCCCGTGATTGTCCGGATCGCCGCCCGAACCACCATCACCCACCCCCAGGTACAGGTACCCATCCGGTCCAAAAGAAAGTTGCCCTCCGTTGTGATTGTCAAATGTGGAGTGATCGATCGTCAACACGACCACCTCGCTGCTCGCGTCCGCCAGGTTGCGATTGGCGCTGACGTTATACCGAGCGACGACGATATCCCCATCCGTCCGGGTGTAATAGACAAAAAAATGTCCCCTGGCCGCATAATTCGGAGGGAACGCCAGTCCCAGCAGACCTCGCTCCCCACAGCAACTGACCAGGGTGTGGATGTCGAGGAATGTCGCCGATTGGAGGTTGCCGTTTTGGATGATCCGGATCGTCCCGCCCTGCTCGACCACGTATAGCCGCCCGCTGCCGTCTCCAGCGTGCGTGATTCCAACCGGTGAAGAAAGCCCATCGCTGACCAACTGAAGGTGGATTACTGGCCAGACCACCGCCCCTTGGGCTGGCGCCCCCGGAATAAGTGTCGCTGAAAGAAGTCCAATCACCAATCCCAGCAGGATGATTCCATCCCACCCTCGTTTTCCGCTATGCTTCACTGCTTGTACCATCCTTTTCACCTGTCATGTATTCCAATTCTAATTCGGATATTCTTCACCTAATTATATACATAAAAGCAAAAAACAAAACAGGGACTGTGCTGGACAGTCCCTGTTTTAAGGACAGCGGGTTGTGTACCCTAACTCAGGCCTTAACGACGCAGTCGACCGGGCAGACCGTGACGCACTGGGGTGAATCGTACGTCCCTTCGCACTCAACGCAGGTGGTCTCATCGATCACGTAGGGTGTGCCTTCGGTGATCGAGTTGGTCGGGCAATCGGGCAGGCATGCACCGCAAGCGATGCAATCATCCAGGATCTTCATTGCCATAGGGAGTCTCTCCTAAATAGAAACGATTCGATTTGAAAATCAGTCTTAGGTTACTCTCTTGCCAGGAGAGTGTCAATTGACGAATATCACTCCTCCTGCTGACAAATGCACAATTCCGACCAAACAGATGTAATATACCTGACCACCTTTCAAATCTATCGACTCGCTCTCTAGAAAGGGGTTATTGACTATGCGTTATAATCAAAAAGGTATTCTTCCCCCTTCAGGAGCAGCCATGGACGGACAACCAGCGCTCAAAGTCAAACAACCTCCGGTCCTCTTCAATAAAACCCAGGCCATCATCGCCGAGATCACGGCCCAGTTGGGCAGTCCCTTGATTGCTTACTGGAATAATCCCCGCGGTTCGGTCTGCCATAACGACGTGGTCGCGCTCTACGAGGTCCTCGAGAAGCTCGGCAAGCAGGATACCCTGTACATTTTTATTAAGTCCAGCGGTGGAAACGGCCAGGCCGCCCTGCGCCTGGTCCATTTGCTTCGCCAGTACTGCGATCGCCTGATTGCTCTCGTTCCCCTCGAGTGCGCTTCCGCGGCGACTATGATCACCCTCGGCGCCAACGAGATCCTCATGGGTCCCCTGGCCTACCTGACTGCGGTAGATACCTCCCTTACTCACGACCTCTCCCCCATCGACCGCGATAACAGCCGGGTCAGCGTCAGCCTCAACGAGCTCACCCGCGTCATCCAGCTCTGGCGCTCAGAGAACACCGAGTCCGATGGCAATCCTTACCGTGCCCTTTTTCAATACGTTCACCCGCTGGTCATTGGCGCTGTCGACCGCGCTGAATCGCTCTCCATCATGCTCTGCATCGAGCTGCTTTCCCACCACATCAGCGACTGCGCCACCACCGAGCGCATCGCCAACATCCTCAATTCCCACTACCCATCCCACAGCTACCCCATCCTCCTCGAGGAAGCCCGCAAGATCGGCCTCACCGTCGACCACCTCCCCGCTGGGATCAACAACAGGCTTCTCGAGCTGAACGGTCTCTATAGCGAGATGGGCCAGAAAGCCACCACCGACTTCGACGAGATCCACGCTCACGGCAACGAGATCCTCAACATCTGGGAAACCGCTGGGATCCAGATCTTCTACCAGCAGGACCAGGACTGGTTCTATCGCGTCGAAGAGCGCCGCTGGATCACAATGAACGACAACAGCAGTTGGCGGCGCACCGAATCCGTCCACGGCAGGACCAAGACCGCCGTTCTCCACATCGCCTGAGCGGCCTTTTCCAGAATCAGAGGAGGGAACGCCGGCCGGCGTTCCCTCCTCTGATTCTGGCCCCCTGAAGGGAGAGCATAGTGGTTCTTGATTAATTGAAAACGACGAAAGAACGCCCGCAGTGCTCGCAGACGAACTCATCGCTGTCCGCGTCAACTTCCTCATAATGGCCGCAGTACGGGCAAATGACAACAATGACGTGTGATTTCATACCAGGCACCTCAGCTTCTAATTGAAAAATACGATGACTTGCAAATCGTGTTTGGGTTATGTACAGTATATCCCCCCATCCCCCATTCGACCATATTTTTTGCGTAAATATTTTGACTGCGGTTTTCCGGTTGCAGAGCAACCTGTCCGCTGGATGCGGTGTCAGCGGGGTGTGGTTTCTTTGCGGAGGTCACTCATTGATGAAAAATTTTCCTCTCGCCCCTTCGAACGCCTCCCAGGCCTCGCGACCCAGCCAGAAAAGGAAGACCAGCGCAGCGACATCTTCGACCCACCACCAGCCGAACAAAGCATTCAAGAGCAACCCAACCAGCACGGTGCCGGCCATATAAGCGCAGGTAATCGAAGCGACTGCATCTTCCTCCATAGCCTCGCTGTTCAGATTCTTCGCGATGCGCCTTTTTTGAACCGCAAGGATGGGCATGACGATCACCGCCGCCAGGGATACGCCGATCCCCAGGGGTGAGCTTTCTGCCTGGGAATGATTGGACAACCCATAGAGTGCCGAGACCAGAACGTACAGGCACAGAAGGAAGAGCACAAGAGCAGTCCCGCGAGCAGCGCGCTGCTCGGCTCGCTCCACCCGCCCGACATCCGTTTCTGTCCCCCTGGCTTCAACCTGCAAGCGCCATAATAGGATCCCGCCCGAGATCAGCTCGAGAACCGAATCGATCCCAAAGGCAGCCAAAAGGATGCTGTGCGCCATAACTGCGGCGACGATCGAGAGGATTGCCTCGCAGGCCATGTAGACAATTGTAAATATTTCGATGCGAATGCCCTTCTGCACAACCTGCGTTGAATCCATCACCACTGAATCCTCAAGGTTCTCAGAGAGAAAATCGGTTCTCGGCTCTCACTGGTCGATAACAAAAAGTCCCTACCAAAGGAAGGACCTTCACCCAATTCACTTACCACCCTAGTAACCCTCTTCCCTAGTAGGGCGGGTGGGGGTCGAACCCACAAGGCCTTGCGGCCGGCGGATTTTAAGTCCGCTGCGTCTGCCGATTCCGCCACCGCCCCACGCGCAACATTATACCACTACTTCGATTTATTCCGGTTCTTCACCACCCGAAAAATCACCAGCCCTATGATCGCCGCCGAACCCAGTAGCCCCGCAATCAGAACACCGATAATCTTCTACCGGTTCTCGGTCCTGGTTTTTTACCGTTCTCTGCTCTCTGTTCTCTTCTCTATATCTTCACCTTCAACATTCGCTTGTATATTTTGGCATACATCGACCAGAAATGCACCCACGCTGGCGAAAGTCTCGTCACTGGCTGGCCCTCCCGTAAAACCCCCTTCAGGCTCTCCGGGCTGTCGAACGCGGGCAGCAACAGGTTCCCCCGCCCCAGCTCGAAAGGCGCGTGCGCGTCTGACCCTGCCGTACCGGGCAGGTAGTGTTCCCGGGCAAAGGCCGCCGCCTGCTCGTTGGGGCGGTTGTCCAGGCACCGCGAATTGAACGTTTCGATCGCGTCCACCAATGGAGTGATCTCTATCAGGTCTGCCAGCTCCCAGGCGCCCTTTCTCCCCCGGTCGAACGGGTGCGAGATGCTAATAAACGCCCCTTGCTCGCGCAGCCGGCCGATCGCCTCAGCCGGTTCCAGCCCATTCGGAATTTCCTCCTGCACGAAGGCGCACAACAACTCGCCTTTCGTGGTCATGATCTCCTCCCCCACGATCACCCGCTCGGCGTCCAGCTCCTTGGCCCGCAGCCCGCCAGCGATCCGGTTATGATCGGTCACCACCACCCGGTCGATCCCCTTCGCCCGGCAGGTTT
>Ga0335070_10008904_pt1 | contig 11789 bp, 11 predicted proteins | sample Lox_Sample_13_FD_206722 | JGI IMG/M metagenome (GOLD analysis project Ga0335070, IMG submission 206722) | Soil microbial communities from Loxahatchee National Wildlife Refuge, Florida, United States - Lox_Sample_1.3 | ecosystem: Environmental > Terrestrial > Soil > Wetlands | place: USA...
ACTTTGGAATCAGACATCCAGCCTTCTACGAGAAGAGAAGTACGGATGGATTGAACATCCCGAAGAACTTCTATAAGGCGTGAACTTGATGCTAAGTCTGGGCAGTCTTTTGTTTTGACGAGCTGGATCGAGCCTATTTCAACATTGGCATCTTAACGTTTTTCTCTTTTGCAATTCTCTGAGCCTTCTCGTAGCCAGCGTCTGCGTGTCTGACTATCGCCATTCCCGGGTCTGTCGTCAGCACAGTCACTATTCGACGTTCCATTTCTTCGGTTCCGTCAGCTACCAAGCACATTCCCGCGTGAATACTGTAGCCTATGCCAACGCCGCCACCGTGGTGCACGCTGACCCATGTTGCTCCCCCCACAGCATTTATTAGAGCGTTGAGTATGGGCCAGTCCGCAATCGCGTCGCTTCCGTCTTTCATGCCCTCGGTCTCACGGTTCGGCGAAGCAACGCTCCCACCGTCCAAATGATCCCTGCCTACCCACACTGGTCCAGAAAGGCTGCCGTCCGCAACCATGCTGTTAATGGTTTTTCCGAATCTTGCCCTTTCACCGAAGCCAAGCCAACAGACCCTCGCAGGCAAACCCTGAAACTTCACCTGCTCCCTGGCTTTCATTATCCAGCGGCACAGCTCCTTATTATAAGCAAAATCCTTCAAAAGCACATCATCCAGCCTGTAAATGTCGTCCTCGCTACCCACGAGTGATGCCCAGCGGAACGGCCCCTTCCCCTCGCAAAACATCGGTCTGACGTACCTCTGCACGAAGCCGGGGAAAGCAAACGCCTCTTTGAAACCTGCCATGCTAGCCTGTTCCCGCAGGTTGTTTCCGTAATCAAACGTCACCGCGCCTTTCCGCATCATCTTGACCATGGTTTCAACCTGCAGACGCATGCTCTCGCTGGCTCGCCCGCAGTACTCTTTCGGATCACTCTTTCTCAGTTCGTCCGCCCCTTCTTTGCTCAGGCCGGCTGGATAATAACCGTTCAGGGGGTCGTGCGCGCTTGTCTGATCGGTCAGGACATCGGGGATTATGCCTCGTCTCAGAAGTTCAGGGTGCACTTCCGCAGCGTTACCGAGCAAACCGATACTCCTCGGGATGCGCTCACGTTTTGCTTCCTGAGCCATGTTAACGGCTTCGTCCAAGCTGTCGGTCCATGTTTCCAGATACTTGAGCTTAATCCTGCGCTCAATCGCTCGCTTGTCAACCTCCACGACCAAGGCAACACCCTCGTTCATTGTCACCGCCAGAGGTTGTGCACCTCCCATTTCACCCAGGCCCGCAGTCAAAACGAGCCTTCCGCGCAGGCTTCCTCCAAAATGCTCCTTCGCAACGGCGGCCATCGTTTCGTACGTCCCCTGCAGAATCCCCTGCGTGCCAATGTATGCCCAGGACCCGGCAGTCATCTGCCCGTACATGATCAGGCCCTTCTGCTCCAACTCGTAGAAGTAGTCCCAAGTGGCCCATTTCGGCACAAGCATGGAATTAACAATCAAGGCTCTGGGAGCCCACGTGTGCGTCCTGAAAACCGCAACCGGTTTTCCACTTTGAACAAGCATGGTTTCGTCAGGTTCGAGTTCCTCGAGCGTTTCGACGACGTGGTCAAAACACTCCCAGTTCCGACAAGCTTTCCCCGTTCCTCCATAGACGATGAGTCTTTCGGGATCCTTAGCCACTTCCGGGTCTAGAACGTTGCAGAGCATGCGCAGAATGCCTTCGATCTGCCAATTCCTGCAGTGCAGCTCCTTTCCGGTCAAGCAGTGGATGGGCTTCTGTAGCTCAACCAACGGCGTTCACCATGAACCAAGAATAAGGTGACGCACTTTAATTCTTTGCCCAAAATCGCGTCTAACCAGTTCGAGGGTATGGCGCGATGGCGCGTTTACATTTTCTGTTCTTCCATGAGTCGAAACTCGCTGCGACTCGTTTCTTTGTCAACCACGATCCTTCCGTTCTTGATCACCTTGTCAATGAGGTTCACGCCGAATCTGTATCCTAGAAACTTGTGGTTAGGCGCGTCCAGGATGATGACGTCAGCCTTCTTTCCGACTTCAAGGCTTCCGACCTCGTTTGCTCGGCTCACGGCGTGTGCGGCGTTAATCGTGGTCGCTGTGATGGCTTCGGCAGGTGTCATCTTCATGAAGTGGCAGGCAAGTCCTATGATCAACTGTTGATTTTCAACCCAGCAGTTTGGGTTGAAGTCCGTGCCCAAAGCCACGGGGACTCCGCAGTCAATCATTCGGCGGGCATCTGCGTAATGGTTGGTCAATAGGCTGAAAGCGGCTGCGGGCAGCAGAATGGCGGAGACGCCCTTGTCAGCCATTGCCTTGATGCCTTCTTCAGAGGAGAAGAGCAAGTGGTCTGCAGAAATGGCTCCGATGTCTGCTGCGAGTTCTGCCCCGCCCAGGCAGCTCATTTCATCCGCGTGAACCTTGGGTTTTAGGCCTGAGTTCTTGCCTATGGTCAGGATGCGTCTGGTCTGTTCAAGGCTGAACACTCCCTTCTCGCAGAAGACGTCACAGAACTCTGCCAGTCCCTTCTCGGCCACTCGGGGGATCATCTCCTCGGTGACCAGGTTAACGTAGCCCTGCAGGTTGTTGTCGAATTCCGGGGGAACAGTGTGGGCCCCGAGAAAAGTTGGAACGATGTCGACGCTGTGCAGTTGATTCAAGCGTTTAACAACCTCCAACATCTTCACCTCGTCCTTTGTCGTCAAGCCGTAGCCGCTCTTTGCTTCAACAGTCGTTGTCCCGTGCTCCAACATCGCGTCCAAGGTTTCTGTGCCGTGCTCGACGAGTTTCTCAAAGCTCGCCTTCCTAGTTTCTCTAACCGTCCTCAGAATGCCGCCGCCCGCATTGAGGATTTCCATGTAAGAAGCACCTGCGATTCGCATCTGAAACTCGTCTTCCCGTGAACCGGCAAACACAAGGTGCGTGTGAGGGTCAACGAAGCCCGGAAGAACGATTTTTCCGTTGGCGCTCACGACGTTTTCAGCCTTAAAGGCCCGGGTAATGTCTGCGGTTTTTCCCACAGCGACGATTCGTCCATCCTTGACGGCTAGGCCTCCGTCGCGTACTATTCCAAGCTCCCGCATCTGCTTTCCCGTTCGCGGTTTCTGAGCCTCACCTGAAACCGTGACAAGCTCATTCGCGTTTACGACGAGCAGGTCTAGTTTCTCTCGCGTCCTCACCTTCACAGCTCTAACCAAACACACCGCCCTTTTCGATGGCATCGTGCACGGCTATTTCCAGGACGCGCTTCATGGTCAGGTTGTCAACCTTAAGATAGTATCCAGCAGTGTCTATGAGCACTTTCAGCGGGGCCATGCCGCAGAATTCTGAACCAACTATCGGCACGTTGTAACGTGCACACTCAACCTTGAGAACTTCGAAAACGCGGTAGAGCGGAGTCTTTTCAAAATCACTTATGCTCATCCCGATTTGCGCCATGTTCTTCTCTGGAAGGAAGGCGGCCATCGCCTTGACGTTGGAGAAACCGCCCTTACTCGCATGCAAGGCCCGGGCTATTTTCTTGGCAACCTTCAAGTCTGCGGTTCCAATGTTGACGTTGAAGCCCGCCATGATCCCGCGCGCGCCCGTTATCGTGGCGCCCGCCGTTGGATGAGGCCTACTGGGACCGTAGTCCGGCTTGCGATCAGGCTTGACAATCATTTCGCCGAGTCTTTCATAGTCCCCCTCACGGATACAATCCAGATCTTCTCGCTCAGCCTTCGAAGAAGCGGCGCCGTACAAGTATACGGGTACCTGACACTTTTCAGCAAGACTCCTGCCGAACTTCTTCGAGAGTTCAATACAATCGTCAATCGTAACATTTCTCAACGGTACAAACGGGACAACGTCGACCGCACCGATTCGAGGGTGCTGACCCCTGTGCTTTTTCATGTCAATCAGCTCCACAGCCCTGAAGGCCATCTTCAACGCAGCCTCAAGCACAGACTCCTTGTCCCCAACGAAAGAAACCACAAGCCTGTTGTAATAGTCGTCAAAAGAGTAGTCGAGCAAAAAGGCATTCTTGGTTTTCTCAAGCTCCCCAAGAATATACTGCACGACCTCAGGGTCTGAAGTGCTGAAGTTCGGCACGCACTCTACAATCTCCGCCATTCTCCTCCCACTCTGGTTCTATCAGCGACGCAAACAAATAAGTGTGTTTCGGGAAAAGTCCACACCGAGACAGAACCACAAAAAAAGTCGGCTTGCGTTTCCCCTACAGATCGCCTATCCTCGTCCCCGGAGTCGTACCAAACAATGCTACGTCCAACGTTACCGGCTAAGCCGAGTCGACAACTCGCAAAACAACACTGCGATCTTCTAATCCAATCCTAACCCAACACAACGTTAAACGCAAAAAGAAAGCCCCAAGTGCCTCCCTCAAAACGTTACGATGCAACACTACAATTGCGTTACAAATCGACTGGACAGGTTGATTTCTGAAGAGCCCCGCCAGTTTTTCTTCGCGGTTTGTCACAATGCAACATTACAACGGGCATTACAAATTCTGGAGCGTAAAGGTTGATTTTGAGGGTAGCGAGCCTGTTTTCAACATCGTTTGTCACAAAGCAACATTACAACTAACAACACAAACGGAGAGCCGGGGTTCGAAAAAGCAGCATCACAGGTTTACGCTGCAACATTACGCCACAACATTACAACCGACGTAAAGAAAAAAAGGCGGGGCGGCACCGTTCACCATTGGATCTTGTACTCCAACATAATGATAGACCTAAACTCAAAGAGAGGAGGCGACCCCAATAGCTAAGTTACGCAGAATTCTTGCCGCACAACATTGGATCTTGTACTCCAACATAATGTTAGACCTAAACTCAAAGAGAGGGAGATCGACTTTCATGCGCGCCACTTCCCAAGCATGGACCTCACACTCTCTCGAGACTAACGCTTTGGAGATTGAACGCCTTGCTGATTCGCAGAACAGGATGAGCGACACGCTGAGAAGAAGACATTCCAAAAGGCGTCAGCTTGCCTTGACAATCTTGTATCCAGAAGCCCTTCTCAGCCTGTTCATAACCGCCAGCCCAAGTCCCTCAAGAGGGACACCCTCCGCCACTATGACGTCAACACCCGCCAAGTCAAACTCCCTCAAACGCGCAAACAAGCTCCGAGCAACACTCCCTAAATCGCTTCTGCTCCCAAGAGACTTCACGATATCAGCCCTGTAAGATTCAACAGTTTCAGCCGTACACAAAACCCCCACCCTACTCCCCCTTTTCAAGTAATACGCGACCAACTCGTTCACCTTTCTGACTATTGCAGGCAACTCGCCTTCAACCACAACCACATTAGCATCAGGCGCATAATGCTTATGCTTCAGCCCAGGCGAACGAACCTCCCCAACGGGCAAAGGCCTCTCAGCCGTCACCGCCGGATTAAGCTCCACGCCCCCGAGAACCTCTTTCAACGCCTCAAACGGCGTCCCACCCGGACGCAAAACCTGAGGAGGATCAACCGTCATATCCAGAACAGTAGACTCAACACCCACAACCGTTAGACCACCATCCAAAACCGCATCAATCCTCCCGTCCAAATCCTCCAAAACGTGCTTCGCCATCGTCGGACTCGGCTTCCCCGCGAGGTTAGCGCTCGGCGCAGAAATCAGACAACCGCTCTCCCTAATCAACGCCAACGCAACACTATGCCTGGGCATCCTCACAGCAACCGTGTCCAAACCCGCCACAGCCACGTCGGGCACAACCCTCGAACGCTTCAAAATCAAAGTCAACGGCCCAGGCCAAAACCGCCTCATCAACAGCCCAGCCGCCACCGGAACCTCTCGGGCCACCCTGTAAACATCCATAACATCACACACGTGAACGATCGGCGGATTATCCAACGGACGCTTCTTCGCCTCAAAAAGCCCCAAAACAGCCGCCGCATTCAAAGCATCAGCCCCCAAACCATACACGGTCTCCGTCGGAAAAGCTACCAAACCGCCCGATCTGATGAACCTCGCCGCAAAACGGATCTTCTCGATATTAGGGGCCTCAGGATCTACCTTCAACAACACCGTTTTCTTCATCAAACACGGTAGAACCACAAGTAGGCATTTAAACCTCGCCAACAAAGAAAAGCCGAGACGGTAAGCCTAGACAACGTAGCGATCAATGATCTTCTTTATGCCCTTAGGCGGAGCCTGTTTTGCGGCAAGTTGCTTCAATATCGAGATGACCTGCGGTTGAAAACGAGCGATATCTGTCAAGCTCACCAGTCCCACGAGACGCTTTCCATCAACCACGGGCAACTTCTTGATTTTCATCTGAAACATCAACTTCACCGCCTCTCCCAAATCCATACCCGGCTCGGCAACGACAAGCGGACTCGTCATCACATCCCTAACCTGCGTTGTTGTCGCATCTTTCGCGCCAGCAACAATCCGCTTCAAAATATCCCTCTCCGTCAAGATTCCCATGGCCTTCCCTTTCCTGACCGCGATCAAACAGCCAATCTCAAACTTGTTCATGACATCAGCAGCTTCTTTAACCGTCACCCCATCATCAATCGTAACCACTTCCTTCACCATCACATCCTCGACCTTCAAGGACATCTCGCCCTCTTTCTCCCTTACCTCATCTTTCGACAACACGACCACCAAACTCTATGAGAAATCCACCTGAATATATAAACTCTGCAGCGTCTACTCCACCTACAGACCATGCAGCCCCCGCACAAGCGCCTCTGTATTCTTCGAAACCGGAATTCTTGCCCTCTCAAACTTTTCCCTAGGCTTGGCAAAGGGCCTGGTCGCGTCGACACCCACCTTCGTCGTTGAACCCGTTTCCTGATCTGCGGAAGAATCCAACGTTGATCCACGCACGTTATTCACAACGATCAGATCCTTACCAGCTTGGAACCTCGTCGCAATAGCCCACTCAACACTAGAAATATCAAACACGTCGATATCCGGATCCACGACGACCGCGTGTTTCAAACTGGGATGAGCAGCGAAAGCGGCCAGCAGAACGTTCTTCCCATCACCATCAAGCTGTTTTTCGACGGAAATCACCGCGTGCAACCATCCACACCCACCAGCGGAAAGGTTAACAGCATGAACTTTGGGCACGACCTTCGAGACCGCCTCCCAGATGAGCATCTCATGCGGCACCCCCATCAGAAGCCTGTGTTCTGCCCCCGAAGGCAGAAGCCCATGATAAACATAATCTTCTCGCTGCAGAAGACCAACCACGGTGACGATTGGTTGTTTCCTCTGCACATCATACGTTCCTGTAACGTCCACGAAAGGACCCTCAACAACCTCCTGCATCGCCGAAATCCTCCCTTCTAACACCAGTTCCGCATCAGCAGGTGCACAGGCTCCAACGTCTTCACACTCAATCAAACGCAACCCACCGTCCATCAGAACATTCGCAACGTCAAACTCGCAAACTCCGAAAGGAAGAGGAGACGAAGCAGCCAACAAGACCGCAGGGTGCACACCGACGGAAATCGCTACGTCAAGATCCTTACGCGCCTCTTTCGCCATCCGCCACAGCCTAAAAAGATGCCGCGGAACCAACCTAATCGCCAGATGATTCTCATCCAAGACTTGAAGACGATGCACGGAGACATTCTCGATTCTCCCATCAACGCTTTTCGCGTGAACAACACCCGAAGTGATATAAGGAGCCGCATCTTTCTCAAAATGCGTCAAAATCGGAACACTCGACAACTCAACAGCCTTACATTTTTTCACAGCACCATTTTCAACAACCTTCGGTTTCTTCGGTGAGTGCCAAGCCTTCATCAGTTTTTCGCAGAGCCCATCTTGACCAACATCAAGCGCCCTGCACATCCTCTTTCGCGTCCCGCAAACGTTAGCCACGACCCTCCTATCACTGCCCTTTACCTTTTCGAAGAGGAGAATCGGACCATCCTCGTCAAACCTCTTCGAGACATAGGAGATTTCAAAACGGGGGGAGACCTCCTCTCCCACATGCAGAACGTCCCCTTCCATCTCTGACATCTTGATGAAGTCTCTGAAGCTCAAGCCATCACTCCCTCCCTCTGCGGTTCATCATGAGCAACCCTGTCTATGAGCTTCCTAAAAATCGACTGCGCCTGTCTTTCATCCATCGACTCCAAATAAACCGAAACCAAAGCTATCTTCCCCTTCCTTTCGGCCAAGCTCTCGGCGAACATTCGAGCTGAAACCCCGTTCCTATCCCCCAAAAGAATCGACGACGACGGAGGCCCCAACAAATCCTTCGGTCTTGGAACAGCAATTGCCAACGTTCCAAGCTTATCTTCTCTCTCGCTCAACAGAACCAGACAGGAATTCTTAGCCTCCATATAAACCGCAAGGAAATGCATGTTCTGCTCAACTATCTCATCCTTCACGACCCGCGCACGTTCCATGACCAACTCTCCATCGCTTATTAGTAGCTTCACACACTCACTATTTATCACTTTCAAGAAACCGAGGCAACCAAATGGCGGACAACCGTCCGAAAACAATTCTAGAAATACTTCGAAAAACCTTCACCCTGCCAAAGTGGATAACCTCAAGCGAAGACCCCTTCAGAACATTGATTGTTACGATAATTTCACAGAACACAGCCGACAGAAACACTGCAAGAGCCTTCGAAAACCTGTCGAACAGGTTCGAAATAACCCCCGAAGCGCTCTCGAAGGCCAAGGAGAAGGAAATTGAAGAATGCTTGAGAGTTGCAGGATTGTACAAAAACAAGACCAAAACAATAAAACACGTCTCAAAAACCATTCTGGAAAGATACCACGGAGACATGAAATCCATTCTTTTGCTACCAACCGAAGAAGCAAGACAAACACTCATGCAATTTCCAGGCGTCGGACCCAAAACGGCCGATGTCGTCCTTCTCTTCAGCGCGAAACAGAACACCATCCCAGTTGACACTCACGTAAACCGCGTTTCAAAACGGTTGGGCCTCGCCCCAACAAAAGGAAACTACGAAGCAGTTCGCAAATCGCTCCAGTCAATTTATGATCCAGGAGACTACATGCAAATTCACGTGTTGCTAATCGCACACGGAAGAAAATACTGCAAAGCAAGAGTCCCCCTGTGCAAAGAATGCCCAATAAACATGCTCTGTCCATCGAGGCACCTCTGGGATAGAAATGAATGAACTAGTAAGATGTTGCAGATTTCTTTCCATACGCAGAGGTAAGACTGTTTCAAGACCAATTCATCAAAACAACATTCAATGCAGTTGAAGAAGCCTGCTCAGTCGCCATCGAAGGAAGCAACGGCCTTGGAAAAACTATAGCAGCACTTTCGGCATGCGCGAGCGGCTTTTTTTCAGAAGAGTTTCTTGAACGACGCAAAATCCATCTGGTTTTCTTCCTGAGTAATTGGAACTTCTTTCATATTCTTGTCGAGCTTCACCTTCCCCAAGGCAAGCACGCAGATATCTTCCGAAACTGGTGTAGAGATCTTCAGGCTTTTCCTCAGATAATCAATCTCCTGCAGGACACCTAGACCCAGAAACCTCCTGTTCGAATCCAACACGCCTGCGAGCAACCCTTCTTCTTCACCCTTCCGAACTACGGCAACCTTCTTCTTGGTGTATTCCTCAACTTTCTTAATGTTTTCAGCATCAATCCAACGTCTCCTGCCAATGATTACACAGAGCTTGTCGCTCAGCTCGGAAAGTTGCAGAGGCTTCATCCCTAGAAGCTCGTAAATCTTACTTGCCTGTCTAGAATTCATGCGAGTCTTGCATATGTCAAAGAGTTCATTTCCCTCAAATTTCAACCAGCTTAACGAAAGTGACTGCACCTTTGCATTTCCCAAGTACTTTATGTAGCCAAGTTCGCGCAGGCTTCTACGCTTATCGATATCTCTTTGCCTTATGGCAGAAGGAGACTCAACGGGAACTTTCTTGAACTTCTCGAGTCCAGTAACGAGAGGTGCAAGTTCGTCTTTCTGCTGCACACAGAAAACGACATCTGGGTCAAGCCCGCTTATGAGCTGAATCTTGTAGTTCACAGCACATTCTCCTTCGACCCAGCCGTCAGTGTTTATCACCACAAATTCGGGGTTGTTGGCCAAGATTTCCTTTTTCAAGGAGGCTAACGCCGCGATTACTTTGTCCGTAACTTTGTTTGCCGATGTCTCCCCGATGAAGAAAGCGTTTTTCGCACGCAAACTGAACAAATCGGTTATTGGACGCGTGACAAAAGCGTAAGCGACTGTGGACGGCGGGCCTATGTCTGATTGACCTAAATCTCCGTCCAGAACTGCTACTTTCTTCTTTTCAGCCAAGGCTTTGTTGACTAGGAGCGTGCAGAAGCTTGTTTTTCCAGAATCAACCGTGCCAAGCACCATCGCCGTAACAGGCTTTTTTTCGAGGCTCAGAAACTCTTTGCATGCTTCATTCCAAGAATTTGGAACCGTGTTTCCTTCAACTTCTTCTGCCGAAGCAGCGTCTCCCAATGCGATTTCGAAGGCAGCTGTTTCTTCCACTGCAAATGGCAGTCTCTTGCCTTCCCGTACGACAACCTTGGCCGTTCCACTAATGACTGAACCAAATGCTTCCACCTTGCCTGAGGTCACTGTGACCGAGGCTGGTCCGTCAATCAGTAGAGTTGTCCCTTTTCTAACTGTTCGATTCATCTGTTCTTCTCCTCTGAAATCTGTAGCCCCTTCTTCCAGCTATTTGTATGGCTGAAACAATATCTCTCAAGCCTCTTCTATGTTTCGCTTCGTTCAGGCTGCGGTTTGTTCCAGTTTCACTTACGCTTTCCAGCGAAACGCTCGCGGGCAAGGTTTCGTCTAGAATGCGCAACAAATTTTCCGTGCACTGCGGAACTCCGTCGCCTATCTTCACTGAAATAGACTCGACTGCAGTGCCTTCGAAATCCTTCACGACACCTGCTATCTTATCCGATGTTTCCTCAAGGCTGAAACAGTTTCCTGTTTCTACGACTTTCCCATCAGCCAGAACTGCCAACCCAAAGACTTCACCCGGATCTACGCCTATTGTGATTTTCTGAAAGAAAGCCTTTCCCTGAATGATTTTTAGCGCCTCGTTTATCAACGTTTCCGGGCGCGTTCCCGCAGTGAAAGCGAGTATTCTTTGATGCTTTACCAAGGGTCTTTCTTTCTCTGTCGTGATGACAACTTCAATTTCGATGGGAACCGATTCATATGGAGTCAGACTCAGGAAAGGCGTATTCCTCCTCTTTAACTCGTTGACAACCAAATAATAATCTTTCCCACAAACGGTTACGACGGCTATTTTCGCTTTCATACCACAATCCTGTTTGAGCAAGGCATTCGAACGCAAAGCAAATTATGGGTGCACGTTTATATCTGTTGACGTGTGCAAAAGTGCCGCGAAACATTCCGACAGGCAGCAAAACAATCGATGAGTACTTAGGCGGAGGTCTCCCGGCTGAGAGTATCAGTCTCATCTATGGCGAGGCCGAAACTGGGAAAACTACTCTTGCAATGCAGTGTGCCTTGAATTGTGCGAAGCAAGGCCGTAAAACGTTATTTGTTGACTGCGACGATACGTTCTCAGTTGAGCGACTCAGCCAGATAACGGCGAAACATTTCGCAGAAACAGCCGAACTTATTGTCTTGGCGAAGCCCCATAACTTTCGCGAACAAGCAGCGATCATAGATCAGTTGGCCGAGTATGTCACGAACAACTTCGCACTTGCGATCTTCGACACGTTCACATCGCTGTACCGCCTAATAGTCTCAGAGTCCCCATCAAAAACGTTTGAATTGAATCGGGAACTGAACAGACAGCTAGCAGTGTTGGCTCAGACC
>Ga0335070_10008906_pt1 | contig 11787 bp, 13 predicted proteins | sample Lox_Sample_13_FD_206722 | JGI IMG/M metagenome (GOLD analysis project Ga0335070, IMG submission 206722) | Soil microbial communities from Loxahatchee National Wildlife Refuge, Florida, United States - Lox_Sample_1.3 | ecosystem: Environmental > Terrestrial > Soil > Wetlands | place: USA...
GGGGGTGACAGCGCGTTCGACGACGGATTCGACGACGGGCGTGGGTCCTCGGGCGGCGGCAACGGGAGCTCGGGAGAGTCGTCCCTCACGAGCCGAGCGCCGCGGCGAGGCGGTCGTAGGTGGTATCGAGAGACTCGGGCAGAACCCGCGTGTCGCCGACTACCGACATGAAGTTGTGATCGCCGCCCCATCGCGGCACCACGTGCATGTGCAGATGGCCCGGCACTCCGGCGCCGGCTATGCGGCCCTGGTTGAGACCGACATTGAAGCCGTCGGGCTGGTAGGCACGCCCCAGTGCTCGGGCGGCAGCCTGGACCAGATGCATGAGGTGGCCGAGCTCTTCCGGAGTCACCTCATCGAGGGAGCCCACATGCCGGGTGACGGCCGCCATGACATGGCCCGAAGCATACGGGTATTTGTTGAGGATGAGAAAAGCCGTCGGAGACCTCTGGAGGATCAGCGAGCGCCGATCATCGCCGCTCGCGATTGCGTCACAGAAGATGCAGCCGCCTGCTGATGAGGGAGTCGCCGCCCCGACGGACGCTACGTACGCCATCCGCCACGGCGCCCAGAGTCGATCCACGCGGCTACGGGGCGACCTCTAGGTATTGACCAGCTCGCGGAGCCTCTTCCCGACCTTGAAGAAGGGCACGCGCTTCTCGGGAACGCTGACGCTGTCTCCCGTCTTGGGGTTGCGGCCCTTCCGGGAATTGCGATGCCGGATACGGAAGCTCCCGAATCCGCGCAACTCCACTTTGTCTCCCTTGGCGAGCGCATCGGTGATGTTGTCGAAGACGGTATTGACGATGAGCTCCGTCTCCTTCTTGGTCAGGCTCGACAGCTTGGAGACTTCCTCGATGAGATCCGCTTTGGTCATGAGCCCGCTCCCTCCACGGGAATCGCGCCGCCTCGTTGTCCCTGACGCCTCGACTGGGCCGATCCCACGTTAGGAAACTAACACGGTACCCGAAAGATTGTCAAGCAGGGCAAGGGTTTACGGCTACTGCATCAGGTAGAGGGGCGTCCGTATACCCGGGAGCGCCGGCAGGAGGGCGGCCGTCCCCGGCAGTCCCAGGCGGCTCTCGAGCAGATCACGGAACGAAAAGCGCTTCCTCGGATAGAGAAGCTTTGGCCGGCCGCTGATATTTGCGAGCTTGCCGGCCGCTTCCACCGCATCCTCGAAGCCGCCCAGGTCGTCCACCATCTTGAGCGCCTGTGCCTGCTGGCCGGAGTAGATGCGGCCGTCCGCGAAGGCGAGCACCTGCTTGCGATCGAGGCCACGCCCTTCCGCGACCGCGTCCACGAACTGCGAGTACACGTCGTCGAGCAGAGCCTGCAGGATCTTCCGCTCCTCCGGAGTCATGGTGCGAGCGAAATTGCCGATGTCCTTGTACGAGCCCGCCTTGACCACGACGTAGTCGACGCCGACTTTCTTGAGGAGACCCTCGATATTGGCCATCTGCATCACCACGCCGATGGAGCCGGTGAGCGACCCCGGATTGGCGTAGATCCGGTCGGCCGCCGTCGCTACGTAGTAGCCGCCGGAGGCCGCCACGGCTCCCAAGGAAGCGATGACAGGCTTGCCACCCTTACGCACGCGCTGAATCGCCGCGAAGATCTCCTGCGTCGGCGCGACCACCCCGCCCGGGCTATTCACGCGCAGGACCACGGCCTTGACGGACGGATTCTCCGAGTGCTCGCGCAGCTCGCGTACGGCCGTGGAGCCGTCGACGATGATCCCTTCGATCTCCACGACCGCCACCCGAGGGCCGCCCGGCGCCAGCCCGTCGTCGCCGACCGCATTCATCAGGACCCAGACCGTGCCGATGAACAGCACGAGAACACCCACGGTCACCCCGACGGCGATCAAGGCGGCCCGCCCGCGCGACGTCACCGGCGGTTCCCCACGCCTCGTCTATTCCTCGTCGTCCTCGAAGTCATCGCCGCCGCGGCGCTTCCTCCCCTTGCCGCGCCCGCGGCTCTCGGCCTGCGGCTCCTCCAGGATGGCCGCCGCCAGGTCCTTGAGGCTGAGCCCGATGCGACGCTCGTTGGGATCGACACGGATCACCATCAGGGTCAGCTCATCACCGACATTGACCAGGTCCGAGGGTGACGCGATGGGGCGGGTCGACATCTGCGAGACATGCAGGAGCCCGTCCACTCCGGCCTCGAGCTCCACGAAGGCGCCGAAGTCGGTCAGGCGTACGACCTTACCCGTGACGCGCGAGCCCATCGGGTAACGCTGCGAGACCGACTCCCACGGATCGGGCTGTATCTGCTTGAGGCCCAGTGAGATCCGCTTGTTGTCCCGGTCGACGTTCAGGACCTGCGTCTCCACCGACTGACCCTTCTTCAGGATTTCCGATGGGTGGCCGATATTCCGAGTCCAGGACATGTCGGAGATGTGCAGCAGCCCGTCCACTCCGGGCTCGAGCTCCACGAAGGCGCCGAAGTCGGTCAGATTCCGCACCTTGCCCTCGACACGCTCCCCCGGCTTGTAGCGCTCGTCGATGGTCGCCCAGGGATCCGCCTCGACCTGCTTCATGCCGAGTGAAATCCTCTTGGTCGCCTTGTTGACGTCGAGCACCATGACGTCCACCATGTCGCCGACGTTGACGAGCTTGGAAGGATGCCGGACCCGCCGCGTCCACGACATCTCGGATACGTGGACCAGCCCCTCGACGCCAGGCTCGAGCTCCACGAAGGCGCCGTAGTTGGTCAGGCTCACTACCCGCCCCTGGACCTTGGCGCCGACCGGATATCTATCGTCCACGACCGCCCATGGGTCTGAAGACTTCTGCTTGTAGCCGAGCGACACGCGACCGGTCTCGCGGTCGAAGTGCAGCACCACGACCTCGACCTGGTCGCCGATCTGGAAGATCTCCGACGGATGGCCCACCCTGCCCCAGGACATGTCCGTCACGTGCAGAAGGCCGTCGATGCCGCCCAGGTCGATGAACGCGCCGTAGTCGGTGATGTTCTTGACCGCTCCCGTGAGCACCATGCCCTCGGACAGCACCGAGAGCGTGTGCTTGCGCTTCTCCTCGCGCTCCTCTTCGAGGACGGCGCGGCGGGAGAGGACGACGTTGCCGCGGCGCCGGTTCAGCTTGATGACCTTGGCGCGGATGACCTGCCCCATCATGGAGGCCAGGTTCTTGACCGGCCGGAGATCGACCTGCGAGCCGGGGAGGAAGGCGCGCACGCCCACGTCCACCGAGAGCCCGCCCTTGACCACCTCGACCACCTTGCCCTCTACCGGGGTGCCGCTGTCGTGGGACTTGGAGATGGCGTCCCAGACCTTGATCTTGTCGGCCTTGTCCTTGCTGAGGACGATCAGCCCTTCGCTGTCCTCCTTGGACTCGAGATAGACCTCGATCTCGTCACCGAGCTTCGGCAGCGCGCCGGCGTGGCGGAACTCCTCGATGGCGATGGTTCCCTCGCTCTTGTAGCCGATGTCCACGAGCACCTCGCTGTCGCGGACCTCGACCACCGTGCCGCGGACGACCTCCCCTTCTTCGATGTCGCCCACGCCGCGATTGAACCAATCCTCCATGCTCTCCTCCGGGGCGTCAGCCACCTCCTTCTGTGCCCCTGCGAGGATCTTCGCCTTCCGGTTGTCCGTCTCCATAATGCGGTGCTTCCTCCTTGATAGATGTCGCTGGGGCGAAAGCTGCGAGTCGCCCCTAGCGGTGCAGCCTGTCCTCTTGGTCCTTCAGCTGCGTGATGGCGCGCATCATTTCATTGGCCGCCTCCCGATAGCGATCCTTGCGCCCTTCGCCGGTCTGGGCCTTGAAGTGTAACGCGGGTCCGAATCGTACGCTCACTTGGCTTCGCCGGGGCCGGACCGCCCCCTTGGGCAGGGCCTCGAGTGTACCCGACACATAGGCGGGTACCACGGGGGCTCCGCTCATGACCGCCAGCATTCCGACCCCCGGCTTGGCTTCGGCGAGGCTGCCGTCGAGGCTGCGCGTGCCCTCCGGGAAGACCAGGAGAGCCTTGCCCTCTTCGAGCAGACGGGCGGCGGTCTTGAGCGCGCGCGGATCGGATCCCTCGCGGCGCACCGGCCGCGCGTGGAGCGCCATGATCAGGCGCCCGAAGAGCGGGATTCGGAAGAGCTCGGCCTTGGCCAGGAAATAGATCTGCCTCGGCGCCGCGCCCCCGACCATGGGCGGGTCGAGAATGCTCTGATGGTTCGACACGATGAGGGCGGCCCCCGTCGGAGGGACATGCTCCGTCCCCGTGACGCGGAGCCTGAACCACCACCGCATGAAGGCCACCGCCGGCACCTTCAGGATCGCGTACAGCACCGCGCCTGCTCCACCGCGTCCAGAATGATGTCGACCACCGCCTCGGGTGTTACCCCCGTGGAGTCCACCGTGATGGCGCCCGCCGGCTTGCGGAGCGGCGCGATCTCCCGCTCCATGTCCTGACGGTCCCGCTGGGCCATGTCCGCCTTCACATTCCCGTAATCTGCCGTCATGCCGCGCGCGGCCAGCTCTTTGTTACGGCGGCGGGCGCGCTCGGCGAGGTCCGCGTCCAGGTAGATCTTGACCTCGGCGTCGGGGCACACCACGGTGCCCGTATCGCGCCCCTCGAGAACGACGCCGCCGGCGGCGGCGAGGCTCCGCTGGATCGGCGTCATCTTCTCCCGCACCGGCGCCAGCGCCGTGATCTTCGAGGTGAGCATGCCGATCTCGGGCGTCCGGATCTCGCCGGTGACATCCCGGCCGTTTACCAGTACGCGACCGTCGGTGAGCTCCACGCGGGTCCTCGCGAGAACCTGGGCCAGCGCGGCTCCGTCCGAAGGGTCCACACCCGCCTGTGCGACCGCCCAGGCGAGCGCACGATAGAGGGCGCCCGTGTCGACGAGCTTGAAGCCCAGGCGCCGAGCGACTTCCCGGGCCACCGTGGACTTCCCCGCCCCTGCCGGACCGTCGATGGTCACGACGGGCTCGCGCCGGCCGGTCACTGGCGTTTCCTCCCGATGGCGCCGGGGCCCCAAGTCATCCGAGCTCTGCCCGCGTCCTGCGGATGCGGTCCAGCGCCGCTTCGATGGCCGCGTCATCGCCCGAGTCGAGCGTGCGCTCCAGAGCGCCGAGGGCCCGACGGAATGTCTCGAGCGCTTCGCCCAAGGCCTCCCGGTTCTGCTGGAAGATCTCCCGCCACACCACAGGATCGGAGGCGGCAATCCTGGTGGTGTCCTTGAATCCCCGAGCGGCCACGTCCAGGAATCGCGGGTCCATGTCGACGACGGCCGCGACGAGGGCATCGACGACGAGGTGCGGCAGATGGCTGATGGCGGCCACTGCCCGGTCGTGAGTGGGCGGGTCCATGATGGTGACGCGTCCCCCGATCGCCTCCCAGAACTCGGTCACCCGCTTGACGGCATCGGTCGGCGTGCGGTCGGTGGGCGTGAGGATGACCGTGGCACCGCTGAAGAGATCGGCGCGGGCCACCTTGAAGCCGGAGAGATTGGAGCCCGCCATTGGATGGCTGCCCACGAAGTCCAGAGGGCGGGAGATCCCCAGCTCTTCCGCTGCCCGCACGATGCTGGCCTTGGTGCTGCCCACGTCGGTGAGGAGCGCCTGCGCGTCCGCCGCCTGCCAGACGCTGGGTAGCTGGCGCTCGAGGGTCGCTACCGGAGTCGCCAGCACGACCATGTCGGCGCCGCGCAGCCCCTCCGCGAGGTCTGTCGTGATGTGATCCACCGCGCGCTCACGGAGAGCTGGCTCGAGGCTGGTCAGGCTCCGCCCGATGCCAACGATCTCTTGAGCAAGCGACGCGGCCCGCGCGGCCTTGGCCACGGAGCCGCCCAGGAGTCCGAGCCCGATGATGCTGAGGCGACGGATCACCCGGCTTTGCCCTCCCCCAGCACCTTCTTGAGGGCCTTGACGAGGCGGCGGTTTTCCTCCGGCGTGCCGATCGTCACCCGGAGCGCCGTCTCCATGCCGAAACTGGACATGGGCCGCACGATCACGCCTTCCTTGAGAAGCCGCTGGAAGATGTCGCTGCCGCTCCGGCCCACGTCGACCAGGATGAAGTTGGCCCGGGAGGGCACGTACTTGATCCCCATCGACGTGAACTCGTCACACAGGAAGTGCCTCCCCGCCTCGTTCATGCGCAGGCATTCGAGGATATGCGAGTCGTCCTCGAGCGCCGCCAGGGCCGCGACCTGGGCCAGCGAGTTCACGTTGAACGGGGCCCGGATGCGATTGAGGAGGGCGATGCAATCGGGGTCCGCGACCGCGTATCCAACGCGCAGCCCGGCGAGGCTGGCCGCCTTGGAGAAGGTGCGGAGGATGGCGACCTTCCGGCCCTGCTTCATGTACTGGAGCGAGTCGGGGAAATCGGGTCCCTGGGCGAACTCGAAATAGGCCTCGTCGAACACGACGATGACCTTGTCCGGCACGCGCGCCATGAAGGCGGCGACCTCCTCCGCCGTCACCACCGTGGCCGTGGGGTTGTTCGGATTCGCGATGAAGACCATCTTCGTCATGGGCGTGATCGCGCGGGCCATCGCTTCGAGATCGAGGCGGTGATCCTTGAGCGTCACCACCACCCGGATACCACCGGCGGCCTGCACGATCATGGGATACACGACGAAGGACGGGTGCGGGATCACCGCCTCCTCGCCCGGCCTCAGGAAGCCGCGCACGAGGAGCTCGATGAGCTCGTTGGAGCCATTGCCCATCACGATGTGCTCGGGAGTGAGCCCGTGCCGCCGCGCGAGGGCGCCGCGAAGATAGTGCGCGCTGCCGTCGGGGTAGCGGTTGAGGTGGCCCAGCGCATCCGAGATCGCCTTGAGCACGCGCTCCGACGGCGGGAGAGGGTTCTCGTTGGAAGCAAGCTTGATGACGTCCGTCAGGCCGAGCTCGCGCTCGAGCTCTTCGATCGGTTTCCCGGGCTCGTACGGCGCGATCCCGAGGATGTGTTCGTTGGCGATGGATTCCCAGGACACGGTCATGAGAGGCTCCTTAAGCCGCCGGGTAGGATCCGAGGATCTTGAGGAACTGGCAGCGCTCCTTGACCTCCTCGAGAACCGCCCGGACGTCATCGGTATCGCGGTGGCCCTCGAAGTCCACGAAGTTCACGTACTCCCAGGGACGCCGCTTGGTCGGTCGTGATTCGATCTTGGTCATGTTGAGCCGGCGGGTCGCGAAAGGCTGGAGAATGCTGTAGAGCACGCCCGGCTCGTTCTTCATGGAAAAGAGGATGGAGGTCTTGTCACGGCCCGTGGGTCCGACGGGTCTGCGCCCGATCACGAGGAAGCGGGTCGTATTGTACGGGTTATCCTCGATACGCTTCCGCAACATGGGGACATCGTAGGTCCGGGCCGCCAGCTCGGAGGCGACCGCGGCCACCGTCGGGTCGTCCTTCGCCCGCTCCACCGCGGCGGTGGTCGAGGACATCTCCTCCATCCGCGCGTCGGGCAGATGCGTGAGCAGCCACTGCCGGCACTGGGCGAGCGCCTGCGGGTGGGAGCAGACGACCTTGACCTCTCCGAGGTCGCCCGCCCGCGAGATCAGATGCTGGCTGATCTCGAGTGTCAGCTCGCCCGTGATGACGGTCTCGGACTCGATGAGGCGGTCGAGCGTCACATTGACCGGTCCTTCGGTGGAGTTCTCGACGGGGACCACCCCGTACTCGGCGCGAGCGCGCTCGACCTCCTCGAAGATGTCCGCGATGGTCTTGAGGGGAATGAGGTGCGCCGATGTGCCGAAGCGGCGCATGGCGGCCGCGTGGGTGAAGGTTCCCGCGGGTCCCAGGTAGCCCACGGGCAGAGGATTCTCGAGAGCGAGCGAGGCGGATAGGATCTCGCGCCAGATTGCGCGCACCGCATCCGGGCCGAGCGGGCCGCGGTTCAGCTCGAGGAGACGGCCGAGCAGCTGGGCCTCGCGCTCGGGGACAAAGTACGGCGAGTCCTGCTGCCGCTTGAGCTCGCCGATCTGGAGGGCGGCGTGTCCGCGCTGGTTGAGGAGGTTGAGGATTTGATCGTCGAGGTCGTTGATCCTGGAACGCCAGTCGTCCAGGTCCATAGGGGCTCCTGATGCCGATCTATCAGCGAATCCCGCCAAGTATAGGCGAACCGTCAGAGCGGCGCAAGTTCCCCAACCGGGCGAGCTCGTCGGCGCTCAACGGACGGGTTTTCCCAACGGGGAGAGAGCCCAGGCGCAACGGACCGAACTGCACGCGCCGGAGCCGCACCACCGGGTGCCCGAGGGCGGCGCAGTACCGCTTCACCTCGCGGTATCGTCCCTCGCTGAAGGTGAGGGCGAGCCACGTCGTCCGCGCCCCGCTCTTGAGCAGCCGCACCGCGGAGGGCACCGCGGGCCCGTCCGGCAGGACCACGCCGCGCCGCCAGCGGCCGAGATCGGCGGGACCGACGTGCCGTTCCACCTCTACCTCGTACACGCGGGGAATCTCGTAGCGGGGATGCAAGAGCCGGTTGGCGAGCTCACCGTCATTCGTGAGCAGCAGGAGACCCTCGGCATCGTAGTCGAGGCGTCCGACGGGAAAGAGCCTGGGCGCGTCGTCGGGCAGAAGATCCACGACGACGGGTCGCCCGCCCGGGTCCTTGAGGCTCGTGACGTAGCCGCGCGGCTTGTGGAGGAGCAGGTACGTGATGGCGTCGCGCGCACCGACGGGGCGGCCGTCGAACGTGATGCGATCCGTCGCGGGATCGGCCTGCGCTCCGGGCTCGAGGCGCACCACGCCGTTGACGGTGACACGGCCAGCGGCGAGGAGGGCCTCAGCCCCCCGTCGTGACGCCAGCCCCGCTTGCGCCAGGATCTTGCTGAGGCGAATCGGTGGCAGGAGTGCTCTCCGCGGTATCAGCGGGGGCGGCGGAGCCTTCGGCTTCGGCGGGCGGCTCCGGAATCACGAGATCGCCCTCGACCTTCGGCAGGTCCGCGAGGTCACGCAGGCCGAAGGCGACGAGGAAGTCGCGCGTCGTCTCGTAGAGGAAGGGCCGCCCCGGCGAGTCCTTGCGCCCGGCGATCCGTATCATGCGGCGGTCGAGGAGATTGTCCAGGACAGCTTCCGAATTGACCCCACGCACGGCGTCGATGTCCGGGCGCGACACGGGCTGGCGATAGGCCACGATGGCGAGGGTCTCGAGCGCCGAGCGCGAGAGCCGCGAGCGGGTGCGGCTTCGCGCCAGCTTCACGAGCCACGGCGCCACGTCGGGCCTCGTGACAAGACGGTAGCCCCCGCCCACCTCGATGATCTGGAGCGCCCTGCCCTGCCCGTCGAGCCTCGCGGCGAGCGTGCGCACGAGCTCGCGCGCCTCGTCGGCGGAGCCGAGGTCCAGCACTTCCTGGATGCGATCGGCCTCGACCGGGGTCTCGGAGGCGAAGAGCAGGGCTTCGACGACGTCGATGGGCTCAGGCATGTGCGCTGTCTCCAGGGATCGGATCGTCTTCCTGCGATGTGGTGTCCGGCGGCGGTGAAGGCGCCGCGTCGGGAGCGGGGCCGGACTCGATGACTATGTCGCCGAAGAGCTCCGCCTGGTGGACCCGCGCCTGGCCGAGCCTGACCAGCTCGAGCAGGGCGAGCAGCGTGACCACCCACTCGGTCCGCACGCGCTCGGCGCCGGCGACGGAGGAGAAGAGCAGCGACCACGTATGCCGGAGCAGCTCGAGGATCTCGCCCATGCGCTCGAGGACGGAGAGCGGATTGGGCTCGACCTGGCGTGGCGCCTGTCGCTTCTGCTCCTCGATGAGACGGGTCATCGCGCGCTGCAGGAGATGAACCGAGAGATCCTCCAGCGGGACGTCTTCCGGTGGCGGCAGCTCGGCCACGGTGCGTCCGTAGAGCAGCGCCTGCTCCGCCTCCCGTTCGCCGAGCCATGTGCCGAGCGCCTTGACGCGCGCGTATTCCCGCAGGCGATCGGCCAGCTCCTGGCGCAGGAGCTCGCCTTCCTCGTCGAGGGTCTCGGGCGGGGCGTCGGGATCCACGGGCAGCAGGAGCTTGGACTTGAGATAGATCAGCGTGGCGGCCATGACCATGAAGGCGCCCGCCGATTCCAGATCCTGGAACTGCACCGACTCGAGGTGAGCCAGGTACTGCTCCGTGATGATGCGGATGGGCAGGTTGGCGAGGTCGACCTCGTTGGTCCGGCACAGGTGCAGCAGAAGATCGAGCGGCCCGACGAAGGACTCGACCCGGACGGTCAGGCCCTGGGGCTCGGTGTCGGGCGTGAGGGCGGGGCCGGTCATGGCTCGAGATTGATGACGGAGCGGACCTCGGCCATGGTCTTCTGCGCGAACTCGCGCGCCTTCTTGGAGCCTTCGTGAAGGAGGTCGACAATCTCGCGGGGCTTGGCGGCGAAGCGCTCGCGACGCTCCCGGATCTGGGCCAGCGGCGGCAGCATGTGCCTGAGCAGCACGCCTTTGCAGTCGAGGCAGCCGATGCCCGCCGTGCGGCAGCCCGTGGCGCAGGCTTCGCGCTCGGCGGAGGGCGTGAAGATCTTGTGAAGGTCGAAAACCGGGCAGATGTCGGGATTGCCGGGATCGGTGCGCCGCTTGCGGGCGGGATCCGTCACCATCGGCTTGATCTTGGCCGTCACGTCCTCGGGCGAGTCCGAGAGCAGGATGGCATTGTTGAGCGACTTGGACATTTTCCGGCCGTCAGTGCCCGGGACTTTCGGGATCTCCGTCAGCTTGGCGCCCGGCTCGGGGAAAACCGGCGTCCAGGTATTGTTGAAGCGCCGCGCCACTTCGCGAGTCAGCTCGACGTGTGGCACCTGGTCTATGCCCACCGGTACCCACTGCGGCTTGTACATGAGGATGTCCGCGGCCTGGAGCAGCGGGTACCCGAGGAGCCCGTAAGACGGCGATTCGAGACCGAGCTGCTCCACCATCTCCTTGTACGTGGGCACGCGCTCCAGCCAGCCGAGCGGCGTCACCATGGAGAAGAGCAGATGCAGCTCAGCATGCTCGGGCACGAGCGATTGGATGAACAGCGTGCTGCGCTCCGGGTCCAGGCCGGCGCCCAGCCAGTCGGCGGCCATCTCGATGGTGCTCTCCGGCGCCTGCCCGCTGTTCTGCGCGTCCGTGGTGAGCGCGTGCCAGCTGGCCACGAAGAAGAAGCACTCGTAGTCGTCCTGCATCCGCACCCAGTGCTCGAGGGCGCCCAGATAGTTGCCGAGGTGGAGCTTGCCCGTCGGACGCATGCCGGACAGTACGCGTGGCTTCGAGGTCATGGCGTGGAGTGATCCCTGTCGGACTGGCCGCGGCGCGCTTCCCAGGCCTTGGCCATGCGGAGGAAGACGTAGTCGGCATAGAGCACCGCGAGCACGAAGCCGCGCCACCCGTCGAGGAAGCCGCCGCGGAGCAGGTACATCGAGACGAAGCGCCCCAGCGGACGGAGCGCCAAATCGGCGAGGCGGACGCGCCCGCCCCGTTTGATGATCTCCGCGGCGGCCAGCGTCGAGTAACGGTTCGATCGGGTGACGAAGTCGTCGAGGCCCCGATAGGAATGGTGCAGCAGCGGCTCGGCCACCGTCTCCACTCGTCCCTTGACCACCACGGACTCGTGGACCGCGCTCTCCGCGAATCGCCCGGCGCCGCGCCGGAAGAGCCGGAGCTGATAGTCGGGGTAGAGTCCGCCGTGGCGGACCCAGGCGCCCCAGAACAGGTTGCGTCGCGGGATCCGGTATCCGTCGGCGGAGCCGTCCGTCCGCACGATCGCGCGGATACGCTCTTGCAGCTCGGGCGTGACCCGCTCGTCGGCATCGAGGGACAGAGCCCACTCACCCGTTGCCTGATCCAGTGCGAAGTTCTTCTG
>Ga0335070_10008907_pt1 | contig 11787 bp, 9 predicted proteins | sample Lox_Sample_13_FD_206722 | JGI IMG/M metagenome (GOLD analysis project Ga0335070, IMG submission 206722) | Soil microbial communities from Loxahatchee National Wildlife Refuge, Florida, United States - Lox_Sample_1.3 | ecosystem: Environmental > Terrestrial > Soil > Wetlands | place: USA: Florida...
GTCGACCGGCGCCTGAATCACCGTGTAGCCGAGACTCAGCCTGGCCTGCTCCAGGTTAGCCTTGGTCTGATCGACCTGGGCTTCGAGGTTCCGCAGGAGGGTCTCCGCGACCTTGAGCTGCCCCTCGGCCGAGCGGAGAGCCGCACCCTGCGCCCGCTCCTGGGCCACGCTGGACTCGTACTGGGCCACCGCCGAGTCGTACTGGACCTGGGCCGCATCCTCGTCCGACTGCGCGATCAGGTTGCGCTCCCGGAGATCGTGCTGCCGCCCGAAGTTGCGCTTGCCGTCCACTACCGCCACCTGCGATTTGACCGCCTGCGCATGTGCGGCCGCGAGGGCGGCGCGGGAGCTTTCCAGGTCCGCGCGCGTCTTCTCGATCACCGCTTGCTGGTTCAGGACCATGGCCTGCGCGCCGTCGAGCTGCGCCTTGGCCTGGTTGACCTGCGCCTCGAAGAGTGCGGGATTGATGCGGGCGATCACCTGCCCCTTCTTCACCGCGGAGTTGAAGTCGACGAACATCTCCTTTATCTGGCCGGACACCTGCGATCCCACCTGCACCGTGATGACGGCGTTGAGCGTGCCGGTGGCCGAGACGGCAGCGGCGAGTGGTCCGCGCGTCACCGGCGCCGTACGGAAGGACTGGCGGCTGTTGAGGTGCCGCACATAGAGAGAGCCGCCGGTCGCGGCGAGGATGAGACACACGACGCTTCCGAGGATAAGGAAGCGCCGCTTCGAGCCGGAGCCGTCTGGCATCGCCTCATCCTTTCTCGCGCTCAGTCCGCCCAAGACTCTCAGTCCCCTGTGCGGGTGGTGGCCGAGCATGACGCCGGCGTGTAAACGTCGTATGCCCCGAGCGTAAAGAAGTGTGAAGGAAGGGGGGCGAGCAGGCGACGCCGGGGCCCGGCTCAGCGATTCAGGGCGACCAGAGACAGGAACTCGAAGATCAGGTTGGCTGCGAGCAGCGCGGTGATCTGCCCCGGGCCGTCGAACTGTGGCGCGACCTCGACCAGATCGAAGCCGACGAGGTCGAGGCCGCGCAGGCCGCGCAGCAAGGCGAGCGCCTCGTACGAGGTGAGGCCGCCCACTTCGGGCGTGCCGGTGCCGGGAGCGTAGGCCGGATCCACCGCGTCGATGTCGAACGACACGTAGACCTTGCTGCCCTGCAGGCGGGCGTATTGCTCGACCGCCCATCCCACGCCGCGCTCCTTGACGGCCTCGACCCGCTGCACGGTGAATCCGTGCTCCGCCTGGAAGTCGAAGTCGTCAGGGCCGTAGAGGGGGCCGCGGATCGCCACCTGGAAGGTGCGCCGCGGATCGATGAGGCGCTCTTCCACCGCGCGGCGAAACATGGTGCCGTGGAAATAGCGTGAGCCGAAGTACTGGTCCCATGTATCGGGGTGCGAGTCGAAATGAACCACTGCCACCGGCCCGTGGCGCTTGGCCAAGGCGCGGAGGATCGGCAGCACCACCGAGTGGTCGCCGCCTACCGAGACCGGCATGCATCCGGCTTCGAGGATGGCGGTGACTTCACGCTCGACGATGGCATTGGTCGCCTCGATCGAGATCGGTGAGATGTCGATGTCGCCGTAGTCCGCGATGCGCAATGCCTCGAAGGGCGAGACCCGCAGCACCGGGTTCCAGGGCCGGATCAGCGACGATTGCGAGCGGATCTCGCGAGGTCCGAAGCGGGCACCCGGCCGGTACGACGTGCCGCCGTCATAGGGAATGCCCACCAGCGCCACGTCGAGATCGGCCGGCGTCCGGTGGTGGGGCAGGCGCATGAAGGTCGGGATCTGGGCGAACCGCGGCGACTTGAAGGCGTCGCTGGGCCGGAAGGGATGGCTCAAGGAACCCGGACCGGGACTAGCGGTTGCCGCGGAGTCTGGGGTCCCACGCGTCGCGCAGGGTGTCGCCGAAGAGGTTGAAACCGAACACCGAGAGGCTGATGGCGAGGCCCGGAAAGATCGCGAGCCACGGCGCCTGTTCCATGAAGGCGCGGCCCGTGCTGGACAGCATCAGTCCCCACGACGGCGTGGGCGGTTGCGTCCCCACGCCGAGGAAGCTCAAGGACGCCTCGATCAGGATGGCATTGCCCAGCCAGATCGACGCGATGATGAGGATGGGCGCCGTCACATTGGGCAGGATGTGGGTGACGATGATCCGGTAGTCGCGGCAGCCGATCGCCTGAGCCGCCTCGACGAAGCGATTCTGCTTCGCAGCGAGCACCGCGCCCCGGACGATGCGAGCATTGCCCGGGATGATGACCACCGCGATGGCGAGCATCGCGTTGGTGGTGTTGGGCTTCAGCACGGAGACGATGGCCAGGGCCAGGATCAGCCCGGGGATGGTCATGACGGCATCCACCACACGCTGGAGGACGAGGTCGAGCCGCCCTTCCCAGTAGCCGGAGACGAGGCCGATGATCATGCCCACGAGCGTCCCGATCCCGACGGCGACGAGCCCGACCCAGAGCGAGATCCGGCTGCCGTAGATGATGCGGCTCAGAACGTCGCGGCCGATGTCGTCGGTGCCGAACGGATGCGCCCAGCTCGGCGGAGCAAGGCGGATCTCCGGCTGGGCCAGGAGCGGATCATAGGGTGCCAGCACGTTCGCGAAGATCGCTGTGAAGACGAGAAGCAGCAGAAGCGCCCCCGCGGCCATGCCGAGAGGCTTGCGCTTCATCACGAGCCACAGGGCCTGCCCGCGGCTCAGTTGAACGGCGACGGGCTCGTCGAAGTGGGACGCGGGCGCGGCGGCTATGGCCATGGCGGCTGTCCAGGCTTCACTGGTAGCGGATGCGCGGGTCGAGCCACGCGTAGGTCAGGTCTACCAGCAGGTTCAGGGTGACGAGGGTCAGGGCCACCAGCATGACATTGGTCTGCACGATGGGATAGTCGCGGTACAGGATGGCCTCGACGGTCAACCGGCCCATTCCCGGCAGCGCGAAGATCCACTCCACGATCACCGTACCGGCGAGGAGAGTGCCGAACTGCCCTCCCACGAGGGTGATGACGGGGATCATCGCGTTCTTGAGCGCATGCTTGTAGACGATGACTCGCCCTTCGAGGCCCTTGGCCCACGCCGTGCGGACATAGTCTTCGCGAAGGACCTCGAGCAGCGTCGAGCGGGTCATGCGCATGGTGGCCGACGAGAGACGGAAGCCGAGGACGGCCGCGGGCAGGAGGAATTGCTGGATGTTCGTCCACGGCGAGTCCCAGAAGCTCGCATAGCCCAATGGAGGGATCCATCGGAACCAGATCGCGGCGAACGTGATGACCAGCGTCCCGAGCCAGAAGTCGGGGATGGACAGGCCGGAGATGGCGGCGACCCGCCCCACGTAGTCCGCGGGCTTGTCCTGCCGGGTGGCCGAGAGCACGCCGACCGGGATCGCGATGACCAGCCCCAGGATCATCGCGAGCACCGCCAGCTCGAGCGTGACCGGGATGGACTTCTTGAGCGCTACCGAGATGGGCTCGTTCGTGAAGATCGAATCACCCGGATTGAGGCTCACCATCTGCCAGACCCAGATGAGGTACTGCTTGTAGTAGGGGAGGTCGAGGCCAAGATCTTTCCGCAGCTTCTGGAGCTCTTTGGCGCTGACATTGCCCGACTCGCCCATCAGCGCGGTCAGGGCGTCGCCGGGCATCACCCGCATCAGCCCGAACACGATCAGCGATGACAGCACAAGGACCGGGATGGACAGGACCAGTCGGCGCGCGACGTACTTATACATGCGGGAGTCGCGGGCCCTCGGCTACTTGTCGATCCACAGGCGCGCGAGCGTCGACGCGCCGTAGCCGTCGTTGCGGCGGAGCGCCAGCGAGCCCGTGTTCCTCAGATAGGGCTGCCACACCAGGAAGCCGCCATCGTAGGGCATCCACATGCGCGTGACCTGGTCGTGTTCGCGATCCAGGACCTTTTTGGTCAGGGTGCGCTGCTCGGCGCGGTCCGATGTCTTCCGCAGCTTCGTGACCAGCTCGTCGATGACGGGGTCGGAGAACCGCCAGTAGTTCTTCGTGGATTTCGAGTGCATGTATTGGTACGTGTGCTCGTCGAGGCCGGTCGCATACCCCGTCTTGTACCCCCAGGCCATCCCGTCCCACTTGCCCTCGGCGTAGCGGGTGTAGAAGGTGGTGTAGTCGAGCTTGCTGATCTTGATCTCGATGTTCAGGTTCTTCTTCAGGTCCTGCTGGACGAGCTGGACCTGCGAGCTCATCTCGGGGAAGTACTCGTAGTAGAAGAGCGTCGTCTCGAAGCCGTTGGGGTGACCCGCCTCCCCCAGGAGCTTCTTGGCTTCAGCGGGCTTGTACTGCCACCACGGGCCAAGCTGGGCCGCCGTGGGCACCTTGTCCTGAAAGTAGAAATACGGGATGCCCCAGCCGAGGACGGCATGGCCGCCGTACAGGGTGTCGACCTGTTTCTGACGGTCGATGGCCATGGAGATCGCCCGGCGGACACGGACGTCGTTGTACGGCGGGCGGTCCTGCGCCAGCGCCAGGCCAAAGACCGCCTGCACGGTCTTGTACTCCTGCACGATGGCGTCCGGATTGGTCTTCTTGAGGGTGGCGACTTCGGCCAGGCTCGATGCGAAGAGAATGTCGCTCTGCCCCGAGCGGAACGCGGCGAGGCGGGTCGCAGCATCCGGAGTCGAGAGGATGTGATACTCGTCGACGTAGGGGCGGCCCTGATCGAAGTAGTCGGGGTTCCGGGCGAGCACCGCCCTGACCTTGCGGGTGTGCTCCTTGAGGATGTAGGGCCCCGTGCCGATCTGCCGCTTCTTGAGATCCCCGTCCTCTTCGAGCACCTCGCGCGGGAAGATGACGGATACCGGCTCGGCGAGGTTCTGCAGGAACATCGTATTGGGCATTTTCAGATGGATGCGGAGCGTGTACTTGTCGGGGGTCTCCATCCCCTCGATTTCCTGGAACGTGAACGACTGCACGCCGTCTTTGGCGTACGCCTCATAGCAGTATTTGATATCCGCGGCGACGAGCTCGCGTCCGTTCAGCGGCGCCACGTTCTGCCACTTGACTCCCTTGCGGAGCTTGAAGGTCCAGATGCGATGGTCCGGGCTGCTCTGCCAGGATTCGGCGAGATCGCCCTTGATCGTGAGGTCCGTGGTATTGGCCGCCTCGTCGGAGAACGGGAAGCGCACCAGCCGGTTGCTGGTCAGGGACGCGATCTGGAAGAGACCGACGGAGTTGGTGAGGCGCGGGTCGAGCACCGGCGGGTCCCAGGGCGAAGCGCGCGTGATCAGCTTCCCGCGCTTCGGCGGCTTCGTGCTGGCCGGCATCCAGTCGGGATAGGGTGACGCGGTCTGTGCCGATGCCCGCCTGCGAGTCACCCCCGCGATGAGGGGTGTCATGCCGACGGTTCCCCATCCTGCGCGCTTCAGAAAGTCGCGTCGGCTGACACGGGAACGGCCTGCGGGGCGTGGGGCGTCGGTCGGCATCCGGGCTCTCCTTCTCCGAGCGGTCGTGTGGGAGCGAAGGAAAGAGGTCTGGGCCAACTCCGGGCGGCCGAGGGCGGCGCCGCCCGCGAGTGCGGCGAAGATGCCGTAGTGCAAAGGGGGAGTCAAGGGGAATTCCGGGGGACTGCTCTGGAATGGCAGCCGCGGTGTCGAGGCCTGTCGCCTCCGGCGGCCCACCGCAGAGCCGGCTCACGCCAACCTCCCGTCCCAGAAGAGGGATCGCTTGGCCGAGGACAGGGACGGGTGTGGCGGTGGAACTGGCAGGTGGCTTGCACCCTTGCCGCGGAAGGGGCCAGCATGCGGAACCTCGTCATCTGGAACGCGGTCGTTGCCATCGCTCTGGGAGCGGTCTACGCATTCACGCTCCGGCTGTTGCTCGGGACAGGCGGCGCCGGGCGCACAGCGCTCAAGATGCTCGGTATCGTCCTTCTCACGGGGGTGACGACACCATATGTCGCCCCTGCGCTCCGCGGCTTCGCGGCGCCCGTTCTTCCCAAGACCAGGGCGGAGCGCGCCATCGAAAGCTTCGAAGCCCGGCTGTCCGCGCTTCCCGAATGGCAGGAGCGGACACGCGGCCGCTCCCGCACCGAGGTGCTCGAGATCGCGCACGAGCTGGGGTTCCGCGGTGTCTCGCGCCTCGACGACGACTCGCTCGCCACGGCCACCGGCATGCTGGCATCGATCCTGGCGGACGTCGACGCCCCCACCTGCGGTCGTATCGTGAAGGGCAAGCTCTCGAACGCGGACGTGGCCGCGGTCGTGGTCAGGCGCTTCGAGAAGGCGGATCGGCAAACGCTCGATGCCTGGATGGACGTGCTCTATGCGGCGGCCAGCGCCGAGCTCAAGGATCAGCACGTCCTGGCCCCGGCCGCCCGCGACGTGAGTGGAGCGATGCAGCTGCTCCTGTCGCGGATGTCGCGACAGGACGCCGACCTGCTTCGCCGCACGCTGCTCGGGATCAAGCGCGCGGATGACGAGCACGCCTGCTGGGCCGCACGCACCCTCTACTACTATCTGCCTCAGCTCCCCGACCAGGCGCGCCGCGACCTGACGCGGGCCGTGTTCACATCGTGAGCGCCGGGCGCGGCGGCGATGCTCGATCCGGCGAGTCGCCGGTGTATAGTGAAAGTCCATGCCGAGCGCCGTCGATCTGATTCGCAGGCTCGAGCAGAACGTCGGCCGTGCCCTCGTCGGCAAGCCCGAAGTCATCCGGCTCGCCGTGGTCGGACTCCTCGCCCGCGGGCATCTCCTCATCGAGGACGTGCCGGGCGTCGGCAAGACGACGCTGGCGGCCGCGCTCGCCCGGTCCATCGGCGCGGGCTTCCAGCGCATCCAGTTCACCTCGGACATGCTGCCGTCCGATGTCATCGGCGTCAGCATCTGGGAGCCGGACAAGAGCGAGTTCGTCTTCAAGCCGGGCCCGCTCTTCACCAATATCGTGCTCGCGGACGAGATCAATCGCACCACGCCCAAGACGCAGTCGAGCCTGCTCGAGGCCATGAACGAGGCGCAGGTCTCGATGGATCACTCGACCTACGCGCTGCCCCGGCCCTTCATGGTGCTGGCGACGCAGAATCCGCGCGAGCACGAGGGCACGTATCCCTTGCCCGAGTCCCAGCTCGACCGATTTCTCCTCCGCATCCGCGTCGGCTACCCGGACGCGCCGGACGAAAAGTCGGTGCTGCGCGGCGCCGGTCAGCCCGTGCTCGACACGCTCGTACCCGTGCTGCAGGCCGAGGACGTGATGGCGCTCCAGGAAGAGGCCGAGCGCGTCAGGGCGGACGAATCGATCCTCGATTACATCATGGCGCTGGTGGCCGCCACGCGCTCCTCGACGCTCCTGTCACTGGGCGTGAGCCCCCGCGGATCCCTCGCGCTCCTGCGCGCGGCGCGCGCTCAGGCCCTGACCGACGGGCGCGACTACCTGGTGCCCGACGACGTGAAGAGCCTCGCGGTGCCGGCGCTCGCCCATCGCGTGATGCTCAAGGGACGCGGCGGCCAGGGCGGCGGACTGGACGCCGAGACCGTGCTGCGCGCCATCGTTCAGGACGTCCCCGTTCCGCGCTGAGCGTCGCCCCGCCGTCATGAAGATGAAGTGGCCCGTCCTGCCGCCGCACGTGAAGGAGAGCGAGTGGTGGTGGCGGCCCTTCCGGCCCCGCCGCACGATCTGGCCGACGCGCGACGGCTGGTGGTGCCTGCTCGTGGTGATCGGACTCGGCGTGGCGGCGATCAACACCGGCAACAACCTCCTCTACCTGCTCGTCTCGCTCCTGCTCAGCCTGATCGTGGTCTCCGGCGTCCTCTCGGAGCAGTCCATGCGGGGCCTGGGCCTCGAGGCCGAGACGGCCGAGGAGATCTACGCGGGCACCCCTGCGCTCTTCGGCGCCGTGCTCGCCAATCGCAAGCGCTGGCTCACCTCGTATTCCATCACCCTGGAGCTTCTGATGCGCGGCGGGCCGACGCGCTTCATCTATCTGCCGCGCCTCGAGGCGGGGCGGGATCGGCTGCTGACCTGGGAGGAGACGCTGCCGGCGCGCGGGCGGAAGCGGCTCGCCGGCGTGCGCCTCACCACGCGCTTTCCCTTCGGGCTCTTTCTCAAGGCGAGCCGGGTCATGCTGGAGCGCGAGGTGCTGGTCTTTCCCGCGGTGTGGCCGCTGCCTCCCGAGACGCTCAGGTACCTCGTGGGCGGGGGCACCTCGGCGGTGCGCCGGCGGGGCCGCGGTCACGACCTCTACAACCTGCGCATGTATCGCGCGGGCGACGACCCGCGTCACATTCACTGGCGCTCGAGCGCCAAGGCGCAGTCGCTGCTCGTGCGCGAGATGGAGGCGGAGACCACCGAGGACACGCGGATCGTTCTCATGGGGCACGGGGCGCGTGATGGCGCGAGGCTCGAGGCGGCCCTGTCCGAGGCGGCGTCGATCGCGGTGCATCTGGCGCGCTCGGGCGCGGGAGTCGAGCTCCTCGGCCCCGGTCTCTTTGTAGGGCTCGGTCGGGGCCCGGGGCAGGCGCGGCGCATCCTGACGGCGCTCGCGCTCTACGAGCCCGGGGCGCCGGCCGCCGGCGACGGTGAGTCCGCGCGGCACGGCCGGCGATCGCTGAAGGAAGTCCACGTGGAGCTGGACTGAATGTCCGCGCTCCTCGCGCTTCGTCTCGTCACCTATCTCGTGGTGGGCGTCGGCGTCGCCGCCCTCCTGCTCGCGGGACTGCTGGACCCGCTGGGCGGCATCATCCTCACCCTGGCCCTCATCGGAAGCTGGGCCATCGACCAGGTGCGCGACCGCATGCCGGTGCGCTCGGCATTCGGCTGGGCGCTGGTGGTCACCGCGGCCTTCGCCATCGGGATAGACCTCTTGTACCTGGCCCAGAACATGCTCGACGGCATGGTGCACCTGCTTCTCTTCCTCATCCTGCTGCGGCTGTTCCGGCGCCGCTCGCTCAAGGACCTTCGGGACGCGGGATTCCTGTCGTTCTTCATGCTGGTGGCGGCGTCCGCGGTCACCTTCAACGTGAGCTTTCTCTTCGTGTTCATCGCCTTCCTGGTGCTGGGCACGTGGATGCTGATCCTGCACCACCTGGCCTCGGAGTTCGAGCGGGCGAGAAGCGGCGCCGCGGAGCTCACAGCGGGCGGCATAGGACCGCGGAGCCCGCTCTTCAAGATGTCTCTCGTGGCCGCGGCGGGCACCTTCGCGCTCGCGGGCGTCATGTTCTTCGTCATTCCACGCGTCGGCCAGGCGACCCTGCCGTTCCGGGCCGAGCTCGGCCGCAGGATCGCGGGCTTCAGCGAGCGCGTCGAGCTGGGTGCGTATGGAGAGATCGAGGCCGACCAGACGGTGGTGATGCGCGTGCGCTTTCCGGACAGCATCAAGGAGCCGGAGCGGCTGCCGAATCTTCGCTGGCGCGGCCTCGCCTTCGACCGCTTCGACGGGCGCGTGTGGGAAGCGGGCCCCCGCCAGCGGACGCTGCTCCGTCGCGAGACCTCGGGCGAGTTCGCATTGGCCACCCCGCGAGGCGCGGGGCCCGCCGTGCGCCAGGAGATCCTGCTCGACCCCATCGGCACCGACGTGGTCTTCGCGGCGCCCCGGGCGCTCCGCATCGAGATCAGCGGAGGCGCCGTCGCCCTCGACGATATGGGCAGCCTGGTTCTGCCGGCGGCGTCGAGTCGTATCCAGTACTCGGTGGATTCCGAGCTCGAGTCGACTCCGCCGCGCGGCCTCCGGCCAGGAGCATGGCCGCTCGACGTCGCGCCCCAGAGTCCGGCGCGCTTTCTCCAGCTCCCGCCCTTGCCGGAGCGCATCCGGGAGCTGGCCCGCGAGGTGACGGCGGACAGCCGGAGCCCCTACGAGGCCGCGCTCAAGCTCACCCAGTACCTCTCCTCGGATCTCTTCACGTACACGCTGGTGCTCAAGCAGCAGACCGCCCTCGAGCCGCTGGAGGAGTTCCTCTTCGTCCGGCGATCGGGCAATTGCGAGTACTTCGCCGCCTCGCTGGCCGTCATGCTGCGCAGCGTGGGCATCCCGGCGCGCGTCGTGGGCGGTTTCCAGCGCGGAGAGTGGAACCCGTATGGCCGCTACTTCATGGTGCGCATGAAGGACGCGCACTCCTGGGTCGAAGCTGCCATGGACGGCGCGGGCTGGGTCACCTTCGACCCCTCGCCGCGCGCGGCGGCCGAAGAGGCGCTCGGCGGGCCGTCCACGTGGAGCCTCTACGTCGACGCGGCACGGATGCGCTGGTACCGCTACGTCGTCAACTGGAGCCTCAAGGACCAGGTGAGCATGGCGGCGTCGATGCATAGGGGCGCCGTCGAATGGCGCGGCCTCCGCAGCTGGTGGGACTGGGTGCGCGGCCTTCCTCGCGGCGTGCTTGTCGCGGCGGCGGCGGCGCTCGTCGTCGTGGGCTGGATGCTGTGGCGCTACGCGCCGACCGCGGCGGGTCCAGGGACGGCGGCGGCGGTGCCGCGCTTCTATCTCCTCGCGCTCCGGGCACTGGCCCGGCGCGGCGTGCGCAGAGGACCCACCGAGACCGCCCGAGAATTCGCCCGCCGCGTGGACGAGGCGGCGCCCGGTGTCGCCGCGGCCTTCACGCGTCTCACGGCAGCCTACGAACGCTGCCGATTCGGCGCCGCCGTCCTCACCTCCGAGGAGGCGGCCGGCGTGGAGGCGGCCGTCCTCGCGCTGCGGGGGCGCTAGGAGCCGCGGGTCCCTTGCGCTTTCTCCGGCTCGCGGCAGCGGTTGGCGCCCTGCTTGTGACGGCCGTGCCGGCGGCGGCAGAGTCGCCCAACGATGCGGCGCGCGCCCTGCTGCGGAACTATCAGGAGGAACCGGCCCGCATCGACCGGGCACGTGATCTGCTCGAGGCGGCCGTCGCCCGCGACGGAGCTGCGGACGCGGCGACGCTGGTTACGCTCTCGCGCGCCTGGTTCCTCTTCGCGGAGAACCGCACGACGACCGAAGATGCGCGGCTCGACGCCTACGAGCGTGGCCGCGCCGCCGCCCAGCGGGCCATCGACAAGGCGCCGGGCAGCGCGGAAGCGCACCTCTGGTACGCCGTCAACCTGGGGAGCTGGGCGCAGGTGAAGGGGCTGGTGCGCTCCCTCCTGACGCTCAGGACCATCCGCCAGGAGGTCGACACCGTGCTGCGGCTCGATCCGAACAATGTCGACGGGAACGTCATGGCGGGGAGCCTCTTCCGTGAGCTGCCCGTGCTCCTGGGCGGCGATCCGGCCCAGGCCGAGCAGCACTTCAAGAAGGCGCAATCGCTCGACCCACATCTCACCGGCGTTCGCATCGAGCTGGCCCTGCTCTACAGCAATACGGGGCGAATCGCGGAGGCGCGCCGGGAGCTCCGCGGAGTGCTCGACGAGCCCGCGCCGACCGATCGGCCTCGCTGGCTCCTCACCGAGGTGCCGCGCGCCCGCGCGATGCTCGAATCGCTCCGCGACAAGCCCTGAAGACTTCCTGAAGGAGCTTGCCCCGGCGGCCTAGCGCGAGGCGGCCGGGTGGCGGCGGGGGCGGGGGTGCGCTCCCCGGACCACGCTGAGCCGCATTCCGCTCCGGCACTCTGGCCCGCCGAGATCTTGGATTCGAGCTTCGAAGAATCTCCCCAGAAGATACGGGCCCAGGGAGGGAGGCCCCCCGCCGGCACCACCGCCCCTGAACGTATCCGGCTGCTGACGAGAAACGTTACCGACCCCTTTGCCCCGAACGATTGGGCTATCGATGCAATCCGGTTGGCTGAGAGAAGGCCACGCCGGGCGGAGGAGGGTGGCGGGGGGGCCCTCCCGGGACCCGTATCTTCTGCGGAGGTTCTCGAAGCCG
>Ga0335070_10008908_pt1 | contig 11786 bp, 13 predicted proteins | sample Lox_Sample_13_FD_206722 | JGI IMG/M metagenome (GOLD analysis project Ga0335070, IMG submission 206722) | Soil microbial communities from Loxahatchee National Wildlife Refuge, Florida, United States - Lox_Sample_1.3 | ecosystem: Environmental > Terrestrial > Soil > Wetlands | place: USA...
AATACAAGTCCCATGGAATCGAACGTAATCGAAGCTATTACGGATGCTGGCGAAAGACTTTGGAAACCTACGGATATCTAGAATGGCTCCTGCAAAATGCTGGTCCAATCATCAGGTATCAAACAACGACTGAACTTCTGAAGAATGAAAACAATGAACCGCACTTGGAAAAGAAGCTTCTTTCCAGCAACCTTGTGCGGTTCTGGCTTGAGAAGCTGAATCCCAATCCCGACAGAAAGACACTGCATGGAGCAAAAACTGAGAGTTACGAAAATGTGATGGGTAAACTGTTCGAGTTTGGCCTCAAGAAAGGACAACCCATCATGGATTCCAAGGCTAGACCATTTCGTGGGTGGCTGAAGGAACAGATAAAACTCTCAAACGAAGGCTATCTGCCTGTATTTTACCGCACATTGACAGCTACATTCCTTGTGCTGACAGGATACTCGGATGACGAAGCAGTCAAGGAGTGGGTTCTCAGAAGGTTGAATACGGTGTATGTTTTTGCGAAAGAAGGTAGTCTTAAAGAAGCCTACGTGCCTCAAACAAAGTTTCCGGGCTTTCCTAAGGGTTTCAGGAAGACGCCTCTCCTGAACCCAGAACTGTATCCAAATGATGAATTGAAGCTTCCTTGGATACACGACATAAACGCGTTTCTGCATGCATCATTCATCATGGAAGATACAAATCTGAGAGAAAAAGTTGAAGACATCGTCAAATTTGTCCTTACACCAGTTTATCAACGTTTGCATGTCGGGTACGGTGTGGTTCGACACCAATCAGGCAGATACTATGCAATGGGCTGGAGCGTTCACCTGCCCGCATACTTCGAATCAAACGTTTCTCCAAAAGACGCTGGACACCTGTTGCTTCTCTTGAAGCTGCTAAGTCCGTCAAAAACCGCAAGGGAGCACCCATGGTTCAAGCGTTCGATACAGATGCTAAATCAATTCAAGCGAGAAGATGGTCTGATGAGTTTTCTCCGGATATTCTTGCCTGAGAAACGATTTGGCTGCTGGATCCTGGGACACAGGATGGCGCTCGAAGAAAATCGAAGAGCCGAGAAGGCGATTATATGCGAATCAACATTCAGGTTTCTAGAGGTAACGTCACGCAGCTAGCCCTCAAAAAGAACCCGACTGCCCTATCTCAAACTAAGGTAAATTCTTAAGACATCGAAGAATCTACTAGTAGTTGTGAATGCTATGTCGCCTACAGAAATCATGCTTAAGGTAATTCCTGCACCAGCGGCAGGCACCAGAACAGTTTTAGAAATGCAAGGTGCGCCTCCCGCATTTAAGGGAACAGGCGGAACAGACTTGGTATGCGGCCATTGTGGGCAAGTTTTAATCGAAGGCATAGGCACCGATGCTGTCATCAAGAACATAGTTATCAAGTGCCCCAAGTGCCAAAAATACAATGAAATTCCACAATTGAGTTTAGCAGACATCAAACAGAAAATCGTTGCTAATTTGGAAACAGCTATGGGGGTAAAGGACTTCAAAATTACTTATGCTAAGCTAGAAGGAGACAAATGGAAAATCAACATAGAATATAACGAGAAGATGGGCAACTTGGACATTGCCAAGTCAGGAATGTTTACTTTGGATGCGATCACAGGAGAAGTATTAGAATTCAAAAGAGACTACTCGCGAGGATTTTGACACTTAGTTTGGTTGGTTGGCACCCGCCGTGAATGCCCAGTTCTAGAACAGAATTCTAGAAAATTGTTCTAGGCTAGATGTAGTGCGCGCGCTCTATCGGGGAGAGCTAAAGCCTTCTTATCCCACCGTCACTCTCCCAAATCCAAGACCGAAAAACTCACCGCGCGCAACACCAGAAAGCTTTTTACAAGTACAGTTCCTAAGATGAAATAAAGTGATATTATGTCAAAGAACTCAAGTTTAGCTCATATCAAGAAAGAATTGGATGCAAGGCGGAACAAAGTCAAGGAAGAATTTCAAAGAAGAATAGGAGATGCTGAAAGGAAGACAGAAGACTACAGGAAGAGAATAGACGCTGAAAAGAAGAAGAGAGATGCCAAGATCGCCAAGATTGAGGAGAGTTTTGGTAGGAGAGCTGCTGCAACACTCAAAAAGCGTTTGGGGAAGGAGGATTTCAAGCGATTGCAAGAGTGGCTCTTGAAAAAGAAGGAGGAGGAGATACGAAAACTTGAAGCCCAACGCACTAAGAATGAAGAGTCTCAAAGACATCTTGCGGAGTTGAAGGAAACGAACAATGAAGATTTCATGATTTATTATTTCAAGAGCAGAAGCAACCTTGAAGAAGAGTTAAAAGAAGATATAGGATTGGATGTATAGGGTTTCAAGTGAACTTTCTAATCCCCAATATCCCCCAGGTAACGGGCACCGCAAACGCGGCCTAGATGACCAAAACCAGACTGCAGAAAAAGCTTACACTGTTCGACGTGACAAATCGCGCGCGCGGGGGTAAAGTTTTATCCCAAACCCAAACCCGTTTTCTCTCTCAACTAGAGATATCGTACAGCTACGTTTCTCAAATGGATACTGCAGGTAAAATTCTGCGAATTTTTTTCTTATTGAATCAGCTCGACTACTTCTGCGTCGATATAATATGTCACACTGTTCCCGAACCATGAGTCGTAGATTATTCCTTTTTCGACCACGCCATAGATTTTGACAAGTCCGTAGTCAACCAATATTTGCTTCAAGGTAATTGCGCTACTATTCAGAAATATCACATTGGCAACAAAGGATACGCCGATCGATTGATTGCCATTGATGAGTTCTTGACCCCAAGGTGAACTTTCGTGCGGAGGAAATGCAAGTAGGCCTGAGAGATCACCTTCGACTATGACTGTTTTATTCACCCAAGAAGAAGGGTCGCTCAGGATCATGTTGGTAATTGATGAAGACCAATTCATTAGCAAAATTAGTTCGTTTTTCAGATTCGTTATGGTGGCATTGTCAGAGGAAGTCTTGTTCTCAAGTTCAATGATTTGAGATTGTAAGGAATCGATTTGATTTTGCAGATTTACTATTGATGCGTTATCAGATGTAGTTTGGTTTTGAAGACTCGCGATTTGATTGTTCAAAGAAGAGATCGTGTTATTCTTGTCGTTTATCAGAGGCACATAGTATGCGAATGTCCCAATTACTGCAGCTGCGAGAACAATGCAGATTATCCCTAACGCGATTGCGGCAACTCTTGCTCTAAATCTTGAGTTCGCTTTGGGCATATGTACACTTGTTGGAATGTCTTCAACCTTGGTCAAAGTCGCCATTGCAGCTTCACCAAAGCTTGACAAACGATACTTACCATCACTCGTTTTACTGACTAATTCTCCAAGGTTCTCAATGTGATACGTCAAAAACGAGCTAGAAACACCAAGAGCGTCAAGGATTTCTGAAAAACTCATCGGGTTCTGCGAAAGCATCCTCAGTATCTTTCGGCGAACAGGATGATTAAGAGACGCAAAAATCGTCGAGTATGGTTCTTCTTCAGAAGCCAAGGTTTTCCCCCTTAATACGATGACGTAACGTACAGAAAACCCTTTTTGTCAAGAGAATTTGACACGATGACCGTCCAAATCCTAGGACACAGTTCAAGAGTCAATACACATCAAGTCAAAAAAAATTGACAATTTCCACAACAAGACCGCGCTATACTACACAACTTAAAAAGGTCACTCTTGATTATCCTAAGCTAAGTTGAGCAGGTGCTTGCGTGGTCATACAGGCTGACGTTGAGTTGTGGGCCAGAGACACAAGGAAAGCTGTAAGTCGCGGAGACTTGATCATTGTAATCGATGCTCTGAGGTCTGGGGCCAGCATTTTGAACGCCCTGACTAATGGTGCGGAGGCAGTGATTCCGACGATGACTCTGAAAGAAGCTTACGAACTCCGCAGTCAGCATCCAGCGTACCTGCTTGCAGGAGAGAGAGAAGGACGCAAGCCTGCGGGTTTTGACTTCGGAAATTCTCCTCTGGAATTTACGTCTGAGAGGGTTGAAGGAAGAAGCTTGGTGATAACGACAACGAGCGGGACGGCGGCTCTGGCTAGGTGTCGGGCGGCGAGATGGGTTTTGGTTGGAGCTTTCTTGAATGCTAGGGCGGTAGCCCGAGAGGCTGAGGCGATTGCTGTGAGGGAAGGGATCGGAGTGTCATTTGTTTTGGCTGGAGAGAAAGGCAGGTTCTCGCTGGAAGACTTCCTGTGTGCAGGAGCAATTGCAGAGGGTTTTGCTGCGGGCAAGCTTTTCTTTTCGGACAAAGTCCAAGCGGCACTGTTGGCGTTCAGGCAGGCAGAGGCTGATTTGGCCGGAAACGTAATGAAGGCGGAGCATGCGAAGCATCTGGTGAAACAGGGGTTCAGGGAGGACGTAGATTTTTCCTGCAGGCTGAACGTGCTGCGAACAGTTCCAATCTACGGGAACGGCAAGATAACGCTGCAAAAATAGATAATCCGTGGTTTTCAGGTTCGAGCGCGCTATCGCCAATCCATAGTAATCTACGGTTTCGAACATATTCAGATGCGTGCGCTTGCAAAAACCGTGCTGATAGGTGCACGTTATGGTTCGACCAAGAACGCGCGTTTATTGAGGGATTAAATCGTAATATATCACCTGACGTCTCTGCATAGTGATGGCTTCAGTTAACACAAACACATCATGCCGCAAATACAATTACAAGTTAGGCTATTTGCGTGCGCTAGCAATAATCTTGGTAGTTATAGGTCACTCTGCTTCTGGTGGAATAGGTTTCTTTTCTGATTGGTTTTCACCTCTATCTTTTCAAGTACCTTTGCTGATCTTTGTTAGCGGATATTTTTACGATGAGACAGTCAAAGCGTTCACGTATATCAAGAAACGGTTCAGGAGACTAGTCATTGCGTATTACTCATGGAATGTATTCTACGCAGTTCTATTTTTGATTCTCACTTCCACTGGCTTACTTGCATGGGGATACACCGTTAATTTGAACTCGTTTTTTGCAGCTCCTTGGGCTGATAGCTATCAATATGCCTTCACGATTGCAGGTTGGTTTGTACTTTCACTTTTCATTATACAAGTTTTGTATTTGTTGATTCGGAAAACTCTAGATAAGATCAAAATACCCTATATTGAGTATTTTCTGTTCATTGTTTTTCTTGCATTTGGATTGTTAACCACTTATATTGCCATGGAAGGCACTTCACCGTGGTATATCTTCGGATTTCAAACGCCTTTTTATCTAATCTTGCTTAGAACTCTGTTTGGTTTGCCCTTTCTTCAACTGGGATACTTGTACAAGATCAAATTGGAAAAATTCGATAAAACAAGTCTTGTGAGCATTCTGGCAGTTTTTGTTATTCAACTTGTTTTGATATTGAACTATGGTCAAGTCACCTTTTCAATGGTTTACATGACTTTTGGTGGAAAGATTTTCGAACCTTTTCTCTTTTCGTTCACTGGCATCTGGCTCTGTCTTCAGATTTCATCAATTCTAGCGACACACTTCAATCCTATTAGATTGCTAAGATACATTGGAGACAATTCTTGGAGCATAATGATGAACGAATTTCTCGGATTTTGGCTTCTGAATGCAGTTTTCTTCTTGATCAAAGCTCCCAGTTTCAATGAATTCGCATGGAAAACAGACATGTACTATAGGTATGCTATAGGCGGTCACAGTCAATCTCTGATATTGTATGTTGTGGCAGGCATCTTCTTTTCTCTATTGTTAAGCTATGCAGTTTCCAAGGTCTGGACACAATTGAAAGTGCACGTTAGGGCGCGTAGTGTATCAGCTCAATGATCAAAGAAAAAAGTGTGTATGGGATAAAACTTTGCCCCCAAACCCAAACCACAAAAAGATTTATTTTCAACCTATGGTCACTGGGTTGCTATGATTACACTTGCGATTTCTTGGGGGCCAATGGACCCGACTTGGTACGCAATCGGGCTTGTACTATCGATAATAGGTTCTACAATGATTCTTTCTGGCATTGGCTTCAGCAAATTGGTTTCAGACAAAAAAATGTTTAGATTCTGTTGCCTAACTGGAGCATTCGCACTTGTCATAGGTCTTGTTCTAATCGGTGTTTCAAGCATTCTACCCTATTACTAGCGTTTGTAGCTGTAGCGCGTCGCTTTGTGCGTGTTCATTAGCGAGCGCGTTAAGTGATGCAAAGGGCAGAAGAGAAGTATCATCTTTTGCGTAGTTTATAAGCTATGGCAAGTGCAGAACTGAGGACAATCGCAACAACGAAGAATGCCAAAAAAACAGGAACAGACTCAGGAGAAAGGTTCGGATACAAAAAGACAATCGCAAACACTACTGACAAAACAGTATACAAAACAACCCATGCTTTTTGATAGTCATCCATAGTTGGTAAACTAGTAGTGGCTCGATAAAACTTTGCCCCAACCCAACCCAAACCCAACTAGAAGAGTTCTGAAAAACAATCGAGCCAGTCTCTATAGGATCCTCGGGTAGTCGTCTCTGTTGTACTGAGGGCTACGGCGATTTCCCGTTGTGTTTTCGCGTTGGCAGTGCCCAACTCTAGTTCATAGAATAGGCCTGACAAGATTCCCTTTTCGCTCTTTCCACTGAAGAAACTCGGTGTCTTTTCATAAGCCACCTGAATTATCTTTGAAGCTCTGACCGCAGCATCCGTCGCTACAGAAGGTTGATTCGGCCATATCCTAGATGCAAAGGTCATTACCTTCTCAGGGGTCAATCGTCTTAGAAGGTAGCTATCGGTCTTTTTCATCGAGTCGATTCCTACTTTCGTGAGATTTTGTCTGGTGGCAGTTTGGATCTCTTCAGTTCGATGCAACTCTGTGCGGGTTTAACACGTAAGGTCACAGGCAAGGATCAATGAGTTTGACTTTGAACCCGAAATTCACACGTTGCATTTCCCTTTGCCATACATTTGGTCTCGGCGCATTCAACATTCGTCTTGAACAGAATTTCGCTGATTCCAGCTACATAGCCTCTGATGAAGTGACAGGAGGCTTCCTTTGACTTGACGCCACGTGCGGTTGCACAATCGTCAATGACCACGACTGCTGTCTTGTTGGCAAAGTCGGCTCTAGCGATAACCTTTCCCCAGCCTCCTTGAGTGAAGAAAACCTCCAACCATGTTGGAACTTCTTCGGGAACGGTGCCTTCTTTCAAGAGTGATTGCGTAAATTCCTTTCCTGTGCATCTTCCTGCTTCAAAGAGAATACTGCTAGCTCCAGTTCCGAAAGTAGTGGTGATTCCTTCTATCAGAGACCTAAACGCCGATCCTGACATGAGAATCCAGTCAGTGCCGCCGATTGTTATTTCGCCATTGTCACTGTCATACATTGCCCTTTCAAGGAGGGAGTTTGTTTGTTTGCTTGACGATCCGAACCTCAATTTGCATGACCTCACTGATTTCTGCTTCGTCGTGTACGCGTCTTTTGTCGGTCTATCGTCGAAAGGAAGAATTTATTTAGGACGTACACAACAGCTGTCAAATGTATTACATATTTTTATCAAAGATGCGTGAGTGATGATGAGCACCAAAAAGAGAACCGTTTTGAGAACAGTTCGCCTGAGTCAGGACCTTGATGATCTATTACGCAATGATGCAGAGGAAAGTGGTACAACAGTCAACGGATTAATCAACAGAATAATGACGAAATACCTAGAGTGGGATAGGCATATCGAGAAATTCAAATTTGTCTCCATAGCAAGAGAGACTTTCAGATCCTTCCTTGATAAAATTGATGATGCTGACGTTGAGAAAATTGCGACGGATATGGGAAGCAAAATGCCCGTTGCAATAACATTCTTTTGGTTCAAGAAGCTGAATCTGGAAACAGTTCTGAAGACTATCTCAAACTACGGTAAATACAGTGGTCTTCAAACGAATGAAATCACAGCTAATGACGGTAATTGTATAATCACTTTCTATCATGAACTAGGAGCTAAATGGTCAATCTTCCTAAAATACTTCATATGTCAATTCGTCAAGACTGCTCTTGGAATTACACCTAAGACAGAAATCACTGACGATCTGGTTCTCGTCAGTTTCAACACAACCAACCGTAAAGCAAGGACGTAATCAAACCTTCAGCGCGCGTGATAAGACTTTTGCCCCCAAACCAAAGATGATACGAGCGCGACAGAGGGTATTACACGTGCGCTGCGCTTAAACCCCTGGACTTCACAGTCTTATTCTAGGATCAATATACTCGTACAGGATGTCTACAACTAGGTTGACCACGACGAAAAATCCAGCCACAAACATCACACACGCAAACAGGACGGGCGTGTTCATCGTCAACGCAGAAGATACCGTCAGAGCCGCAAATCCTCCTCTCTGGAACACCATCTCCACGATGACGACGCTGACAAACATGTTTCTGAGAAGCAAACCTAAGATCGTCAGAACCGAGATCGATGCATTCTTCCTTGCATGCAAGTAAACAGCGTCTTTCTCAGAAAGCCCCTTGGCACGTGCAGAGGCTATGTATGGTTTGCCAAGTTCTTCCAACAGTCCTGAGCGTGTCACTCTGATCAGTACCGCACATTGAGTTACGATGAGCGTCATCACTGGCAAAATTAGGTGCATCATGGCGTCCATGAAGAGCGCGATGTCTCCGTTCAGAAGCGCGTCAATCGAAACCATATTAGTGTAAGAAGTGAACGTGCCAGATGCTATTCTCAGATTGAGGTCGTAGCCAACATCGTAGCTGAGCCGCAGATAAGGGTCTAATGCTACGTGATAGGGATTTTGAACAGCAAGTGACAACATTATCAACACTCCGGCGACGACGAAAACTGGAAGCGAAGCACCGAGGACGCTGACAATGCGAGCTGCATAATCTGCATTCTTGTTCTGTTTAATTGCCGCTTTCGTTCCAAACCAGATTCCGAACAACACTATGAAAGGCACGGAATACAGAAGAAGCTCCAAAGTTGAAGGTAAACTAGCATCGATCAAGCTTAGCACGGGCGCTCCAGGTTCTTCACCTCTGGACATTGAACGCCCAAAATCGAGGCTCAAGATCTTCCTGAGCCAATTGAAGTACTGAAACACAATCGGCTGATCTAATCCGTTCGCACGAATTGCCTTCTCGATATTCGTCTTGCTAAGATCACTCGGTCTTGAACCAACGTAGTATGCAATCCTCATCACGGGCGTCATGGCTGAGAGCAGCACGAAGATTAGGGTTACGACGCCTATCGCAACGGGGATCGTTAGAAGGATGCGCCTTGCAATCAACCGTTTTAGTCCCATGATCTGACAGATGCTTCCTTTAACCTGCAGTTATCTGGACGAATATTTCACATTGTTGGTCCCAGTCTCAGCCCGGCACGGGCTGACTGGTTTTGGGTTTGGGCGAAAAATCGTCAAAAGGCAGACACGCAAAATTATTTCTTCAGCTTGACTAGAGCCTTCATACGGCATGGCTTAACCTAGAAAAAGAAGGTGGATTTTAGTAGTAGTACGTTATCGATACGGTTTCTGTTGCTCCATTCAACAAGTTTGAGTTGCCCACTCTTACTTCTACGTTGGAAGGCAAAACTGGAAAGACTCCAGTTCCACTAGAACCAACCGGTAAGCTATAATCGTAGTTGACACCATGCGAACTCCAAAGCACTTCAATGTAAGTCTTGTCAGTAGTTGACGATTCAACGCTGACTCTCACGTATCCAGCATAGTTTGCTGAATGTGTCCAGAAATTGTAAGTGCCCCCTGGTTGGCTCACAGTTTGACTTGTGACCCAAACTTCGGATTTTGTTAGGTTGAGAGTGCTGGTTAGGTCATTTACTTGGTTTTGAAGATTCGTGTTCTGTGAATTCAATGAGTCGTATTCCGAATCAGTGTGTTGATGGCTCGCTACGTAGCCGTTGTAAGTATCTTGAAGCTGATTGAGTTGGCTTTGCAGACCATTTGTAGGCGAGTAACTCAGGTAGATAACCACACCTAGAACTGCTATCAGAATTAAGCAGACTATTCCGAGTGCGATTGCAACATTTCTTCCCACAACTTTTCCACGTTTCGACTCAAACAGTACCGTTCCACTAGGTTTTGTTTCGCTCATTCTCGAGCCTCTAGCTTGTCTTCTCTTACAGTGCAGATTTAAGATTTCTGTCCTTTATGGGGTTTTGGGGAAAAGACTTTCCCCCACAGGTAGAGCTTTGTCCCAAAGGTATACGCTTCGAAAGATTTTTGCACAACTTCAATCTTGCTTTCTTTTTCAACCGTCAGAATCCAGGTTCCAAAGGTGAGTCAAAAACCTTGTATACGCCCTTAGGACAAATAGAGATATGAGGAGGAGCGAAAAAAATGGATGATTTGAGTTTGACGCTTCTAGCACTGACCGTAGTCATAGTAATCATCGTTTTGGCCTGGCTGCTAAAAGCATCCATAAGACAAGTGAGACCTACGCAGAAAGGGCTCGTGGAACGCTTAGGCAAATACCACCGATTCGTCGAAGGCGGTCTGACATTCCTAGTACCATACATAGACAAAATCATCAAAGTCAACACAACCGAACAGATGACGCCCGTACAACGTCAAGATGTCATCACGAGAGACAAAGTGTTCATGGGCGTAGACGCCGTCGTCTTCTACAGAGTCAAACGAGACGAACTAAGCGTGAAGGCCTCAGAATACAGCGTCAACAACTACACGATACAGATAGATACACTCGCTCGCACGGTTCTCAGAGATATCATCGGCGGCATGGACATGACCGTTGCAAACACTTCAAGACACATAATCAACCAACAGCTGAAAGAAGCCTTGGACGAGCAAACAGAGACCTGGGGAATTGAAATCGTCCGCGCAGAAATCAAAGACTTAGAACCACCAAAAGAACTGATTGCATCTATGGAATCTGTTCTGAAGGCAGACAATGACAGACAAGCCGCAGAGAAAACAGCGGTCGCACAGGCAACGCTGGCAACAGGACAGAAGAACGCGGCAATTCAAGTGGCCGACGGAGACAAACAGGCGGCAATCCTCAGGGCAGAGGGACAAAGACAAGCAACCATCAGCATAGCTGAAGGCGATGCCCAAGCAACGAGATTACGCAGTGAAGCCCTGACGACCTATTTCAAAGACAGCGCCATTACTTTCAAGCAGCTTGAAACAATCCAAGCATCATTGATGAACAATACGAAAATGATCATACCAGAAGGAAAAGCACTGACGCTAATACTTAACGAACAACAAAACTTCGCGAAAGAAGCATTAATCCCGATTCCGATGCAACCAACGAAGAAATAGCTTGTCAAGATGCTTGTAGTCGAAACGCTTATCCAAAAAATGCAAAATGCTCAGTTAAGGAATGTGCAATCTTCGAATATAGTCTAGCGGTACTCGCTAGACTCTCTCTTTCTTACAATATGCCAACCTAGCCTTTCCCAGATTTCTCTGAATGAAAGCTTCCCAGACAATTGGGGGTTCTTGTTGTCTTTTCGAAGACTCTGACGCCGATTTCACCATTTGGCTTACTCAAGTTAACTGCCGGTCTTGAGCGAATCAGCGCGGGCGATAGTAGGTCTTAAGCTGGTCGGCTAGGTGGTGTTCTCGTTGAATGAACCAGGCATGGCTCTGGACCATGAGTCTGGATGCGTATACTTGACCATTGGCGCTTTGGCTTCAGTTTTTTCTTCTTCGGCAGACAGGATTCTCTTCATCTTCGCCAAAAGCTCGCTATGAAACTCTTCATCGCGAATAATCGTCTCAAGAATGCCCTTCAGGTCTGCTACGTCCACGTCGTAAGTTTCGCGTATCTCCTTTTCCATGTATTCAAGCGTTTTCAGTTGAACCAAGCTGTAA
>Ga0335070_10008910_pt1 | contig 11786 bp, 13 predicted proteins | sample Lox_Sample_13_FD_206722 | JGI IMG/M metagenome (GOLD analysis project Ga0335070, IMG submission 206722) | Soil microbial communities from Loxahatchee National Wildlife Refuge, Florida, United States - Lox_Sample_1.3 | ecosystem: Environmental > Terrestrial > Soil > Wetlands | place: USA...
GCTCCCCAGGAAATAGCGACCAGGAGTTTGAGGAGACGCAGCTTGCTACGTCTCTGCGATCAAGCTCTTGTGATCCTGGTCACAGACTCCCTCCACTCCCCCAAGTCAGCATGTCCGAGGTACTTCCATGCCCAACGATCGCCTCTCCGCCATGCGGCAGAGCATTATCGACGGCGCGCCTGACACAGCGTCCGGCCTTGCCCAGCAAGCCTTAACGGAGGGCGTGGCACCCATCGACGCCATCAACAACGGCTACGTTCCCGGGATGCATGACGTGGGTGAGCAGTTCGCCCGTGGGCAGATGTTTCTCCCCGACATGATGGCGTCAGCCGAGGCCATGCGCGCTGCCATGGCCGTGCTCGACCCGGAACTGCGCAAACTTGGCACCGAGCGTCCCATGGCGGGCGTGGTCGTGCTCGGCACGACCAAGGGCGATATCCACGAGATCGGGAAGATTCTTGTCGGAACCATGCTGACGGCGCACGGATTCCAGGTGCACGACCTCGGCGTCGATGTGGCAGGCGAGAAATTCGCCGCCAAAGCTCGGGACCTTAAGGCCGACATTGTCGGAGTCTCGGCACTTCTCACCACCACCATGCGAAATCAAAAGGGAGTGGTGGAAGCGCTGCAGAAGGAAGGCCTCCGTTCGCAAGTGAAGATTATGGTCGGAGGAGCGCCCGTAACGCGTCGCTGGGCCGAAGAGATCGGCGCCGACGGTTATGCCAAGGACGCCATGAGCGCCGTCGCGCTGGCGCAGGAATTGATGCAGCAGAAGCTGCAATTGGTACCGTGATGCGCCCTGTTTTGCATTGTTATTCTGAGCGAGGATGGTCGCGCATGAAAGGCGCGACCATCGTAGTCGAAGAATCCCTTGAACCCACAATGCCGTCTTGCGACCAGGAATTCTTCGTTGCGCTCGGAATTGCAGAGATCTAAAAACCATGCGACCCAGACTAGAACTCCTCGACAAAGCGCTGATCGAACGCGTTCTCGAAGAGGCGTTCCAACTCATAGAAGACCCGGGAGTGCGAGTTGCGCCCTACGTTGAAGATCTGTTGCGGGCTGCGGGGATCAGCGTAGCCGACGGGGTCGCGCATATCCCTGAAGTCCTGGCGCGGCGCCTACTTGATCTGGCGCCTCGTGGTTTTTGCCTCTACGATCGCCTTGGCAAACCCGCAGTGCACTATTCAGGAGACTCAGTTCACTTCGATCCCGGCTCCTCGTGCCTGAACATTCTCGATCCGGAAACGCAGGAACCGCGCCCGGCGGTGGCAAACGATCTCGTGCGCCTGGTCCAGGTCACCGAGATGCTGCCTCAGTTCGCGGCTCAGTCGACCGCAATGGTGTGCAACGATGTCCCGGCGGAAATCGGTGACTGGTATCGTCTCCTGCTGGTGTTGTGGTACTCCGAAAAGCCGGTGGTTACGGGAGCATTCTCCGCCGGGAGCCTGCACACACTGATCGATCTACTGGCGATCGAAAGTGGCGGGCGCGAGGCTCTCCGCAAAAATCCACGTGCCATCTTCGACGTCTGCCCATCGCCGCCCCTCAACTGGTCGGAGTTCGCGTCGCAAAACCTTGTTGATCTCGCTCGCGCCGGAGTGCCCGCCGAAATCGTCAGCATGCCGATGGCCGGCGCCACCGCCCCTGTAACACTGGTTGGCTCGGTGGTTCAGCACGCGGCGGAGTGCATCAGCGGAATTACGATCCATCAGCTTGCGCAACCCGGAGCTCCGATTGTCTGGGGTGGCGCGCCCGCCATCTTTGACATGCGCACGGGCAGGACTCCGATGGGCGCCATCGAGACTGCAATGCTCGATCTCGCCTGCTCGCAGGTCGGAAAATACCTTGGCCTGCCGACGCATGCCTATCTGGTCGCGGGCGACAGCCGGGTCATCGATGCGCAAGTCGAAATGGAAAGCGGCATCTCAGCGGTTCTTGGTGCTCTCGCAGGAATCAACATGATCTCCGGCGCCGGCATGTTGGATTTTCTGGCATGCCACAGCATTGAAAAACTGGTCATTGACGCCGAGGCCATCGCTTCTGCCCAGCGCCTGATTGAAGGCATTCAGCCGCGCGGCATTTCGCTGGCGGTCGATGTGTTCGCGCAAACCGGCCTGCAGGGCGATTTTCTCAAGTTAAAAGAAACCAGGACGCTCTTCCGCAAAGAGCAGCATTTTCCCTCGGCAGTCATCGATCGCGGATTTTCCACCAGGGAAGGGACAAGCGCTGACATACTGCAGCGAGCGCGGCATCGAGTGGACGAACTCGTTTCGTCGTACGAACGTCATCCTTTACCGGACGATCGCGAGAGAGAATTAATCGACTTCGCGCTGCAGGACGCGAAGCAAGTTGGACTCGAAAGACTGCCGGGAATACTGGATCCAGCGTACGCCCGGGATCAGATAGTCATTCCCTAGATAGGAAAAGCAAGATGTGTCACTTGCGAACAGCCGAACCTTTCGGCTTAAGAGGAATGTTCTGCGGCGACGCCCAATACAGCTGCCCGTCCGCCCCAAACGTTAGGTAGATTGCTACGTCCTCCGGGTCAATGGGGGCTACGTTGTTTTTGCGGAACACGTAGACCCATTGATCAATACAAATGGTCGCTGGCTTGCCCTTTGGACCTCCAGCCATCACGTTCTCAAAATCCGGCTTCCCCATGACCTTTTCCACCGCAGAGCGGGACATTCCTATCTCGATATCGGGATATGCGGTACGCACCGCTCTTTCGCGGGCAGAGTCGATACGATAAGAGACGTTTTTGGACAGATCTGTTGAATCGAGCCAAGCGCGGTAATTCGACACCTCCGGATAAGGAGCGCACTGGGGAGCTGTAGTCTGAGCAAAGGACATGGAGCAAGCCAGCAAAAGTGTGATCGTGAAGGTGAGTTTCATCCAATTGCCTCTCGTGATCGATCGTGTGTTCAGAGATCCGCTTTCCCTAGTCCATGATCACGGTAGACTGCCCGGTGATTTCGAACCGCTTCCGGCAGCGCATGTTCTTGCAGGCCATCATGTCGTCTTTGCGCACCATGTAAGACCGGAACTTGGCAAAGCGGGCGCGGTCACGTTCATCGGCACGCCCGGGAAGCTGGCGCTTCTTGGTTCGCACCACCCACGTGACTTCGTAGTCTGCCGCCTGATGACAATGTGGACAATTCAGTGAGGCTTGCTTCTTTTCCTGCTTCTCATCGAAAAAATCGCGCTCTTCCATACTCTTCGGGCACCTGTGTGGCGGCGCCCGGTCAAAGGGGAATTATTGCATATTTGGCTCCCGCATTCCTCTGTGTGCCACTATGACCTCGGTGGCGCCTCCCTTAGTCAGATAAAATTCCGGCATCTGGGTCCGACAGCCGTTTGGCATTCGATATGGCACGAAAAAGAAAACCGAAGCGTTTTCGCGCAGTGACGGCCGTGAAGGAACTTGCCCGCGAGCGCGTAGGAACGCCTCCAGCGGAGAAAGTCGTCGTTGAGAAAACGAAGAAACCTGAGAAGTACAAGCCAACGTTAGGCAAACTGCTGGATGAGACGGAATAAGTCTAATCAAAAGATGCCGTCACCGTCACGTCTCCGTTCATGATTACGTTGCACGTATTTCCGGAACCGGTCGTGCAGCCGGTGAAACCCAAAAAAGTGTGTCCCGTGTCAGGCGTGGCAGTCAGCGATACCGTCGCGCCCGAAGAAAACGCAACGGCACAGATCGTTCCACCAGCCCCGCAGTGAATGCCTGCTGGAGCGCTTGTAATAGTGCCATCGCTGGCCCCGGAGGTCAGGTTCACAGTAAGAATGTTTGTGGCTGTACCCTGCGGGCATCCGAGACTGGCAGGTCCATCCACTGTGATGGACACCGAGTTACTCACAATGTCATTGGGACTGTCGTGCATCGTGGCGAAGATCTGCGCTGTTCCACAATTCGTATTCGGCGAGACAACACCCGGGCCGCTAAACTGAACCACTTGCGGATTGCTGGTCTGCCACGTCACCTGGCCCGTAATGTCGATCGTTTTCGGCGGATGCACGTACGAGCCGTAAGCCTTGTACTGAAAAAACAGACCGGGATCGACGGCGGCGAAGGTCCCATCCCCTGGCTGAATGCTGATCGAAACCAGATGCTGATTATGGGCGCAACTCGACAAGCTCAACAGACTGCAGGCTGTAACCGCAAGGGCCGTAACACCAAACCACTTCCGGATCATGCTAGCTCCTGGGACCGAGCGCCGGCACTCGTACTGCGGCTGGAATGGGCCAATGTAGTCAATGGAAGGGCAAAAAGCAATAGCCCAAGCACTGAGCATTCAGCACTCGGCATTCAGCCAGGCGAGCTTCGGGTGCCGGTACGTCCCGATTGGCCGACTGCTGAGTGAATCAGTGTTCCTTCGTGACCTTAGTGGTTGAAGCCTTTGATGTTTCACCTCACCGAACCGCTTCCGCCACGCACTTTACGAACTCCCGCACATCCTCGTCCGTGGTATCGAACGAACACATCCACCGCACGATCCCTTCATCCTCGATCCAGGGATAGAAGAAATAATGCCTCTTGATCTTATCAATCGCGTGTTTCGGAATCTGCGCAAAGACTCCGTTGGCTTCGACTTTCCAGACGATGCGCACCTGAGGAATCTTCCGGACCTCCGCCTCGAGCACCTTCGCCATGCGATTTGCGCGCTCCGCGCTGCGCTTCCATAAATCGTTCGTCAGCAGCGCTTCGAACTGCACCGCAATAAATCGCATCTTCGAAGCCAGCTGCATCCCCTGCTTGCGCAAGTAAAGGAAATCGGAACTCAGCGCACGGTTGAAGAACACCACCGCTTCGCCGCCCATGATGCCGTTCTTCGTCCCGCCGAACGACAGTACGTCAACGCCGAGATCGCGCGTGGCCTGGCGCAGGCCCTGCCCCAGTCTGACTGCCGCGTTCGCGATGCGCGCCCCGTCCATGTGCAGGAACATTTCGCGCTCATGCGCGAATTGCGCCAACTCCTGAACCTCCTCGGGCCGATACACCGTTCCCATCTCCGTGGACTGGGTAATCGAAATCACCCGCGCCTGCACATGATGCTGATCGCCGATGCCGTGATACGCACGCCGCACCTGGTCGACCGTGATCTTTCCGTCCTGGTGCGGCAGGGGAATGAGTTTGCATCCCGTATGCTTCTCCGGCGCCCCGCATTCATCGGTGTAGATATGCGCATAGTCGCTGCATAACACGGCGTGATACGGACGATTCAGAGCCTGCAACCCCAAGACATTCGCACCGGTGCCGTTGAACGTAAAGAACACATCGATGCCCTCACCGAAATGCTGCTCGAATTTGGCTACTGCGGATCGCGTGTATGGGTCATCGCCATAGGCCACCACATGCCCCTGGTTCGCGTGTGCAATGGCTTCGAAAACCTCCGGATGCACGCCAGCATTGTTGTCGCTGGCAAAGCTGCGAGAAGCCTTGGCAGAGGTCATAGCAAATCAATGTAGCAGATGGGAAAGGTCTCACCACAGAGGACACAAAGGTTTACGGAGGACAAAACGGGGTGCCCCACTTCTGGCGGGGTTTGCCAGAAGTGGGGATTTTCGATGGAGCCAGGTCGAACCGGCGTCTATGACAGATAATTTGGCGTTGGCTGCTCATGCAGCGTCAATTACAATTCATTTCCCTACTTCATGCCGCGCAAACGCACACTGATCTCTTCTCCGCTCGCATGGACGACACTGAATCTGCCGGTGTCACACCCGCCTCTCCCGGTCGTCGCCGAGCGCGGAGGCACGCAACTGCGTACGCCCCTGCCTGTCGTCATCGTCGACACCCGCGAACAGAACCCGCTCTCGTTCCGTCGTTTTCGGAGATGGTTCGCAAACATCGAGCACCACGCTCTTCCTCTTGGCGATTACTCGGTCAAAGGCATGGAAGACACGTGCGTTGTGGAGCGCAAGGATCTCGCGGACCTGATCTGCTCGTTTACCACCAACCGCGCGGTGTTTGTAAGCCGCTTGCGCCGGATGGCCGCACTGCCGCACAGCCTGCTTGTCGTCACGTCTTCGCTGACCGAAATCAAGTCGGAATATCCCTATCGCGCCGCCAATCCCAACCGCATCACCCAATCGCTCATCGCGGTGCTCACCGGGCTACGCCTGCCTTTCATCTGCACCGATACCCACGAACTCGGTGAAGAGATCGTTGCGTCGTTCCTCTATCAGACATTTCTGTATGATTGGCTGGACCGCAACGGCTACGGCCGCCACTTGGCCGATGGCGATTTGTAGCGTCGCCTTCCCGGCGGCTGTCGCGCGGGCGTGTCGCCCGCGCTTCCGGAGGACAGCAAGCCAGATGCCCGACCAATTCACCCAAGCCGATTCCGCCGCCCAACTGATACTTCAACGCACCTCACTCCGTCCCAGGATCGGCCTCGTCCTCGGCTCTGGCCTTGGCGCCTTCGCCGACTCGCTCACTGAAGCCACGGCTGTCCCCTACGCCGAGATTCCTTCCTTTCCGCAATCCACGGCGATCGGCCATGCCGGCCGCATGGTCATCGGAAACGCTGGCCGGGTTCCGGTGGCCGCCATGCAGGGGCGCGTTCATCTCTACGAGGGATACTCCGCGCGGGAGGTCGCTTTTCCGGTTCGCGTCTTCGCCCGCATGGGGATCAAGGCCGTGGTCCTGACGAATGCGGCCGGCGGCATCCACCGCGACTATTCCCAAGGCGCGCTGGTGCTGATCCGCGATCACATCAACCTGCAAGGGACGAATCCGCTAGTCGGTCCGAACGAGGAGCGCTTCGGCGCCCGCTTTCCGGACATGACGCGCGCCTACTCCCAGGAATTTCGCGAGATCGTCCGCGAAGAAGCCGCCAAGCTGAAGATTCAGCTACATGACGGTGTCTACGCAGCTCTGCTCGGCCCGAGCTACGAAACTCCGGCCGAGATCGACTACCTGCGCCGCATTGGCGCCGACCTGGTGGGAATGTCGACCGTGGCGGAGGTGATCGCCGCCCGCCACATGGGACTGAGAGTTCTCGCAATTTCGTGCGTGACCAACATGGCGGCTGGAATTCTCGACCAACCACTCTCTCACAGCGAAGTGCTGGAAACCGGCGAACGCGTGAAGTCCACGTTCGAAGCCCTGCTGCGCGCAGTCCTACCGCCGATAGCGGCAACACTCGCGTAGCGACAGCCGCCTCGGCTGTCCTGCGATGCGAAGCGAGCGGCCCCGAAGAACGGTACTATTGCTCCGCCCGCGAAATCTCTAGCGATACCGGTGGTTTGATGCCGTAGATCGCCGCGAAACTCCTCTGATTCACCGCAAGCGCCAAATGCCCTCGCGAGTCGATGTACAGCAAAGGATCTCCGATCCGAACGTTGCTGAATGTCTTCACGAACTTCACCTTCAACTCTTTGTTGCCAAGCCGCACTGTAACTTCCTGGCCGCGCTGATAGTCGAGCTTCAGAAAATCGCTCCCCTCGACGTTTGTCACAAGGTTGCCGAACGGCCCGTCAGTCGCAATGACCATGGCACTGAGCCCGTGTTCGTCGACCTTCGGGACTTTTAGATTGAGCTGCACTAAGTCCTTCACCGCCATCTCCGGACCGACTGTGGTCCAGTCGTCGCCGCGGGCCAGGTGCGCACCTACAGGCGAGAAAATGTCGCGTCCATGAAATGTCGACGACAATTTGCTACCGATCATCCACTCCGGGTTCGTGATCTCACGGACCGCGTCGATTCCGTCCCTTTCCTCGACTAGCGTGATCAAGCCGTTGTCAGGCAGCACGAAATACTGTCCCTTCCTTGAATGCGCCACGATTGCCTTTCGTGAACTGCCCACGCCCGGATCCACGACCACGACGAAAACCGTTCCCGCCGGATAGTACGGTGTCGCACCATACAGGAAGCGCGAGCCATCCACGATCGAGAAAGGCGGGACTTGATGTGTCAGATCGACAACGCGCACGTCCGGCATGATTCCGTACATCACACCCCGGCAAATCGCCACGGAGTCATCGACCACACCAAAATCCGTCATGAACACGATCGTAGGCGGATACTTGCGTCCCGCGCCGTCATTTGCCCACGATTCCGTTGGAATTACTGAAAACAAGACCAGGACAACTGCCAGTACCATCGCAATATGAACACTGCGACAAACCTGGCGCGTCTCAGAGAAATTCATCTAGCTCTCCTTGACCTTCACTTGGAATGGACCAACATAGTAGTCTTTCCCACGCCGCGGCTGGAGATCGAGATTTCGCATGTTTCTTTCGACTGTCGGAGCAAGTCCACAATTCTAATCAAAGCTCTGAGAAGCTGGAACGTCGCCGCCTGCAAACCGTGACCGCAGTGCCGCAGTTATAATTCTGTTGAGCATCCCGCTCGATTAATTTCGGAGGCTCTCATGCCGCAAGCCATCCCCGAGAAGTACAAAGATCTTTTCCAGAAACGGGCCTTCGCCAGCCTAGGCACTCTCATGCCTGATGGACGCCCCCAGGTCACACCGGTCTGGGTCGACTTTGAGGGTGAGCATGTCATTTTCAATTCGGCTCGAGGCCGGCAGAAAGACAAGAATGTCCGCCGCGACCCGCGCGTCGCGCTCGCCATCATCGATCCCGAGAACCCGTATCGATATCTCGAAATCCGCGGCCGTGTGGTTGAGATCACCGAGGACGGCGCCGCGGAGCACATCAACAAGATGGCGAAGAAATATCTTGGCGTGGACAAATATCCCTACGGCCAACCCGGGGAAGTGCGCGTACTCTACAAGATCAAACCCGAACACACGACGGTGATGGGATAGGCATAGCGGACGCCGGTGCGACCGATGGAATTGAGAACATCTTGGGGCCTTAGCCCCTGTGAGGCTCTATCCGCACTTACAATCTCTGCTTCTTGGGTTTTGGCAACGTCAACCGGACGCTATTCCAGCTTCTCGATGACCGCGCCGCGGAATTGCGGAATCGATACGGTATCGCTTTCCGAATTACAGGTATCGCTTCCCGTCGCTTGGGCTGGATCGCCAATCCGAATGGGCTCGATTTGTCTGGTGCTGGCACACCAGCCCGCGACCTGTCGAAAGTGCAAGAGCTGCCCGGCGCGAGTAAATGCTCGAACGTGAAGGATTGGCTCTCCGCTGCTCAAGCAGAGGTTCTCTTCGAAGCCACTTCGCTCAATGTGGAAAACGGCCAGCCCGCCATCGACCACATCCGCGCCGCGCTCGAGCACGGAGCCCACGCCATCACCGCCAATAAGGGCCCGATTGTCCACGCGTATCGCGAACTCCGCGATCTGGCTGCGAGCAAGGGAAAGCGCTTCCTGTTCGAATCTACAGTCATGGACGGCGTTCCCATCTTCTCCCTTTTCGACCAACTTCCAGTGATCCTCCTGCAAGGTTTTTATGGAATCCTGAACTCAACGACCAACGTGATCCTCAGCCAAATGGAACAAGGCATAAGTTTCGACGAGGCGCTGAAGAAAGCGCAGGAACTGGGTGTCGCCGAGACCGACGCCACTCACGACGTCGACGGTTGGGATGCCGCCGTGAAAACCGCTGCGCTCGTCACAGTCCTGATGGGCACACCGATCCGACTCGATCAAATCCATCGCGAAGGGATTCGTGACTTGACTCCGCAAGCGGTCCGCACTGCGAAGCGTGACGGCTGGCCGTTCAAGTTAGTGTGCCGCGCCCGCCGCACGGCGCATGGTGTCGAAGCAAGCGTCGCACCGGAAAAGATACTGAGCACGCAGCCCATGGCGAAGATCACTGGCACGTCGTCTTACATCTATTTTGAAACCGATATCTTCCCCGGATTAGCTGTGACGGAGGAAGACCCCGGCCTCTACGCAACGGCCTATGGTTTATTTGCAGATTTCATCAGAATCGCGAAATCGTAGCGCCGTCGCCTCGCCGGCTGTCGGGAGCGCATCTTGCGCTCGCACCCGCGGCCCATTGAAATTGCTTTCGTTTCGTTGCAATACTCCGACTCAGAAAATCACAGCTTCCCGCCCTTCCGCATCGCCTCCACCACGATCTTGATAGCCGCCGTCACGTCCTCTGGCGCTTCCAACTCCATGTTGTGTCCGCTCTTCACGATCACTTGTTTGCTATTGGTCGAGAGTTTCACCAGCATGGCCTGGCCGTCCTTGCGCTCTTTCTCCAGTTGGGCGGCAGGAACGTCCTGATCGTTTCCGTAACCGCCCTCAGCGCGCGTGAGCACAACCAGCGGGATCGCTCCCAGCCTGCCCGCCTGCGAAGTCTTCATCCACTTGGCAAAGTACTCTCCCGACCAATCCGTCTGGCTGCCTTCTGCATCCTGGATGTCGAGCAGCGACTGTGCCCACAGCTGCAACTTCTGTTCGGCCTCAGGAAGGGCTTTGTACAGCGGATCTAACTGTGGCGGACGCTGGGGCGCTGCATCGGGCGGCAGGCTTGGCTTATCGGAAGCCTTCATCTCTTCCCGCGCCTCCGGAATCGGTCTGCCCTTCGCATCGTCCCCGAGTTTTAGCGTCTTCCCGCCACCGATGCCTACGCGCATGCCTTCAAAGGCCGCGTCCACCTGCACCATCCCGGCAACGTCCTTCGGGTAAACCATCGCGAAGTTTCTGATCACCGGCCCGCCGTACGAGTGGCCCACCAGGACATAAGGTCCTTTCTCGCCAAGCTTCGCGAGGGCATCGCGCAATTCCAGGTTGATCTGTGCAAATGTTCGCGGCTTCGGGCCGGGATCGCTCCACGCGTATCCCGCGCGGTCGTACGTACAAATTCGCGTGAACTGCGAAACCCGTGTCTGCACCAGGACCCAATCGAAGGAGAAATCACCCAAGCCGTTCTCGACGACAACCGTCGGGCTACCTTTGCCGCTGCAGTTGACGTGCAGCCGATGCCCGCCGAGATCCACAAGCTTTCCAGTTGGCCGAGGCACCGAGGACGGTTGCCCCCAAACGCCGAAGCCAGCGCTAAACAAAAGCCCCAGAAGACAACAGATAGTTGTTCTGTTTTGCATTTGCAGTCCCCCCGCGTCACAGCGCGCTTCCCAAGAAACGCAACCTGAGGCTCTCCGGTTCCCCACCATGAGAAAATAACTTTTCATCAATGCCCATCACCGAGACTACCGCCCCAGCTTTCGACCTGAACTACGTACGTTCTCAGTTTCCTGCGCTCTCGCAGACTGTGAACGGCCACCCCGCCGCATTTCTCGACGGTCCGGGTGGCACGCAGGTCCCGCAGCGCGTGATCGACGCCATCTCTGCCTACCTGAGCCACGACAATGCAAACACCGGCGGGGCTTATTCCACCAGCCGCCACACCGACGCGATGATCGCCCGCGCTCGCGGCGCGATGGCCGATTTTCTCCACTGCGGCGCCGGCGAAATCGTCTTCGGTCCCAACATGACAACGCTGACATTCGCGATGTCACGCGCGATCGGCCGCGACCTCAAGCCTGGAGATGAAATCCTGGTCACGCGTCTCGACCACGATGCTAATGTCTCTCCTTGGATCACCATGGCCGAAGACCGCGGCGTCACCGTCCGCTGGGCCGAGATTCACGACCAGGACTGCACGCTCGACATGGCCGATCTCGCCTCGAAAATCAACAAGAACACGAGATTGGTCGCAGTCGGCTACGCATCAAATGCGGTCGGCACGATCAACCCGGTCAAGCAGATCGTGGAACTCGCCCATAAAGTCGGAGCGCTCGTTTATGTTGACGCCGTTCATTACGCCCCGCATGGCCTCATCGACGTTGCCGCCCTCGAATGCGATTTCCTCGCCTGCTCAACCTACAAATTCTTCGGACCTCACATG
>Ga0335070_10008911_pt1 | contig 11785 bp, 12 predicted proteins | sample Lox_Sample_13_FD_206722 | JGI IMG/M metagenome (GOLD analysis project Ga0335070, IMG submission 206722) | Soil microbial communities from Loxahatchee National Wildlife Refuge, Florida, United States - Lox_Sample_1.3 | ecosystem: Environmental > Terrestrial > Soil > Wetlands | place: USA...
CGCCGGCCGTATTCAGTGGTCTTGTTCGATGAAATTGAAAAAGCGCATCCCGACGTCTTCAACGTGCTGCTGCAAGTCTTGGATGATGGGGTCCTGACCGACAGTCTTGGCCGCAAGGTGGACTTCAAGAATACCGTCGTCATCATGACTTCCAATATCGGCACCAAGAACATCCAGAAGGGAGTCTCGTTGGGGTTCCAGAGTACTGAAGGCGAGGCGGCCAGACGGAAGAAGGAAGAAGTGATCGGGGAGTTGCGGAAATCGTTCAGTCCGGAGTTCTTGAACCGGATCGACGAAATTGTGATCTTCCATCAGTTGGAGAAAGAGCAGCTCTACAGCATTCTCGATATTCTCATTCGCGAGCTCAATCTTCGTCTGTTGGAGAAGGGGATTGAAATCGAGGTCGACGACGAAGTCAAACAGTGGCTCATCAAAGAAGGGTACGAGCCGCTTTATGGGGCCAGACCGATGCGCAGGGCGATTCAGCGTGCGATTGGCGATCCGCTCTCTGATGAGCTCATCAGGGGACGGTTCAAGGACAGCCGCAAAGTCAAAGTGGTGCTGCGTGACGGCGCTCCCGCCTTCGTGGAACAGGAAGCGATGGCGGGTGTATAATCAGCGCGGCGCCACCGCCAGCCAGTGGTAGTCACGCCCCCTGCGGCTGTCAGCCGCAGGGGGCGTGGTGTTTGTGGACGGCACTACGGTATGCTTTCGCCCATGATTCATCCTCACCCGCTTGAGTCCCCAATCCCTGTCACGGACCTGCAGAAGCCCGTGCTCGGAATTGAATCCTCGTGTGATGAAACGGCCGCCGCCGTTCTAGCGCGCGACGGCTCTGTCCTTTCAAACGTGGTGGCGTCGCAAACGGCTGTCCATGAGAAATTTGGCGGTGTCGTGCCTGAACTGGCGGCCCGGGCCCATATCAGTCAGATCAACGAAGTGGTCAGGGATGCGCTGATTCAGGCGCGTCTGTCCATGAACGATCTTGGTGCGATTGCGGTTACCCAAGGGCCTGGGTTGGCCGGCGCGCTGTTGGTCGGAGTGACTTATGCCAAGGCGTTGAGCTACGGATTGGGTATTCCCTTGATTGGGGTGAACCACTTGGAAGGGCACATCGCGTCAGCCTGGCTGGCTGATCCAACATTCCCGTTGCCATGTGTCGTGCTGGTCGTGTCGGGGGGGCACACGCATTTATACAGGAAAGAGCGGACTGGCCAGTGTCTCTTGCTTGGCTGCACCAGAGATGACGCCGCAGGAGAGGCGTTTGACAAAGGTGCGCAGATGCTGGGCCTGGAGTTTCCAGGAGGGCAGGCAATCGACCGACTCGCTCGACAGGGCGATGCTAAGGCGATTCCGTTCCCGCGCTTTCATCAGCGGAAGACCAGTCTGGAGTTCAGTTTCAGCGGGCTCAAGACATCATTGCTGTACACACTGCGCAAGATGAACGATCACACGCAAAGAGAGAAAATGGCCGATCTGGCAGCGGGCTACCAGGAGGCCATCGTGCAGGTGTTGGTAACCAAGGCGTTTGCGGCGCTTGCCCATACAGAACTCTCCGCACTGGCGGTAGTGGGAGGGGTGTCGGCCAATTCTCGATTGCGGGTACTGTTGGCTGAACGAGCTGAGCGGGAAGGCGTTCGGCTGGCCTTGCCGCCCTCAATCTATTGCACGGATAATGCGGCCATGATCGCTTTAGCTGGTCAGCAAATGCTCATGAACGATTCGCAAGGCGGGCGTCATGTCGACATCCAGCCGTCGCTCCAGCAGAGCGTTGTTCGTCAATCGGGCTATCAGGGGGAGAGCGCCCATTCCTGATCTCCATGGCCAGCTGACGGGTCTCCGCGCCAGCCAGGTATCGGCGATTGCCCGGCTCTATCGGCGCCGTGTGCCCCATGACAAGATCCTCACGCCGGAGCTCGCCAAGACAATGTGCCAGCTGACCCTCGAAATCCGGCGCCCCATCGCCGTCGTGCTGACACGCAGGGGGCTTGTGCAAGAAATTATTGTGGGGACAGATCTCGCGCTGTCGCCGGCGACATCCGCGCAATTTCGTGCGGGGCCTCGGTCACTACGAGGGTTACGGCTTGTTAGAACACAGCTGCGTGATCAGCCGCTGAGTCAGGAAACGCTCACCGATCTAGCCTACCTCCGGCTCGACCTGATCGGCACCCTTTCGGTGTTGCCAGACGGAAATCCAGGCAATCTGTATCTCGCGCATCTGCTTCCGCCTGACGGAACCGGCCGGCTCTGCAATGTCCTGAAAGCGGTCCCCTTTCATCAGTGCGCTCTCCAATTCGATCGATTTATCGAAGAGCTGGAAGCAGAGGTGCATGTGGCGCGCGCCCGTCAAACAGTGCATGGCGGCGATGAGTCGGCGATCTTGGTCAGCGCTTCACCGCATGGACGGGCGGAACAGGAAGAGCGGTTGATCGAGTTGGCCGAGCTGGCGAAATCAGCCGGAGTGCGGGTCATCGATCGCATAGCACAACGGACGGCGGATGGATACCAGCGGCATCTGCTGGGAAGCGGGAAATTAAAGGATGTGCTAATCCAAACGCTTCATAAAGGTGCCGACATGGTGATTTTCGACCAGACCCTGTCACCTGCCCAATCACGAGCGATTGCGGAGATGACCGATATCAAAGTTCTCGATCGCACGCAGCTCATTTTGGACATCTTTGCCCGCCGAGCCCACACCAGGGAAGGAAAGGTCCAGGTCGAGCTGGCACAACTGCGGTATCTCTTGCCGCGATTGTTGGGAAAAGGCACGCAGCTCTCCCGTCTGGGCGGGGGGATCGGAAGCAGAGGGCCCGGTGAAACAAAGCTAGAGTCTGACCGCAGACGGGTGCATGACCGTATTACCCATCTGGAACGGGATCTTGCCCAGTTTGCTAAGCATCAGGGCCAGCGCCGAGCGCGCCGAGGCCGCCAGGGGTTACCCGTGGTGTCGTTGGTCGGCTACACGAACGCAGGAAAATCCACCTTGCTCAATGTCCTGACCAAGAGTCATGTTTCGGCGGACAACCGCATGTTTGAAACGTTGGACACCACCAGCCGCCGACTCCGCTTTCCCGAAGATCGTGAGATCATCGTGACCGATACGGTGGGGTTCATTCGGGATCTTCCGAAAGAATTAGTCGGCGCGTTTCGGACTACTCTGGAAGAGTTGCATGAGGCGGATCTTCTGCTCCACGTTGTCGATGCGGGAGCCGCTGATGTCGATGTGCAAGTCAGCGCCGTGGTTGACGTGTTGCGGGACCTCGGTCTGGAATCGATTCCTCGAATGCTGGTACTCAACAAATGCGATCGCCTTCCGCCAGACCAGGTCGGGCTGCTCTCCAGGCGCTACCGTGCGATCGGTATCTCCGCCATCCGACCGGAAACCTTGCGACCGTTGCTGGCAGAACTCTATGCCCATGTGAGCCGGCTTACAGCGGACCGGACGGCAACTCTGCCGGGTCGGCCACAGGACGAGGAGCCAGCCCTTGCATCTCGCCCATGACCGGCGGCACAATCGCTCCACTGCGATGAAGGGGCGCACCTCAGGCACAGTACAGACAGGGACAACTCCCTCAAAAATTGCCAAGGTTCTACTCCGGTCCATGGCAACGGCAGAGGTGGAGCTGGCCCATTGCTCCCCCTGGGAATTACTGGTGGCGACGATTCTTTCCGCGCAATGCACCGATCAACGGGTGAATCAGGTGACACCCGCCCTCTTCAAACGATATCCCACACCTTCCCAGATGGCTCAGGCGGAACCGGCTGAATTGGAGGGGCTGATAAAACCGACCGGATTCTACAAGAGCAAAGCGAAACATCTGATTGGTTGCGCACGAGCTGTAAGTGAACGGTTTCATGGTGCAATCCCCACGACAATTGAGGACTTGACGTCCATTCCCGGTGTGGGCCGAAAAACCGCCAATGTCATTTTGGGAGCGGCCTTCGGCCAGCCTGCTGTCGTTGTGGATACGCACGTGAAACGGGTGGCGAATCGACTGAACTTGGCCGACTCGGACGATCCAGAGACAATCGAATTGAATCTTCAGCGGATATTTCCCAAGCCCCAGTGGACTGATATCTCGCAGCGCCTGTTGTTGCATGGACGATATGTGTGTGTAGCCCGAAAGCCTCGATGCGGGGACTGCGTCCTGTTCGACCTGTGCCGGTGGAAAGGAAAACAAGACCGATGATCAAGAGTATGACGGGATTTGGTCGGCGGCAAGGTGCCTGGCAGGACGGGACGGTGACCGTCGAGATTCGTTCGGTGAACCACCGGTTCTTAGAAGCGTCCATTCGCATGCCAAAATCGATCGGACGGCTTGAAGAGGCGTTTAAAAAAACCATTCAAGAACACTGTGCGCGCGGCCGGGTCGAACTCACGGTGTTTGTTCAAGGTAACCGGGGAGGAGCGCGGTCTCTTCAACTTGACGCTGGGTTGGCGAAACAGTACTATCAATCCCTCCGTACTCTCCAGCGCAGTTTGAAACTCGGCGGTTCCATTGACATCGGGATTGTGGCAGGGTTTCGCGATGTGCTCACTGTGTCGGATCAACCGACCGAAGATCAGAAACTCGCGAAACTCGTGGAGAAACTCGGCCTCTTGGCGGTACATGACCTGGTCAGGATGCGGAGAAAAGAAGGCGCACTGTTGGCCCAAGATCTCGCCAAACGTCTGGAGATCCTTGGAGGATTGACAGGGCAGGTGGCCGACCGAGCGCCGGCTGTAGTCCAAGAGTCATTCCTTCGTATGAAAAGCCGAGTCGAGAAGTTGTTGGACGGTCCTGCTCCGGATCTCCCTCGACTGCACCAAGAACTGGCCCTCTATGCCGAGCGTTCCGACATTACAGAAGAATTGGTCAGGTTGGATGCCCATATGATACAGTTTGGCCAGACGGTACAAAGCACTCAACCGGTCGGAAAGACATTAGATTTTCTGCTTCAGGAAATGGGGCGTGAGGTCAACACGATCGGTTCGAAAGCCAATGATACGGTGATTGCCGCGACCGTCGTTCAAATGAAAGCCGAACTCGAGCGTCTTCGCGAGCAGGTACAGAACGTGGAATGAAGAGGGGTATGACTGCCAACACGATCCCATCTGATTCCGCATCTGCCGAGGGACGATCTGTCCAGGAACGCCGGGGGATTCTCTTCATTGTGTCGGCGCCTTCAGGGGCGGGAAAGACGACGCTCTGCAAACAGCTTGTGGCCTCAATGCCAGGGCTGTGGCATTCAGTCTCCTACACCACGAGAAAACCGCGGGTGGGGGAAGAAGGGGGGCGCGAATATTATTTTGTCGAGGAAGATACATTCCAGGACCTCATGGCGCACCATGAGTTTTTAGAGTATGCCCACGTGTACGGCAACTGGTACGGCACGCCGCGAAAGGCCTTGATGGATAGGTTGGAACAAGGCGTCAATGTCTTGCTGGAGATCGATGTACAGGGTGCGCTACAGATAAAGAAGAAGTTCGAGGATGCGGTCTTGATCTTCATTCTTCCCCCGTCCCTGGAGACGCTGCGTGAGCGGCTGTTGAGCCGCGCCTCGGACTCCCCGGAGGTCATTCAGCGCCGCCTTCAGAAAGTGAAGGAGGAGGTGTGGAGTTTCCGGGAGTACTACTACATCGTCAGGAACGACGATTTGGGGCAATCCTTGCGTGAGCTGCAGAGCATTTTTCTTGCGGAGCAGCTTAAGACAAAACGGCTGGATATGAACTGGTTCGAACAGAATTTCATTCTCGACAGAGACCCCAAGCACAATCAACGGGACCCATCAACCTCTACCTAGCAGGAGTGTACATCATGGTCGACATGCTGAGTCTATTGCCCCAATACACACCCACTGAATTCGATTCACGGCACAGGTTGGTAATCGTCGCCTCCCAGCGGGCCAAACATTTGACCCAAGGAGCGAAGCCATCCGGTCCGTCACGGTTCACGAAAGAGACAACCGCTGCGCTGGATGAAGTTCTGCGCGGCAAGGTCTCCTACCTGATCGGTAAAGAAGCGAGGGACGCGACGAAGGAAGCGAAGCGAGGAAAAGAAGGCGAGACCGAGCGCATCGCCATGATGACGGGAGAAGACGCCCGGGAGATCAAGAAAGAGTTAAGCGTCTATGTCGACGATACCGCGAAACCGGCCGAAGCTCCGGCCGAGGAGTAATGGTGGATCCTGATAGACCGACGGTGCAGTTGCGTGGCAAGCGCCTTGTGTTGGGCGTCACCGGAAGCATTGCCGCGTTTAAGGCGGTCGGATTGCTGCGGACATTGAAGGGTCATGATGCGTCTGTTTCCGTTGTGATGACGACCAGCGCGACGAAATTCGTGACACCGCTGACCTTCGAGGTCCTGTCCGGCGAACCGGTGACGACCGATCTTTTCCAGGCTCATGAGGAGATGAAACATCTGACCGTCCCCGAGGGTGCTCACGCCGTCATTGTCGCGCCGGCGACAGCGAACTTTTTAGCCAAAGCCGCGGTCGGGTTGGCCGATGACGTGCTCTCTACGATGCTGCTCACGGCTCGTTGTCCGCTGATCGTTGTGCCGGCCATGGATGGTGGCATGTGGGAACATCCCACTGTTATTGAGCATGTGAGGACGCTTCGATCACGTGGGGTCGTCGTGCTCGACCCTGAAGTGGGCCCCCTGGCATCTGGGCAGATCGCACAAGGAAGGCTGGCAACCGAATCGAGGATCATAGAGGCCGTACAAACTGCATTGGCCGTGCAGGCCGATTGGCTGGGACAACGGGTGCTGGTTTCTGCAGGACCGACCCAAGAAGCGATCGATCCTGTGCGGTTCATCTCCAATCGCTCCTCGGGCAAGATGGGCTACGCAATTGCGGAGGCCGCTCGTGATCGGGGGGCCGACGTCGTTCTGGTGACCGGCCCGACCGCACTGACACCGCCGTCTGGCGTTGAGGTTGTTCCTGTCGTATCAGCCCATGAGATGGCCGAGGCGCTATCCCGGCATTTTGATTGGGCCACGGTGGTGATCATGGCGGCAGCAGTTGCAGATTTTCGTCCCAAGGAACAGGCCGAACACAAACTCAAAAAGGGTGGCCGCGCGGCATTTTCGCTCGAACTGGAGACGGCCCCTGACATCCTCTCAATGTTATCCGCCCGACGGACCACGCAGATTCTGGTCGGGTTTGCAGCGGAGACTGAGCGACTGATCGCGCATGCCACGGCGAAGCTGGCCGCCAAAGGCCTCGATATGATCGTCGGCAATGATGTGACGAAAGAAGGAGCAGGATTCGGCAGCGACGACAATGCCGCCATTGTCCTAACACGCACCGGTGGCCAGAAAGAGTTCGGAGTGATGCCGAAACGCCGGCTGGCCGACGCTATCTTGACCGAAGTGCGGGGACTCAAGTCGATAGGACACCCCTCTCCTCTGGCGACGGAGTAGCGATGGGATCAGGCGCCAACAAACCCACAAATGCGGCAGAAATCGATCGATTGGCCTTGGAGGTCGCCACGGATCCGGGATCGAAGGCCTTCATGCCGCTGGCGGAAGAATATGGCAAAGCCGGCATGTGGGGTGAGGCGGCGGCGGTTCTTGAGGACGGGTTGAAAGTCTATCCACAGTTCATTACCGCTATGGTGGCGCTGGGACGAGCCTATGATCAGTTGAATCAACCAGTCAAAGCCGCTGCAGTTCTCGAAGAAGCGGTCAAGCTGAGTCCAGATAATCTTCGTGCGCACCGAACCTTGGCCAAGATCTATGTTGCCCAAGGGTCGAAAGAATCCGCGCTGCAATCATGTAGAGCTATTCTCGCAGTCAATAAACAAGATCAGGAAGCTTTGGCATTATGCGCTAAATTGCAGTCAAGCGACGCTCGGGACTCTCCGGTGTCATCGGATGTCGTGGCCCCGACAGAGGCCAAACCGGCCGGAGAATCGGCTGGTGCTGATGGCCTCAAGGAAGAGGCTGAGGATGTTCGCCCGTTCGAAAATAGGTCTCCAGTTGAAGTGAATGCGGCGATGGGACCCTCCCAAAGAGAGAAAAAGGGTGTGGCTCAGCTTCAACGGTGGCTTGACAACATCGAGTCCCATCGGCGCGACCGAAACCATTCCATCGGATGATGGACACTAACTTGCCAAATAGTTCAACAGTTTGACCCTCCTGAGCCAGACTGCTAAAATGCCGCCTCTTATACCATTCAGGTGAATGCGGTCAGGACCTCGTCAAAGGCGCTGTATCCGATTATGTTGCGTGTGCTGGTCCTGCATGGCCCTAATCTCAATCTTCTCGGAAGCCGTGAGGAATCGATCTACGGTACGGCGACGCTTCGGGATATTGATGCCTCCTTGCGGGGGCTCAGCAGCGACCTTGGAGTGACGCTTGATATCCGCCAGTCCAATATAGAGGGAGAATTGGTGACGTGGATTCAGGAGGCGCGAGGGAAGTATCAGGGCATCATCATTAACCCGGCGGCCTACACCCATACGAGCGTTGCCATACGAGATGCGTTGGTAGCCGTGGACATGCCCATCGTGGAGGTCCACCTTTCGAATATTTACCGGCGCGAAGAGTTCCGCCGGCATTCATACGTCTCCGGAGTGGCGTTAGGGCAAATCTCCGGACTGGGTCCGACCGGCTACTTGCTTGCGCTCCGAGGATTATACGACCATCTCTCATCGAATGAGCGGAAGCCGGGCCGAATCGGGAGCCGATCGGGACGTGGCACGAAGACACGCAAGCCGTGAACAGACACAAGTTGTGATTTTTACATGAAGGGGGCCTAGAGTGATTTCGACGGTCGATTTTCGCAGCGGTGTTCGCCTCATGGTAGAGGGCGAACCGTTCTATATTGTGGAATTTCAGCATGTAAAGCCTGGGAAAGGCGGGGCCTTCGTTCGTACCAAGCTGAAGAGCTATCTTTCTGGGAACGTCCTCGATCGGACCTTTCGATCGGGGGAGCGGTTCGACGAGCCTGACTTGGAAGAACGGGACATGCAGTTTCTCTACGCCACTGGAGATGCGTATACCTTCATGGACACAGAGACGTACGAGCAGCTGACGTTTGAAAAAAACCAGCTGGGTGAGAACGCGGATCTGCTGAAAGAGAATATGACCGTAAAGATTCTCGTCTATGAGCATCGGCCGATCGCCGTCGAACTTCCCAATTTTATCGAGCTCAAGGTTGTCGACGCAGATCCCGGGGTGCGAGGTGACACCGCTTCGGGAGGAACCAAGCCGGCAGTCGTTGAAACCGGCGCGACCATCAAGGTGCCGCTCTATTTGGAAGTCGGGACCGTGATCAAAATCGACACCCGCACCAGGTCCTATGTGGAGCGTGTCAGGTGAGCAAGCGCCGATCGTCTTCGTCGAAGAAGCGCCCCCGCGCCATTGTCCTCCCGGCCACATTCAATTCCGGATCTGAGGATCACTTACTGACCGGTGGCCAAACCAAGCAGATTCAAGATCTTATCGATCTCCTTCGTAGAAATAATCTCACCGAGTTAGAGCTTGAGCGACAGGGGGTACGAATCCGTGTCCGTCATGAAGCCGGCGCCAAAGCTGTGACAGTATCTGCACAGGAAACCGTCCCGAGCACCACTCCGCCTGCGGTTCGGCCCACTGCAGCTACCGGTCTGTCTCCAGAAGACACGGCCGGACTGGTGACTATCACTTCTCCTATCGTTGGGACATTTTACCGATCTCCGTCCCCGGACGCGGATGCGTATGTCGAGGAAGGTGATTTCGTGAAGAAGGGGCAGGTATTGTGCATCGTGGAAGCGATGAAACTGATGAACGAAATTGAGTCCGAGACGGACGGGCGCATCGTGAAGATTCTCGCGGAGAGCACCAAGCCGATCGAGTATGGCCAGGCGTTGTTTTTGATTGATCCCAAAGCCACCGCGTAGTTCGTTCTCCCCGTACCGGAGCCAACACGTGTTCAAGAAAGTTCTCGTTGCCAATCGCGGAGAAATCGCGCTGCGGGTGATTCGAGCCTGTAAAGAGCTTGGTATCAAGACCGTGGCCATTCATTCCGAACCCGATGCAGCAGGTCTGCATGTGCGTGCGGCCGATGAAAGGGTGTGTGTCGGTCCCGCAGACGCTGCGCTGAGTTATCGCAATATTCCCAATGTGCTGAGTGCCGCGGAGATCACCGGCGTGGATGCCATTCATCCCGGGTACGGGTTCCTGTCAGAGAACGCGCACTTTGCGGAAGTGTGCGAGTCCATCGGTGTCAAATTTATCGGCCCGACCTCTGAAAACATCGCCATGATGGGAGACAAGGCCAAAGCTCGTGAGGTCGTGGCCAAGCGGGGATTGCCGGTGACCCCGGGCAGTCTGGGTGAATTGCGGAGTGAGGACGATGCGTTGCAAGCTGCGCAGAAGATCGGGTTCCCCGTGATCATCAAAGCGACAGCAGGAGGCGGGGGGCGCGGCATGCGGGTTGTGAATAAGGCCGAGGATTTGGGGCGGGCCTTTCAAGCCGCACAAGCCGAAGCGAAGTCCACATTCGGCAATGAAGGCGTCTATTTGGAACGGTACTTTCTCGAGCCCCGTCATATCGAAGTTCAAGTACTGGCCGATCACCGGGGCCATGTCATCCATCTGGGCGAGCGCGATTGTTCGATCCAACGGCGGCATCAAAAGCTGGTGGAAGAGACTCCCTCTCCAGTGATCGATGACAAGCTTCGTCGGGAGATCGGCCGCGTCGCCATCGAGGCCGTCAAGGCTGTGCAGTACCGGAATGTTGGGACGGTGGAATTTCTGCTCGACAAGGACCGCAATTTCTTTTTCATGGAAGTGAACACCCGTATTCAGGTTGAACACCCCATCACCGAGATGGTGACCGGCATCGATCTGATTAAGGAGCAAATTCGCCTGGCGGCAGGCCAGACCCTGACCATCAGGCAGCAGGATGTCACGATCAACGGCCATAGCATAGAATGCCGAATCAACGCGGAGGACCCGGAAAAGTTCACGCCCTCGCCTGGCCTGATCACCAAGTACAGCGCTCCCGGAGGGTTCGGGGTTCGAGTCGATTCCGCCATGGAGTCCGGTGCGACGGTTGTCCCGCACTATGACTCGATGATTGCAAAGCTGATTACCCATGGACGAGATCGGCAAGAGGCCATCGCCCGCATGCGACGAGCCCTCGACGAATTTGTGATCGATGGCATCAAAACGACGATCCCGCTTCATCGAAGAATCTTCGACGACTCCGATTTCCAGAAAGGCCATGTCTCCACAGCATTTCTGGAGCAATTGCTGGCCCGATAGGCTTCCCGGCCATTCTGCGCTGCTCCTCCACTCGATCCCCGTCCTATCCTAGTGGTAGCCTGTCGCCAGTCAGATGATTCACCACTGGCATCTTGATAAAATGGTTCCGTCCTGGCGATGTTGCGGTAGGATGACATAATGAAGCGGATTGGAATCATACTTGGAGTCGTCGCGATCGGGTTGGCCATCGGCGGCTATGTATTGTTTAACGGAGAACGCAAGGAGCCGGTGCGATATCGAACGGCCGAGATTGAACGGGGATCGGTCATGTCTGTTGTCAGCGCAATAGGGACGATCAATCCCGTCGTGTCGGTCCAGGTCGGCACCCAGGTGTCGGGGATGGTCAAGAGTCTTCATGCGGATTTCAACACGCGGGTCAAGGCTGGAGATACCGTGGCAGTTATCGATCCGGAGCCGTTCAAGGCCCGGCGTGAACAGGCGGCAAGCAATCTCGAAATGGCGCGGTCGAGCGTGGCCCGAGCCAGGGCGGACCTGGCGCAGCGAAAGCGTGAGTGGGACCGGGTACAATCACTGGTGGAACAGCAATTC
>Ga0335070_10008912_pt1 | contig 11784 bp, 10 predicted proteins | sample Lox_Sample_13_FD_206722 | JGI IMG/M metagenome (GOLD analysis project Ga0335070, IMG submission 206722) | Soil microbial communities from Loxahatchee National Wildlife Refuge, Florida, United States - Lox_Sample_1.3 | ecosystem: Environmental > Terrestrial > Soil > Wetlands | place: USA...
TCATCGGCGTCGCGTCCGCCCATCGGCATCACGTAGATGGTGGCGAGCCGCAAGTCCGCGCTCATGCGCACTTCTGGCACGGTGATGAGATGGCCCTCGATGACCGGATCGTGCACGTCGCCGCGCGTGAGCATCTCCGCCATCGCATGGCGCACCAGTTCGCCCACGCGCAGCTGACGCTGCGAGCCGCCGCCGGGGGCGGTATCGCGATGTTTTTGCTTATGCCGTGCCATAAAATTCAAACTCTCATGTCGTCTCGGCCGGACTTGTCCCCGCCATCCACGTCTTGCTTCCTTACACTGAAGGGAAGGCGTGGATGCCCGGCACAAGGCCGGGCATGACGGTGGAAAATGATGGAGTGTTCCTAAGCCGTAGTTGTGAGATTCGGACTCACAAGCTGCGTTGAATCGTCTCCACCCGGTAGCATTCGATCACGTCGCCTTGCCGCATGTCCTGGTAGTTCTCGAAGGCCATGCCGCATTCCATGCCGGCGCCGACTTCGCGCACGTCGTCCTTGAACCGTTTCAATTGCGAAAGCTTGCCCTCGTGGACGACGACGTTGTCGCGGATCAGCCGTACATTGGCGCCGCGCTCCACGGTGCCGTCGGTGACGCGGCAGCCCGCCACGTTGCCGACCTTGGAGACCTTGAAGACCTCCAGGATCTGCGCGTTGCCCAGCATGGTTTCGCGCAGCGTCGGCGCGAGCAGACCGGACATCGCCTTCTTCACGTCGTCGACGAGGTCGTAGATGATGTTGTAGTAGCGGATCTCGATGCCGGCGCGCTCGGCCGCCTCGCGCGCCTCCTTGTTGGCGCGCACGTTGAACGCGATGATCGGAACGCCGGAGGCTTCCGCGAGCGTGACATCGGACTCGGAAATGCCGCCGACTCCGGCGTGCAGCACGCGCGCCATGACTTCTTCGGTCGCCAGCTTGTCGAGCGAGCCGATGATCGCTTCGAGCGAGCCTTGCACGTCGGCCTTGATCACCAGCGGGAATTCCTTGCGGCCCGAGGTTCTGGCCTGCGCCATCATCTGCTCGAGCGAGCCGCGCATGCCGGTGGCGCGCGCCGCCGTCTTTTCGCGCTTCTGGCGGGCGCGGTAATCGGTGACTTCGCGGGCGCGGGCTTCGTTCTCGACCACCGCCATGCGGTCGCCGGCGTCGGGTGTGCCTGAGAAGCCGAGCACTTCGACCGGGGTGGAGGGCCCGGCGGTTTCGATCGGCTCGCCGGTGTCGGACACGAGCGCGCGTACGCGGCCCCATTCGGCGCCGGCCACCACCAGATCGCCGACGCGCAGGGTGCCGCGCTGCACCAGCACGGTCGCCACCGGTCCGCGGCCGCGGTCGAGCTTGGCCTCGATCACGGTGCCTTCGGCCGGACGTTCCGGATTGGCCTTGAGGTCGAGAATTTCGGCTTGCAGGCCGATCATTTCGAGCAGGCGGTCGATGTTCTGCTTCTTGATGGCGGACACTTCGACGTCGACCACTTCGCCGCCCATCGATTCGACCTGGATCTCGTGCTGCAGCAGATCGGTGCGCACGCGCTCCGGCTTGGCGTCCGGCTTGTCGATCTTGTTGATGGCGACGATGATCGGAACCTTGGCCGCCTTGGCGTGATGGATCGCTTCCACCGTCTGCGGCATCACGCCGTCATCGGCGGCGACCACCAGCACGACAATGTCGGTCACCTTGGCGCCGCGGGCACGCATGGCAGTGAAGGCGGCGTGGCCGGGCGTATCGATGAACGTGATCTTGGCGCCCGATGGCGCGGTCACTTGATAGGCGCCGATATGCTGGGTGATGCCGCCGGCTTCGCCCGCCGCCACATTGGTCGAGCGAATGGCGTCGAGCAGCGAGGTCTTGCCGTGGTCGACGTGGCCCATGACGGTCACGACCGGCGCGCGCGGCTGCAGCTGCGCCGGTTCGTCGGCAGTGTCGAACAAGCCTTCCTCGACGTCGGCTTCCGACACGCGGCGCACGGTGTGGCCCATTTCTTCGGCGATGAGCTGGGCGGTGTCGGCGTCGATCACATCGTTGATGGTCGCCATCTGGCCCTGCTTCATCAGCAGGCGGATGACGTCCACCGCGCGTTCGGTCATGCGGTTGGCGAGTTCCTGGATGCTGATCGCCTCGGGGATCGTCACTTCACGCACCAGCTTTTCCTTCGGCTCGGCGGCAGCGTGCCCCTTGAGCCGCTGGGTACGGCGCCGGAACGAGGCAACCGAGCGTTCGCGCACTTCGTCGGCGCGCAGCGCCGTGACCAATGTGAGACGGCCGCGCTGCTTTTCGGCGCCGGCGCGGGGCGCCGCGCGCGGAGCCGCCGCGGGACGGCCGGCACCGCGTCGCGCGCGGGGAGCTTCTTCCTCGTCGGCTTCGAGCGCGAGCCGGGCCCCAGGCCCTGCGCGCTTGGCTTCTTCCTCGCCAAAGCGTTTCTTGGCGAGATCGTCGGCCTTGCGCTTGGCTTCTTCGTCGTGCTTGCGGCGGTCGTCTTCCTCGCGCTTGCGCGCTTCGGCGGCTTCGCGCTCGGTCTTGTCGACCACTTCGCGGCTTTTGCGGCGGCGCGCCTCTTCCTCGGCGATTTTGCGTTCTTCAGCCTCGCGCAGGCGGCTGTCGGCCAGCGCATGGGCGCGCGCACTGCGCTCTTCTTCGGTGAGCGTGCGCAGCACGACGCCGGACGGCTTCGGCGCCTCGGCGGCGGGAGCTGGCGCTGGCGCGGCAATTTTCGCGGTTACCGGCTTCTTTGGCGCTTCGACGGGCGCGGGTTCGGCCTTGGCTTCCGCCGGGCCGCCGACGGTGCGGCGTTTGACCTTTTCGACGACGACCTGCTTGCTGCGGCCGTGGCTGAAACTCTGGCGCACGACGCCTGTCTCGGTACGCGGCCGCAGCGTCAGCTTGGGGCCGGCAACGCCGAGTTTCTTCTCGCCAGGGTTCTTCGTTTCACTCATTCCGTAACTGGTCCTCGTGCGCCGTCCGTCGGCGCAGTTTCGATCGCGGGCGAATTCCGAAAGCGCTTCAAGCGCGCAACACGCGCGAGAAATGTCTCGCCTCCGGGCCCGGCAAGCAGCGCAGCATGTACCACATTTGGGCGGTTCAATGCCAAATCCAATTGCCCGCCGGAAAATAAGTCGATGATCGCGATTTCGCGCGGTTTTTCCGCCGTTTTGCGCTCAAGGGCGGCGCTGAGCTTGCGCGTTCCATCGCCCGCGGCGTCGCTGGCGTGGATCAGCGCCTCGACATCGTCCCGCTCGATTGCGGCCTCGACCTTGGCGAAACCCGTCACCAGCCGGCCGGCCTTGCCGGCGATCGCCAGCGCGTCAAGCGCTGCGCGCTCGAGCATCTCGTCGGCGGTGTCGGGCAGGTTAGGAGCGACGCGCACATCCTGCTTGAAGCCGCGGGCGAAGACGCCGCGCTTGACGGCTTCGACGATCGACGCGCGGGTGCCGGTGATCCAGAGGCCGCGGCCGGGCAGCTTGCGTTTGACGTCGGGTACGACGTGGTTCCCCGGCCCGATGACGAAGCGCATCATATCGTCGACCGGCTTGAGCTCGCGCGTGAGCGCGCAATGGCGCTGGACGCCGGCGGCGACTTTGGTCGCCCCGCGGTCGAGCTCATTGTCCTGCGTCAATGCTAGCATGCCGGTTCGATCGCTCCTTACGCCTGCGGCGCTTCCGCCGCCGCTTCGGCCGTCTCCGCCGGCGGCGGGGCAAGCTCGGCCTCCGTCACCCAGCCGGCCTTCAGCCGCGCTTGCATGATGAGCGACTCGGCGTCCTCGCGCGAAATGCCGAAGCCTTCGAGGTAGCCCGGTTCGTGCTTGGACTCGCCGTCCTTGCGCTCGGTCCAGCCGGTTAAATCGTCGGTGGCGCAGCCGGCGAGATCTTCCACCGTCTTCACGCCGTTCTCGCCGAAGGCGACCAGCATCTTGGTGGTGACGCCGGGCACCTCTTTGAGTTCGTCCGCGACGCCCAGCTCCTGGCGCGCTCCTGAAGCTCGTGCGCGGTGTCGGCGTCGAAGCCCTCGATGCCGGCGATTTCCTTCTCGTCCACCAGCGCGAGCTCCTCGATCGAGCCGAAGCCTTCGGAAGCGAGCAATTGGCCGACAACTTCATCCAAATTGAGCGCCTCGACGAAAATCTTGGTACGGCTCTCGAACTCGGCGTGGCGGCGCTCGGACTCTTCCTGCTCGGTCAGAATGTCGATGTCCCAGCCCGTGAGCTGCGAGGCAAGGCGCACGTTCTGGCCGCGCCGGCCGATCGCCAGCGACAATTGCTGGTCCGGCACCACCACCTCGATGCGCTCTTTATCTTCGTCAAGCACGACCTTGGCGACTTCCGCCGGCGCCAGCGCGTTCACAACGAAGGTGGCGATGTCGGGCGACCACGGAATGATGTCGATCTTCTCACCCTGCAATTCGTTCACCACCGCCTGCACGCGCGAGCCGCGCATGCCGACGCAGGCGCCGACCGGGTCAACGGAGGAATCGCGCGAGATCACGGCGATCTTGGCGCGCGAGCCCGGATCGCGGGCGACTGCCTTCACCTCGACGATGCCGTCGTAGATTTCCGGCACTTCCTGGGCGAACAGCTTGGCGGTGAACTGCGGATGCGTGCGCGAGAGGAAAATCTGCGGGCCGCGCGGCTCGCGCCGCACGTCGTAGATATAGGCGCGGATGCGGTCGCCGTTGCGGAACACTTCGCGCGGCAGCAACTCGTCGCGCCGCACGATCGCTTCGCCGCGGCCGAGATCGACCACCACGTTGCCGTATTCCACGCGCTTGACGATGCCGTTGACGATATCGCCGATGCGATCCTTGTACTCGGCATATTGCCGGTCGCGTTCGGCCTCGCGCACCTTCTGCACGATCACCTGCTTGGCCGACTGGGCGGCGATGCGGCCGTATTCGAGCGGCGGCAGCGGATCGGCGATGGTGTCGCCCACTTGGGCGGCTGGATGGCGCTTGCGCGCGTCCTCGAGCGTGATCTGGTTGGATGGGTTCTCGACCGCCTCGACCACGAGCATGTGGCGCGTGAGGCGCAGCTCGCCGGTCTTCGGCTCGATCTCGGCGTGCACGTCGGTCTCCGCGCCGTAGCGCGAGCGCGCCGCCTTGGCGATGGCGTCTTCCATGGCGGCGATGACGATGCCGCGGTCGATCGCCTTCTCACGCGCAACCGCGTCGGCGATTTGCAACAATTCGAGCCTGTTGGCGCTGACAGCCATAGCTCACTCTCCTCCTTTGGCGGCAGGCCATTGCGGCCGATGCCGTGAATGTCTCTCTTCTCGTCGTTCTTCGCGTCTCGCCGCGCGCGCGTCGCGCTTGGCGGACTTTTCACGTCGTAAAGCCTCTTTCACCAGTTCATCGGTGAGCATGAGCTTTGCTTCGCTCATTTCCGCGATCGGAAGCAGCACGTCCGCTTCCTCGCCTTCACTCGCATCGTCGCGATGGACGCGCGCGGCCTCACCCTCGGTGCCGGTGAGCTTGCCGCGGAAGCGTTTGCGGCCCTGGACCGGAACGTCCATCTCGATGCGCACGAGGTGGCCGGCATAGCGGTCGAAGTCCGACTTGCGCACCAGCGGCCGGTCGATGCCGGGCGAGGAAATCTCCAGCCGATAGGCACGGTCGATCGGGTCGGCGACGTCGAGCACCGGCGAGAGCGCCCGCGAGACGGCCTCGCAGTCCTCGACCGTCATGGAGCCGTCCGGCCGCTCGGCCATGATCTGCACGGTGCAGCCATCGGCGCCCGACACCTTCACCCGCACCAGCCGGTAGCCGAGCTGCTCGATCACCGGCTCGGCGACATGGGCGACACGCGCCGACAGGCCGGGCTCCGTGATCAGGCGCGGATCGGTCTCGAAGGCGGCGGCGTCCGCCGCAGGCATCTCAAGGTTCTGGCTTCCGGCCATTTTGGTAACAAAAAAGAGCGGGCCCCGGGGGACCCACTCTCAAAACCGTTCGGTTATGAGGGTGTCTTAATTACACGCAGGAATATAGCGATTTTCGGCCCTCGCGCAAGGCCGGAAGGCCGATTTCGAGGGCTAACCCTTCCTTCAGAATCTGCCCTTAAGTTTGCGTAAAGCATCCCGGAATCCCGAGTTCCACAGGCTATTTAGGTTGTTCATGGGTGTTCCCGCCTCGCTGCTTCCCGAATTGGAAAACGTGGTCCAGCACGGCTCGGCCGAGAAACGGGCCGAGACGCTGCGCCGCATCACGACGCTGTTTATCGACGGCGCGGCGGCGTTCAGTGATGACCATGTCGCGCTATTCGACGACGTCATCGGCTATCTGATCGAGGAGATCGAGGCCAAGGCGCTGGCCGAACTTGCGCGCCGCATCGCGCCGGTCACCAACGCGCCGGAAGGCGTGGTGCGCACGCTGGCCGAGAACGATGACATCGCGGTCGCCGGCCCCGTGCTCAAGCAAGCCAAGCTCGACGATCCCGAACTTATGCAGATCGCCGAGAAAAAGAGCCAGGCGCATCTGCTGGCAATGTCGGAGCGCGCGAGCGTCAGCGAGGCGCTGGCCGATATCCTGGTCGCGCGTGGCGACCGCGAGGTGGCGCGCTCGGTCGCCACCAATAACCGGGCAAAGCTTTCGGAAAACGCCTTCACCACGCTGGTCAAGCGGGCAGAGCAGGATGGCGTGCTGGCCGAGAAGGTCGGCCTGCGCACCGACATTCCGCCGCGGCTATTCCGCCAATTGCTGCTGCAGGCGACCGACGTCGTGCATAAGCGCCTGCTGGCGCATGCCAAACCCGAAACGCAGGCCGAAATCCGCCGCGTGCTAGCGAAGGTCACCGACGAGGTGGCCGCCCGCGCCGCGCCCCGCAACTACACCGCCGCGCTGGCCACGGTGCGCGCCCTGCACAAGGAGCGCAAGCTGACCGAGGCCGACATCGCGCAATACGCTAAGAACGGCCAATACGAGGAGACCATCGCGGCGCTGGCGACGCTCTGCGCGGTGCCGGTCGAGGTGGTCGACCGGCTGATGAACGGCGAGCGTGCCGACCCGGTGCTCATTCTCGCGCGCGCGGTCAGTTTCGGCTGGCCGACGGTGCGTGAGATCATCAATGCGCGGCCCGGCGCCAAGCCGTCGCCGCAGACGCTCGATTCAGCTTACGAGAATTTCGAGCGCCTCACCGTCGCCACCGCCCAGCGCGTCGTGCGCTTCTGGCAGGTGAGGCAGGGGACCGGCGAATAATCAAACTTTGCGGAACGTGAAGTAGGCGGGCATGCGGTCCTCGCGCTTGGCTTTCGTCTCATAGCGCGTGCCGGCAAAATCCGCCCAGGCTTTTCGCCAATCGTCGGCGCGCTCGGCGGTCCAGACAAAATCTTTCGACCGTAGCACGCGCGCGAGCACGTGGTCGGCATAGCTCGCAATGTCGGTGGCGAAACGCAGTTCGCCGCCGGATTTCAAAATGCGCGCCAGCCGCTTCAAACTCTCATCTTGAATGAAGCGCCGCTTCCAATGCCGCCGCTTCGGCCAGGGATCGGGATAAAGCAAATCGATGCGCGACAGCGCAGCATCGGGCAGCCAATCGAGTAGTTCGCTGGCATCGCCGTGATGCAGGCGCACATTGCCGAGTTTGTCGGCTTCGACGGCCGCGAGCGCCTTGGCGATGGCGTTGATGAAGCCGTCCGAGCCGATGAAGCCGGTGCGAGGATTGGCTTTCGCCTGCGCGATCAGGTGCTCGGCGCCGCCGAAGCCGATCTCCAAGCGCACGTCATCGACGTCGCTAAACAGAGTTCGCAGATCGGATGGCGCGGGTTTGGTGAGATCGAGCGCGATCTTCGGCAGCAGCGTGTCGAACAGCGCGGCCTGACGTGGGCGCAGCGCATGCCCTTTGCGCCGACCGAAAAAGGCACGTTGCGATGCGGGCGAATTCGGCTCCATGGGCCGACTATCAGAGACGCGAATGGCCGGCACAAGGCCGGCCATCGCGTCGAAATGCAAAGCAATCGAAGCTTATCTCACCGCGCTCTTGATCGCCGCGGCGAGGTCGGTCTTCTCCCACGAGAAGCCGCCGTCCTTGTCGGGGGCGCGGCCGAAATGGCCGTAGGCCGCGGTACGCCGGTAAATCGGCCGGTTGAGCTTGAGGGTGCGGCGGATATTGGTCGGCGTCAGACGGAAGAGTTCCGGCAGCACTTTTTCGAGCTTCTTTTCTGCCACCTTGCCGGTGCCGTGGGTGTCGACCAAGAGCGACATCGGGTCGGCAACCCCGATGGCATAGGCGACCTGGATGGTGCACTTGTCGGCAAGGCCCGAGGCGACCACGTTCTTGGCGAGATAGCGTGCGGCGTAAGCAGCCGAGCGGTCCACCTTGGTCGGATCCTTGCCGGAGAAAGCGCCGCCGCCATGCGGGGCATAGCCGCCGTAGGTATCGACGATGATCTTGCGGCCGGTGAGGCCGCAGTCGCCGTCCGGGCCGCCGATCACGAAACTGCCGGTCGGGTTGACGAGGAAGTCGGACGGACGCTGCGGCATCCAGCCCTTCGGCAGTGCCGACTCGACCGCGTCGGAGATCATCTCCTTGATTAGGCCGGGCGTGTACTTCTTGCCGTTGCGGCTCTGTGCATTGTGCTGGGTGGACACGACCACCTTGGTGCAGCCGACCGGCTTGCCGTCGACGTATTTGACGGTGACCTGGCTCTTGGCATCGGGCTGCAGATCGAACAATTGGCCGGAGCGCCGCTTCTCGGAGAGCACCTTCAGGATCTTATGCGCGAAATAAATCGGCGCCGGCATGAACGAGTTCTTCTCGTAGACCTCGCTCTCGGTGCAGGCGAAGCCGAACATCATGCCCTGGTCGCCGGCGCCTTCTTCCTCGCCGCCCTTTTTCTTCTTGGCGTTCACGCCCATGGCGATGTCGGGCGACTGGCCGTGCAGCAGCACTTCGACGTCGGCGCCGTAACTGGAGAAACCGTCTTGATCGTAGCCGATGTCCTTGACCACGCCGCGCGCGATCTCGGTGATCAGTTCACGATCAACGACCGTCTTGTCGCCGTGCTTGCGGAAGAACGGGGCCTGGCCGCGGCCTTCGCCGGCGATGACGATCTTGTTGGTGGTCGACAGCGTCTCGCAGCCGAGCCGCGTATTCACCTGGCTGTCATCGGCGATGCCGAGCTTGATGTCGTTCTCGAGAAACGCATCGAGCACCGCGTCGGAAATCTGGTCACACACTTTGTCGGGATGACCTTCGGAAACCGACTCGCTGGTGAACAGGAAATTTGTATGCGCCACTGAAACTCCTCCCGCGCGCGGTTTTTCGAGCGCGCGCCCGTTATGTGTCGGGGGTGGTTCTTGCAGCGGCGGCGAGCGAGGTCAAGATGCGGGCAGCGTGGGCAATAGCCTCGACCCGCGATGGGCTTAGCCCTCGCCGGCGATTTGCTCGACCAGATCCACAATGCGCCGGCGCATCTTGTTGTTCTTGATGCGCATGAAGGCCTTGGTCAGCGACAGTCCGTCGGACGTTGCGAGGAAGTCTGAGACATAAGCGGGCGAGGGCGCTTCGCTCATGCCGCCGCCGTGACGGCCCTCGCCGACATGCGGCGCGCCTTCGAAGAAAAACGAGACGGGAACTTGCAGGATTTGGGAGATCTGCTGAAGCCGGCTGGCGCCAATGCGGTTGGTGCCCTTCTCATATTTCTGAACTTGCTGGAACGTCAGGCCAAGGGCATCCCCGAGCTTCTCTTGACTCATGCTCAGCATCATCCGCCGCATCCGCACGCGGGAACCCACGTGCTTGTCGATCGGATTGGGTGCCTTCTTAGCCATAACATACTCCTATGCCCCTATTTGTTAGCGTAATGTCACACATAGGCTCGGTTTTGCAATCGGTCATTTGCACGCAATCAATAATTAGCCCCAAAGAAGAGTTTAATTTACCTCTAGTTTTCAATCGTTTTTCGCAATGTCACAATCTGGTCGTGCCAGAAAGTAGCAGCCGCAACCGCTGACATCGGTGGTGGTCACAATCTAAGGGTGCAGGCGACGACGACCAACTACCATCAAACTTACGACCAGAAATAGAATCAAGGTGTAGTTGCCGAATTTTACGTACAGGGTCGGCTCGCCCGCATTTGGCAGGCGGGCATCGAGCACACCTTCGGCGCCAAGCGGCAGCGAGGCGACAACGCGGCCGACCGAATCGATCACGCCGGAAATTCCGGTGTTGGCGGATCGCACCAGCGGCAGGGCTTCGGCGATGGCGAGCGCGCGCGCCTGCTGGAAATGCTGGTAGGGGCCCGAACTGATGCCGAACCAGCCGTCATTGGTGACATTGACCAGCCAGCCCGGGCGCTCGCCGCGCGGCACCGCCTCTCCCGGAAAGATCGCCTCGTAGCAGATCAGCGGCAACATCTTCGGCGCGCCGGGAACATCCATTGCGCGCCTGCGGTCGCCCGACAGAAATCCGCCGACCTGCTTGGTGAGGTTCTGCAAGCCGATCTTTTCCAGCACCGGCTGGAACGGCAGATATTCGCCGAACGGCACCAGGTGCACTTTGTCGTAGATGCCGCGGATCGAGCCGTCGGGATCGATCACATAAACCGAATTGTAGGCGCGCACGTTATCGGGGCTGACGGGCTCGGCCGCGCGTATGGCGCCGGTGATCAGCTCGGTGTGGGGTTTTAGAAAATTGACGATCTGCGCGAGCGCCTCCGGCTCGCGCGTGAGGAAAAACGGAAAGGCCGACTCTGGCCAGATCAGATGCGTCGCGTCGCGCACGCCGTTCGAGCCCGGTCCGGTGGCGCGGTCGGAGAGACGCAGGTAGCGCGCCAGCACCTGGTCTCTGGTCGCGTAGTTGAACTTCTCGTCCTGCTGAAGATTGGGCTGCATGATGCGTAGCCTGATGCCGCTCACGTATGTCGTCGGATGCGTGCGCAGCCGCGCCACGCCGTAGCCGGCGAGCGCGGCCAGCACGATTAACGCGGCGACCGGCGCGCGGTAGGGACGCGGCGTATCCTTGCGGTCGTCGGCGAGCACGGCCGGCGTTGCGAAAATCGCGACGGCCAGAAATGTGAGACCCCAGATGCCGAAGAGCGCTAGGCTTTGTGCCAGTGCCAGCGGCGTGGTCAGCGTGTAGCCGAAGGCGTTCCAGGGAAATCCGGTGAGCAGGTGGCCACGCAGCCATTCCGTAATCGTGAGGGCAACGGCAAGCGCGAGCACGCGTTCCGGCCCGCGCACCCACATCATGCGCGCGAGCGCGAGACCGAGCGCGGTATAGATGCCGAGCACCGCCGGCAGGCCGCCGACCGCCAGCGGTAACAGCCAGCCGAAAGTCTTGGCGTCGACCAGGAAGGCGTAGCCGGTCCAGTAAAGTCCGGCGACAAAATAACCAAAGCCGAAGCACCAGCCGGCGCCGGCCGCGCGCCAGACGCCGCTGAAGCGTCCGGCGGCCGAGCCGTCCACCAGCCAGACCAGTACGGGAAATGTCAGGAACAGGATCGGCCAGGCATTGATCGGCGCCAGCGCCAGCGCCGAGGACACGCCAGCGACGAATGCGATAATCGCGCGCCGCCAGCCCGAGGCGAGCATGATCGAATGGGCAAGGCGCGCGATGGGCTTCACGGGCGGCGGAGGCCTGCGGGCGTTGTGGCCGTTGCGCGGCCATCATCTTTTTGCGGCGTATCGTCGATGGCGAGTTGCGGCGGCGTGGTGCCGGCCAGCACGGCATCCGGCTCCTGGCGCTTGCGCTGCTGCTCGCGCGGGCGCTCGCGGCGCTCCTTCAGCCGCACGATACGGATGCGCTTGACGCGGCGCGGGTCGGCGTCGAGCACTTCGAATTCGAATAGGCC
>Ga0335070_10008913_pt1 | contig 11783 bp, 8 predicted proteins | sample Lox_Sample_13_FD_206722 | JGI IMG/M metagenome (GOLD analysis project Ga0335070, IMG submission 206722) | Soil microbial communities from Loxahatchee National Wildlife Refuge, Florida, United States - Lox_Sample_1.3 | ecosystem: Environmental > Terrestrial > Soil > Wetlands | place: USA: Florida...
GCGCCGCCAGCGCTCGCGCCGCCCCGCCGCGGCGCCAGGCGTGCGCGGCGAGATCCGCGCACAGGAGCAGTCCCAGCGCGATGCCGATCACGAAGTAGCGGAGCGCGATCACCTCGGGTCGCAGCACCGCGAAGGCCAGCACGGGTCCGCAGAGCGAAATGCCGAAGGCGATCCAGCTCGCATCGCGCTCGCGCGCGCGCAGCCACAGTCCCGCGCCGACGAGCGCCAGCGCGAGCCCACCGTAGGGCCACGCGAGCGCGCGCTCGGCCGGCAGCCCGAGCGCATAGCCGACGCTCTGCGCCACGAGCAGCGGGATGTCGTTCGGATCGCCGCCGCCCACGACCATGAAGCGGAGATCCACGCGATACAGCGCGGCGAGGATCACGAGGGGCGCCGCGTGGAGCGCGGCCAGGCGCGCCGCGAGCCGGCGCCAGGGCAGGCCGCGCAGCTGCCACGACGACTGCGCCGCCGCGCCGGCCCAGTAGAACAGGAAGACGAGATGCGAGAGGAAGCCGAGCGCGATGCAGGCGCCGAAGAGCGCCGCGCTCGTCCAGCGCCAGCGCGCGAGCGCGGACTCGAGGGCGCACTGCGCGCCCAGCGCGAACGCCACCGCCGTCGCATAGCCGCGCGCCTCGCTCGAGAAGTGCACGAGCGCGAAGGATCCGGCCAGCAGGATCGCGGAGAGGGCCGCCTCGAGGCGGCCGCGGCGCCAGCCGAGCCACGCGCCGAGCGCCACGCTCGCGCTCCCCGCCAGCAGCGAGGGCAGGCGGTAGACCCACGGTGCCGCGTCGCCGACCGCATAGATCCAGAGCGAGTTGAGATGGTTGTTGTTCGAGTGATGCAGCGCCGTGAAGACGCCGCGCGCGCTGCCGAGGCGCCGCACGCTCCACCAGCTCCACACTTCGTCGAGCCAGAAATCGCTGCGCAGCCCGAGCATTCGCACGCCGAGGCCGATCGCCACGGCGAGGGCACAGAGGGCGAGGGCGGTGCGCGGCGCGAGGTCGACGTCCGCGCGCGGCGCGCTGACTGCGGGTCCGCGGACGCGCATTCGCTCCTCGAGGCTCCGTCCGGATCCGGGACGCGGACAGTATCGCAAGCGCCTCCGGGCGCGTGTAAGGTCCGCGCGTCCCGCCCCGATCCGCCGCTCCAGAGGCCTCGCGCATGGTTCAACCGGGTGCCGCAACGCGCGCGCTGCGCCGGCTCGCGCCGCTCGCGCTGTTCGGCGCCGCGCTCGTCATGCGCGTCCTGCGCCGCCGCGAGATCGTCATCGACGGGCAGCTGCTGTCGGTCGATCCGGACGTCTGGTACCACCTGCGGCGCATCGCGTTCGGCATCCACGCCTTCCCGGCGGTCCTCACCTTCGATCCGTATCTGAACTTTCCCTACGGCGCGAAGCCCATCTGGACCCCGGTCTTCGACTGGTGCGCCGCCGCCCTGCTGCGCCCCTTCGTGCGGCCGTTCGCCGAAGGAGGCCTCGCGGACGTCGAGCGCCTGGCGATCTGGCTGCCGCCCCTGCTGGGCGCCACCACCGTGTGTCTGCTGGCGTGGATCGGGCGACGCCACTTCGGGTCGCTCGCCGGCTGGGTAGCGGGCATCGGGCTCTGCATCCTCTCGGGCCACATCTGGTACTCGCAGCTCGGCTTCGTCGACCATCACGTCGCGCTGGGCCTCGCGGCGACGGCGCTGCTCGGCGCGGGCCTCGGCTGGATCGCCAGCGAGGAGTCCGGCGCGCGCGGCGCCGCCTGGGTCGCCGCCGCCGCCTGCGGCGCGGCGGCCGCCTCCACCCTCGCGGTCTGGCCGGGCGGCCTCCTGCACGTCTCGCTCGTCGAGCTCTGCGTGATCGTGTTCATCCTGACGCGGGGTCCGGCCGCGTGGGCGCGCGCCGCGGCGTGGAGGCAGGCCGCCGCCCACGCGCTCGCCGCGCTGCTCATCGCTCCGCTCTCGCTCGGCAACGAGTGGCCACAGTGGGGGCGCATGAGCCCCGTCGTGCTCTCGGACTTCCAGCCGTGGCTGTTCGCCTGCATCGCCGCGGTCTGGCTCGCCTGCGCGGCGGGCTGGCGCGGTCCGCTGGCCGGCAGCCGGGCGCGCATCGCAGGATTCGCGCTCGCGGTGCTCGCGGTGGGCCTCGCCTCGCTCGTCCTGCTGCCCGAGCTGCGCGGCGGCGCGGACGACGCGTGGCGCTGGCTCGCGAAGCGCGAGTCCTTCCAGGCCCAGGTGGCCGAGTCCCAGCCCTTGCTGCTCCAGGACAACACGATCACGCTGGAGATCGGCCTGACGCGCCTGTCGCTTTTCGGTCTGTTCTTCCCCTTCGCCGGGGCCTGGCTCGCGTGGCACCTGCGCGCGAGCCGCGAGCGCGCGCGCGTCTTCACCGCGCTCGTGTTCACGGCGGGCCTCTACGCGGTGACGCTGGTCCAGCGGCGCTTCTTCGACACGGCCTGCATCGGCATCGCGCTCTCGCTCGGCCTGTTCGCGCGCGAGCTCGAGGCCGCCTGGCGGGCGCGCGGGGCGAGCGCGCGGCGCGTCCGCGCCGCGGTCGCCCTCGCGGTCGCGGTGGGACTGCTGCCGACTCTGCGCGGCAACCTGCGACCCCTCGAGAACGAGTGGAACGCGCTGCGAGGGCGCAAGCTCTCGGTCAGCGGCGGCTTCGGCTTCGAGCGCGCAGGACTCGAGGTGGCGGCCCACCTGCGCGCCGCGACCCCCGTGACGAAGGGCTGGCTCGACGTTGCGCAGAGGCCCGCCTACGGCGTGCTCGCGCCGTGGTACCTCGGACACGCGATCGAGTACATCGGGCGCCGGCCGACCGTCGTGGACAACTTCGGCGACGACCTCGGCGAGGAGTCGTTCGACTTCGTCGACCGCTACTTCATGTCGCGCGAGCCCGAGATCGCCTTCGAGCTCGAACGCCGTCACATCCGCTACGTGGTCACCCAGCGCTTCCCGATCTTCCTCGACCAGAAGCCGGCGCCCGCCTCCATGTTCCGCGCGCTCTACGCGCGCGACGGCTCCGCGCGCTTCGACCCCGAGAGCGGCGCGCTCCGCATGCCCGCGCTCGAGCGCCACCGCCTGATCTACGAATCCCTCGGGCGCGACTTCACCGATCCCGACGCGGCCCCCGTGTTCAAGGTCTTCGAGTTCGTCGCCGGCGCCGAGGTGAGCGGGCGCGCCGCGCCCGGCGCCGAGATCGACGTGGCGCTCGCGCTGCGCACGAACCGGGGGCGTCGGTTCCAGTACCAGACGCGGGTGGCGGCGGACGCCGAAGGTCGCTACCGGGTGCGGCTCCCGCATGCGACGGGCGGCGGGCCGGAGTCGCTCAAGGCGGCGCCGTACTACCGCTTCGCGTGCGGAAGCGAGGTGGCGGGGCTCGTGGTCGGCGAGCAGGCGGTACAGGAGGGCCTGCCGGTGGAGGGTCCGGATCTGTGCCTCGGCGCCGCGAAGGGTGCGGGCCCGGGTGCCGCGAGCGACACGGGGGCGTGATGAGCGAGAAGACGGTCGATTGCATCATCGTCGGCGGAGGGCCGGGCGGCTACGTGGCCGCGATCCGGGCCCGCCAGCTCGGGCTCGCCACGGCGCTCGTCGAGCGCGAGCACCTCGGCGGGATCTGCCTCAACTGGGGCTGCATCCCGACGAAGGCGCTGCTGCGCACCGCCGAGCTGCGCCACTGGCTCGGCTCGGCGGGAGACTTCGGGCTCGAGACCGGCGAGGTGCGCGTCGACTGGACGCGCGTGATCGCGCGCTCGCGCGAGGTCGCGAAGCGGCTCTCGTCGGGTGTGGCGCACCTGATGCGCAAGAACCGCGTCGAGGTCTTCGACGGACACGCGCGCCTCGCCGGGCGAGGTGCCGTGCGCGTCGAGAAGGCAGGCGCGGAGCCGGTGCTGCTGCGCGCGCCCCACATCGTGATCGCGACGGGTGCGCGCGCGCGCGCGCTGCCGGGGATCGCCCCGGACGGCGATCGCATCTGGACGTATCGCGAGGCGATGATCCCGCCCGCGCTGCCGCGCTCGCTCGTCGTCATCGGCTCGGGCGCGATCGGCATCGAGTTCGCGAGCTTCTATCGCGACCTCGGCGCGGAGGTCGCGGTCGTCGAGATCCTGCCGCGCATCCTGCCCGCCGAGGACGAGGAGATCTCCGCGTTCGCCCGTCGCAGTCTCGAGCGGCGCGGCATCGCGATCCACACGGGGGCGAAGCTCGCCGCGCTCGAGGTGCGGCCGGACGGCGTCGTGGCGCGCGGCTCGGGCGCGGACGGCGCGCCGCTCGAGATCAGCGCCGAGCGCGCCATCCTCGCCGTGGGCGTCACGGGCAACGTGGAGGATCTGGGCCTCGAGCAGACGGCGGTTCGCGTGGAGCGCGGCCAGATCCGCGTGGACGGCTTCTGCCAGACCGACGAGCCGGGCGTGTACGCGATCGGCGACGTCGCGGGTCCGCCGCTGCTGGCGCACAAGGCCAGCCACGAAGGCGTGCTGTGCGTCGAGCGCATCGCAGGCCTGGCCGGCGTGCACCCCCTCGATCGCTCGCGCGTTCCGGCCTGCACGTACTCACGTCCCCAGGTCGCGAGCGTGGGGCTCACCGAGCGCGCGGCACTCGAGGCCGGTCACGCGGTGCGAGTGGGCCGCTTCCCGTTCCAGGGCAACGGCAAGGCGATCGCGATCGGCGAGAAGGAAGGGCTCGTGAAGACGATCTTCGACGCGGCGACCGGCGAGCTGCTCGGCGCGCACATGGTGGGCGCCGACGTCACCGAGCTGATCCAGGGCTTCGCGCTGGCCCGCTCCCTCGAGGCGACCGAGGCGGAGCTGATCCAGGCCATCTTCCCGCACCCGACGCTCTCGGAGACGATGCACGAAGCGGTGCTGGCCGCCTACGATCGCGCGCTACACGTGTGACAGGGTCACGGGGCTTCGCTCGACGCGATCGCGCTAGAGCAAACCGGGACTCTAGTTCTGATCTTCGCTCGGCTTCGCCTCGCTGCGCGCGGCGCTGCGCGCCGCTTGCCTAGCTCCCCGTCAGCGCGAGGCCGATCTCCGTGCCCGAGCCGCTCTGGCTGATGCTGATGCTGGCCGTGCGCGTGCCCTTGTGCGCCTCGATGCGCGCCGGCGACTCGGAGACGTTGTCGACGGTCCAGCCCTTGGCCGGAAGATCTTCGCGGTAGTGCGCGAGGATGTCCGCGACCGAGGCGTCCGAGTTCAGCACGACGAGCCCGCTGCCACCCACCAGCATCGAGGTGGTCGGCTTCGCGCCGGGATAGATCGGCAGATCCGACGGGTAGTCCTTCGGGATCTGGCCCTCTGCGATCTCCGCCTTCTCGGGCTCGCCCTGATCCGTCTGCGTCTGGACGTCCTCTTCGTGCGGAGCGGCGGGCTGCACGGCAGCGGCGGGCGGCGGCGCGGCCGCCTGGCTCGCGGGCTTGCCGGACTCGCCGCCGCAGCGGCCGCAGCCGAGCTGGAACACGGCCACTGCGCCCGTGAGACCGAGGACGAGGATGCCAGTCTTCTTCATCGCCTCCCCCAAGGAGAAAAATGGTGGCCGCAGCTTACAGGCGCGGCTCGCCCCGCGCCGCAAGGTCGAGCGCCGGGTCGAACCAGCGCAGGATCCCGGAATTCGCTTCGCGCGGATAGGTGTGGGAGAGGTCCTCGATCTCGCGGTAGACGAGGTCGGCGCCCGCGCGCTGCAGCTCCTCGGCGGCGGCGCGGGCCAGGCCTACCGGGAAGAGCCAGTCGAGCCGCCCGTGCACCAGGTAGACCCGCCGCCCGCGTGCGCGGCGCATGTTGCCGCTCGCGAAGTTCGCCGGGTGCAGGACCCCGGAGACCGGCGCGATGGCCGTGCAGGGCGCGCTGTCGCGCAACCCGTAGAGCAGGCTGTAGGTGGCGCCGTCGGAGAGACCCGTCAACAGCACGCGGCCCCGGTCGACGGGCCAGCGCTGCGCGACGAACTCGATCATTGCGTCGAGCGGTCCGGCGTCGTGGTCCGCCCCGTGGAGCGACCAGGTCGCCCCGCGAGACGTCGGCGCCAGCAGCAGGAAGCCGCGGCTGCGCGCCTCGCGCAGCCACGTCCAGAGGAACTCGGCCCCATGCCCAGAGCCGCCGTGGAGCGCCACCACGAGCGGTCGCGGCGTCGTGCCGTCGATCCACTCCGGCACGTAGAGCGTGAAGCCGCCGCGCTGCTCGGGCGCGTTGTGCGCGTCGTGGATCCCGACGCGCGGGGCGAGCGGAGGGTCCGGGTCGAACGAGTCCGCGCGCTCCTGGACCTCGGGCTCGAGGAAGTAGCGGGCGACGGGAGGCAGCGCCGTGCGCAGCGGATACAGCGCAGCCTGCGCGCGGCAGTGTCGCCGCAGCGCGCCGAGCACTCTCGCGGTGGCCTCGGGGCCAGGCCGCGCGTCGAGGAACAGGTCCAGCGACTCGCGAGTCAGGCGCGCCGCCTCCCCGAGCCGCGCGGCGAACGACGCGAGGTCCTCGGGCGCGGGCCGGCTCTCGAACTCGCTCCGAGCCGCTTCGAGCGCCGGCGCGAGCGGTGCGAGCGTCCGCCGCAGCCCTTGCAGGAGCGGGGGATGCAGGTAGCGCGCCGCCTTCTCCAGCGCGTCGAGGCTCTGGAGCAGGGGAGGGCCGAGCGCGCCCACGCCGTCGAGAAAGCGCTCCGAGTCCGGGTCCATGCGGGCGACGAGGATATCTCGGGGGACCTCGACTACGCCGAGGGCGGGTGCTGCCAGAGCAGCATCGCCGCGTACGCGCGCCACGGCCGCCAGGTATCGGCTCGCTGCGCCAGCGGACCCGAGGGCATGCCGAGCGCGCGGCGGAGCCCGAGGTCGCCCGCCGGGAAGGCGTCCGGCTCGCGCAGGGCCCGCATCGCGATGTAGTCGGCCGTCCACTCCCCGACACCCCGGAGTGACAGCAGCGCATCGCGCGTCGCGACCGGATCCGCGCCGGGCTCGAGCCGCAGGCCTCCGTCGGCCACGGCGCGGGCCAGCTCGCGGATCGCCCCGGCGCGCGCGCGGGGCAGCCCGATCGTCTCGACCTCGGCCCGCGCGAGCCGCTCGGCGCCCGGGAACTCGTGGCTCGGCAGGCCGGCGCGTTGCCCCTCCGGCGGCAGGCATGCGGCGGGCAGCGGCGTGCCGAAACGAGCGACCAGCCGGCCCGCGAGCGCGGTCGCGGCGGAGACGCGCACCTGCTGGCCGAGGATCGCGCGCACGGCCAGCTCGAAGCCGTCGAGCGCGCCCGGCACGCGGATGCCGGGCGCCGCGCGCAGCGCCTTGCGCAGCGCCGGGTCCCCGGCGAGCTGCGACGCGATCTCCTCCGGGTCGGCGCCGAGGTCGAAGAGCGCGCGCAGGCGCGGCGCCAGATCGATCAGGCGCAGCGCGCCGGTCGCCTGGATCCGCACGCCGAGCTGCCGCGCGGCCTCGAGCGGACGCACCTCGAGCCAGCCCCGCGCATCGCCTACGCGGAACGCGCGGCGATAGACGCCGTCCGCCACGCACTCGACGCCGGGGATCGCGCGGGCCGCGAGGAACGCCAGCAGCTCGCACCACGCGTACGGCGGCCGGTAGGCGAGGCGCAGCTCGAGCGCCGCGCCCGACCCGCCGCGCCCCGCGCTGGCGGCGCGGCGCAGCGCCCGCGGCGGACGCCCGAAGGCCTCGCGCATCGCGTCGTTGAAGCGGCGCACGCTCGCGAAGCCGGCCGCGAAGGCGATCCGTGCCATCGGCAGCGTGGTCTGGTCGATCAGCTGCTTCGCGAAGAGCGCCCGGCGCGTGGTAGCGACCGCGTGAGGTGACGCGCCGAGGTGTCGGGCGAACAGGCGGCGCAGGTGCCGGTCTCCCACGCCGAGGCGCTCCGCCAGCGCGTCGACGCCCGCAGCGTCGAGCGCGCCGCTCTCGATGAGGCGCAGCGCGCGGGAGACGGTCGCCGAGCTGCCGAGCCACGCCGGCGTGCCCGGCGAGGCCTCGGGACGGCAGCGCAGGCAGGGCCGGTAGCCCGACTCCTGGGCCGCGGCCGCGCAGGGCAGGAACAGGCAGTTCTCGCGGCGCGGCGTCGGCGCCGGGCACACGGGCCGGCAGTAGACGCCGGTCGTGCGGACCGCGGTGAAGAAGCGGCCGTCGAAGCGGGCGTCGCGCGCGCGCAGCGCGCGGTAGCAGACCGCGGCATCGAGCTGCATGCCAGTGGTTTTAGCCGACGCGGAGCCGTCCGACTGGCTGCTTTCGGACGCGGCCGCCGGAGAGGGGAGCGCGGGCTCTCTAGCGGATCAGCGCGCGCGGATCGCGCGCCTGCTGATCGGCCATCTCCTTGGCCTTGCGCTCGAGCGGAGCCGGGCGCAGCGGCCGCTCCTGGCGCGAGAACGCGGAGAGCAGCGCCCGGTCGGCGAGCAGGTTCACGAGCCGCGGGCAGCCGGCGGAGAAGGCGTAGAAGATCTCCTCGCAGCCCGGGGCGAACACCTCCTCGTAGCGCCCGCCCGCGACCTCGATGCGATGCCGCAGGTAGTCACCGATCTCGTGGGCCCGCAGCGGCTGCACGTGGTGCTCGAGCGCGATGCGCTGGCGCAGCGGAGCCATCTCCGGCGTCGCGAGGATGTCGCGCAGCTCGGGCTGCCCGGTCAGCACGATCTGGAGGAGCTTCTCGGTCGTGGTCTCGAGATTCGAGAGCAGGCGCACCTGCTCGAGCAGCCGGGCGTTCAGATTCTGCGCCTCGTCGATGATCAGGACGGTGTTGAGGCCGCGCTCGAGACGCAGGAGCAGGAAGCGGTTGAGCGCGATCAGGTAGTCGGCCTTCGACGCGAAGGGACCCTCGAGCCGCAGCTCGGCGGCGATCAGCTTGAAGAGATCGAGCCCGTCGAGATCGGCCGTGTTCATTACCAGCGCGACCTCGATCTCGCTGGGGATCTGATCGAGCACGGCGCGCAGCAGCGTCGTCTTCCCCGTGCCGACCTCGCCGGTGAGGAGCAGGAAGCCCTTGCGCCGCGTGATCCCGTAGTAGAGCGCGGCGAAGCCCTCCTGGTGCGTCTCGGACGGCCACAGGAACCGGGGGTCCGGGCTCAGCGAGAAGGCGGGCTCGCGCAGGCCGAAGAAGGATTCGTACATCCACAGGCCTTAACGGCTGGAGGCTCGGCCGGAACGAGCCCGGGAAAGACCGGCGCGCGGAAGGTAGCCGGCAGCTTCGGCGTGCGCGCCGGAGCGGCCCGTCGAGGGCGGGTCCGGTCCGGCCGCGCGTGGCCGCAAAGCTCCCGCAGCGAAGCGGAGAGTCCTTCGCGCTCGTTCGTCTCAACTCCATGAATTCGTGAGGGATTCGCGCGATCGACCGCGCGGACCGGCGCGCGGGGACCGATCGTCACCTTCAGGGCCGCCACGTCGACTGACTGGTGGAGGCGGAGCGGAGTTCGTCGTGCGCCACTGGGGCCGCAGCGCCCGCCACGTGCTGGTAGTCGGATCGGGCAGGCGCGCACGCCACGTCCTGCACCAGCTCCAGCGCCACCCCGAATGGAGGGTCGAAGTCGTCGGCTTCCTCGACGAGGGCGACGCGCCGCACGACCCGCGCATCTCCCGCGAGCACACGCACAAGCTGAGCGAGCTGCCGAGCCTGCTCCGCTCCCGGATCATCGACGAGGTCATCGTGGCCTGCCCGCGCACGATGCTCGGCGAGCTCGGTCCCGTCGTGGCCACCTGCGCGGCGGCGGGCATCCCGATGACCGTGCTCTCGGATCTGTTCGGCGACTACCTGCCGCCCCCTCGCGTCACCCGCTTCGGCTCGCTGGCCGCGCTCTCCTTCGCGCCGGTACACCACAGCCGGTCGCAGCTCGCCGCGAAGCGCCTGCTCGACGTCGCCTGCGCCGCGCTGGGGCTCCTGCTCTCCGCGCCGGTGATCGTCGTCGCCGCGGCGGACGCGCGGAGAGCCTCCGGGGGGCGCGTGTTCCAGCCGCGCGTCCGCTCCGGCCGCCGCGGCCGTCCCTTCCACCTGTGGAAGCTCCGCACAGGGGCCACGCTCGTCGGGCGCTTCCTGCGCCGCTGGAGGCTCGACGAGCTGCCGCAGCTCTGGAGCGTCCTGCGCGGCGAGATGAGCCTCGTGGGCCCGCGTCCCGCGGCGCCGCACGAGCTGGCCGAGTACGAGACGTTCGATCGGCGCCGCCTGTCGATGCGGCCCGGCATCACGTGTCTCCACGCGAGCGAGCGCCGCGAGAGCGCGAGCTTCGCCGACCGGGTGCGGCTCGACCTCGAGTACGTCGACTCCTGGTCGCTGTGGCTCGATCTGAAGATCCTGCTGCACGACCTGTGGGCGGCAGCGCGCTCCGGCGCGAGCGGGCAGCGGGCTCAGCGTGCGACCTGGGCGAGCCTCGACAGCGGGTCGGAGTCGAGCAGGTGCTCGCGCGCGCCTCGCAGGGAGCCGCCCGCCCACTCGACGTCGACGGCACCGGTGACATCGCTCTGCAGGACGAGCTCGGCGCCCGGCGCGCCGTCGAGATCCGCGGAGCTTCGCAGCGACACGCGGTCGTCCCCGGCGTAGAAGGGGAGCTCCTGCACGTCGACCGCGGGCGACGCAGTGCTTCCGCGCAGCAGGGAGAGCGCCAGCGCCCCGTCCGACCGGCGCCACGCCACGTCGAGCTGGCCATCGCCGTCGTAGTCGGCCACGTCGACCGCCGCGTAGCCCGAGAGCGGTACGGGGATGGAGACCGCCCCCGCGTAGGCGAAGTTCCGGGTGCGGAAGACCCAGAGAGTGCCGCCGTGCGTATCGAACCAGAGGTCGGCCTGGCCGTCGCGATCGAAGTCGCGGATGGCGACGAGGCTCCAGGCGGCCGTGACCGAATAGGACGTGCGCCGCGCGATCGCGCCGTTCACGAGCCCCCAGACCTCGGTCACACCGGACGCCGGATCGCGCAGGACGAATTCGTCCGCCCCGTCGCCGTCGAAGTCGACCGGAAGCATGGCCTGGCGCGTCGCGAAGCCGGACTGCACGAGGCTCGCGCGCGGGACGAGAGTCGACCCGCTCACGTCGCCGATCCACAGCGCGCCGGTGGTCTGCTCGCGCAGCAGTGCCTGGACCGTGGTGCCTCCCGAGTAGCGCCCGAAGCGGATCAGGTCCCAGGTCCCGCCGGCCGGGTGCGCCAGCGAGTTGATCGCCTTGCCCGAGGGAATCGCGCGCAGCGCAGTCACTCCGCAGCTCGCGCAGTCGAGCACGGCGAGTCCGGAGAGCGCGACGTTCGAGTTCAGGAAGAGCAGGGTGTCCGACACCGGAGAGAAAGGACCCTGAGTGGCGAAGCCGCTGGGGAAGCCGTACGCGCGGACGCTGACCTCGACGCGCTCTCCGGGCTGGCCGGTGAGCGTCACCTCGGTCGCGGCCACGAGCGCTTCGACCCGTGCCGCCCCTCCGTTGCGCGCGACGAAGACCTGGTAGCCGCTGACCGGACCGCTCGCCGGCGTCCAGCGGAGCGTCGCACTGCCACCTAGCACCGGGATGTCGGCGCGCGCCGGCCCCGATGCGACCGCACAGACGGCGAGCCCGATCCCGACGGACGCCCGCACGCACACGTTTCGCCACCCTGCGCCGCGCCGTGCGCCGCGCGCCTCGCCCCTCCGTTGCACCCCCGGTTCCTCCGCTGCCGCATCGACGCAGCCGGCGCTTCCGAGCCCGCTCAGCGATCGCGAAGAGATCGCCCCGACGTCACGCCCGGATCCGCACCCGCGGCACCGTTTTCCCCCTGAGCGGCGCGCACTCTAGGAGCTCTCGCGCGGGCGCGAAGTGACGCAGATCACCACAGGCGTGACGGAATGCGCCGGCGGCCGATCGAGTCCGCCCGGCGGCGGCGCGGCGGACTAG
>Ga0335070_10008915_pt1 | contig 11779 bp, 6 predicted proteins | sample Lox_Sample_13_FD_206722 | JGI IMG/M metagenome (GOLD analysis project Ga0335070, IMG submission 206722) | Soil microbial communities from Loxahatchee National Wildlife Refuge, Florida, United States - Lox_Sample_1.3 | ecosystem: Environmental > Terrestrial > Soil > Wetlands | place: USA: Florida...
CTTCGCCGCGCGCGACGCGATCAAGAAGCTCTGTGGCCGGGCGGCCAAGATGTGGGGCATCGCCGAGGATGCGGTGGTCTGGGAGAAGGGCTATGCCCGTCCCTCCGGCGCCAATGCCGGCAGCTTCGAGCCGCTGTCGCTGGCCGACATCGCCAAGGTGTCGGGCAACACCGGCGGCCCGATCGCGGGCCATACCGAGTTCAACGCCGAGGGTGCGGGCGTCAGCTTCGCGACCCATCTGGTCGATGCCGAGGTCGACAAGGAAACCGGCCGCACGACGATCACCCGCTACACGGTGGTGCAGGACGCCGGCAAGGCGGTCCATCCGAGCTATGTCGAAGGGCAGTTCCAGGGCGGCGCCGTCCAGGGCATCGGCTGGGCGCTCAACGAAGAGTACATCTATGGCAAGGACGGGCGGTTGCAGAATGCGGGCTTCCTCGACTACCGCATCCCGGTGGCCTCGGACCTGCCGATGATCGACACCAAGATCATCGAAATCCCGAACAAGGGCCATCCCTATGGCGTGCGCGGCGTGGGCGAGACCTCGATCGTCCCGCCTCTGGCCGCCATCGCCAACGCGGTCTCGGCCGCGGCCGGCGTGCGCCTCACCGAGCTGCCGATGTCGCCCCCGAAGGTGCTCAAGGCAATCGGAGAGGGCGCCGGCAAAGAACGTTGATGGTTCAGGTCGTGCTTTGGGGGTCGCTCAAGCGGGCGGCCCAGGGCAAATCCCAGGTCGAGGTCGAGGCTGGCGACATCAAGCAGCTCTTGACCCGCCTGGGCGAAGCCTACCCCGACCTCAAGCCGCAGCTCGACCGCGGTGTGTCGGTGTCCATCGACGGCCTGATCTACACCAACGCCTGGTTCCAGCCGATCCGCCCCACCAGCGAGGTGGTGCTGCTGCCGCGATTGGCGGGAGGATGAGGGCAAGTCCCTGTGGGGCTTATAGCAAGAAGGGATTGCCGCGGGAGCGGCCAGCCCCCTTTTCTCATATTTAGCCGCCCTTGCCCAAATTGCTCCCATTCGGTGCCAACGCTATTCTTGAAGCTCAGTGGGCTCGCGGAAATGAGCTGACGACATGCCAGTACATTTGGTTGTCGCGATTACTGACCAAGGCTGGTTCGAGCATCTCCGCCATCGGCAAGACTTGCCTGAAATAAACTTTTGGGCCCCATCCGGCGCTCCGTTCAAAGCTCTCGCAGCCGGCGAAGTCTTCCTTTTCAAGTTGCATTCACCCCACAACTACATTGTCGGCGGAGGAATTTTCGCCTATGCGAACGTCCTTCCCTGCTCGCTTGCTTGGGAGGCTTTCACACAAGCAAACGGATCTGAAACCCAGGAAGAGATGCGCCGTCGGATTGCACATTACCGGCGGTCGGACCCGCACGACCGCAGCGACTTTCTGATCGGTTGCCGCATACTCACCGAGCCGTTTTTTCTCGAAGAATCCGACTGGATCCCCGTCCCGCGCTCTTGGCCCATAAACACCCAAACGCTAAAGCGGTATTCAACCGACGAAGCGGATGGACTATCACTATGGGAGGCTGTGCAGAGCCATCTTCGTGGCAGCACCGAATATGGCATTCGAGAACCTCGAATGCGATTTGGCGAGCCAACACTGATTCGCCCGCGCTTGGGTCAAGGTGCGTTTCGGATTATGGTCACTGACAGCTACAACCGACGATGCGCGGTAACCAGAGAGAGAACGCTGCCTGCTCTGGATGCGGCACACATACGTCCCTACGCTGAAGGGGGCGCACATGAGCCCGAAAACGGGCTGCTACTCCGGAAGGACATTCACAGTCTTTATGACGCCGGATACGTCACAGTGACTCCTGATCTCAGGTTCGAAGTTAGTCCGCGCATTCGCGAGGAGTTCGAGAACGGTCGCGAATACTATGCCTTGCACGGCACGAGCATTTCGCCCCCTGATCTTCCGTCGCGCAGGCCAGACCAGGCCGCTCTCGCCTGGCACAATGAGCATCGTTTTCGGAGCTGAGCTTTCAGCTTCCCTGGAAGAGTTGCTCGGCAATGAGTTTCCCTGACTTATCGAACCACTGATATTTGCCGGCTCTCGCCCCATTCGCATAGTGGCCGACTTCACGCGGATTGCCGTTGGGCCAGAAGCTTCGATAGTCGCCATCGAGGCGGCCCTCGAAATAGCTGCTCTCGATATAGAGCCGGCCGTCATCGAACCAGACCAGGCAGCGGCCATGCAGCAGCCCACGCCGGAACTCCGCCATCCCGATCTGGACGCCCGCGCTCGACCAAATCCGCCGCATGCCATGGGGCAGTCCGTCGACCATCTCGGTCTCCTCGACGCAGTTCCCGAGCTCGTCGAGGAGGCGTTTGATTTCGATGTTTGGACTCATTGCCTCAACATTTCTTATTCGTCATCCCCGCGCCCGGGTCCGGCCGTAGGCCAGCCCAAGCGCAAACTCCAGCGGGGACCCATCCCTCCGCTTGGCGCGCTGCATTGATATGGGCCCCCACTTTCGCGGGGGTGACAAAAATGAATGCGTACATGACCCGGCTGCACTCGATCTTCTAGTAGTCCAACCGCCAATCGAGCCCAACCTGGCTCCCGACCTGGCTTGAGGTGCCGACGCTGCTATAGGCGGTGAGGCCGCGGGTGATATCCACCTCGACCTTGGCACGGCTGGATTGCGCGGAGGCGCCCTGCTCGACCCCGACGAACACGCCGGGCGCGACATATTTGCCGCCGCTCACGGTCGGCCCCGTATCTTCCGGCTCGTTGGCCGGACGGTTCGGGTTGTTCGAGACCAGCGCCGCGGGGCTGGTCGAGGCGCTGCCGATATCGAGGCGGTCGAGCCCGGTCGCCTGACGCAGCCGGTCGAGGATTCCGGGGCCGCCGGCGGCGAGACTGTTCGCCGCCAGCGCGAGCTGCGCCCCTTGCGCCGCGGTGATCTTGCTGGTGTCGCGTCCGAACAGCACACGCGACAGGATTTCGTCCTGCGGCACTTGCGGACTGGAGCTCAGGACCAGATTGGGCGAGCTCGGGCTGCCGGTCAGTGTCGCCTGCGCCGTGATGTCGCTGGCGGCATATTCGGCCAGTACATCCATGCGCGGCTCGGTGATCTGCCCGGTCGGGAAGGTGATGACGCCGCGCCGGATGACGAAGCTCTTGCCCAGCAGATCGATGGTGCCGTGCACCGTTTCGAGGCGCCCGCCGACCTCCGGATTCCTGTCGTCGCCCGTCAGCCGGACCTTGCCGCGCCATTCACTGTTCAGTCCGCGACCGCGCAGAAAGGCCTGGCCCGGAAGCGTCACGGCGACATCGAGCGCCACCCGGGGTCCCAGGCTCGGTCGGACCGGCTGGCGGCGCGCTTCCGCCAGGCGCTGCGCCGTCGAATGCGGATCGCGGCTGTCGATGACGACGACGTCGAGCGTCGCCACGCTGGGCGGCAAGCGGTCGGGGATGCGGAACTCGGCGCGAGGAATCTTGATGTTGGCCGTCAGCTTGGGCTCGGCCAGGCTGCCCTCGAGGCCGACATCGCCACTGGCCGTCACGCGCGCCGTGTCGATGCTGACAACGCGAAGGCCCGTCAGGGTCGCCTTCAGATCGAGCAATGGCGACGGCATGGCAGCCAGATCGATGCCGCCCGTGGCCTTGAGCGTCCCTCCACTCGCATCCTCGGCGGAGAATTGCGTCAGCTTCAGTTGCGTCTGGTCGCCTTCGAGCGTGGCGGCGATGTTCCGGAGCTCGGTGCCAAAGGCCTGATTGAGATAGCGGCCGTCGGCCAGGGCAAGTCGGCCGCTGGCCTTGGGTTCGGCGCGCGTGCCCTCGATCGTCAGCGCCACCGTGTAATGCCCGGAGAGCCGGTCTTCGCCCAGTGCCAACAGCTCTGTGAAACCGCGAAGCTGGCCGTCGCCATTGAGCTTGAGCGCTATCGGTCTGTCTGCCGGAATGGCATTAGCGGGCGACGATGCGGTCAGATCGAGCGGCAAGGTGCCGGTGACTGTCAGGAGCTTGGCATCGGGCATCGAGGCCTGCCCATCGAGCGCGACCTGTCCCGCGCTTGGCGTGAGCGACAGGTCAAAAGCCACCGGCGGAATGTTCGAGCCCTCGGGTTCCACGATCCGGATGTCCCGCCCGGTCATCGTCATTTTGCCGTTGGGGGCCGCCAGGGTGCCGTCGAGATCCGCAGCGAAATCGAGCTCGCCGGTCAGGGACCTCCCCATGAGACGCCCAGCGACTGCCAGCGGCAGTTGCTTGCCGTCGAGCTTGAGAGTCACTCGATCTCGGCTCAGCACCGCATCGCCGCCGATCTGCCCGCCCGCCAAGTCGAGGTCGAGGCCGATCAGCCGCGTTTCGACCGTGCCCAGCGCCACCGTCACGGGCTGAAGCAGTCTTGCCTCGTCGCTGCCGAGCTTGCCAGAAAAGCGCGAGAGCGTGACCGACTGGCCATCCTTCCCCTCCGACCAGTCGCCGGCCAGGTCGAGCAAGAGCGGCAGCAAACGTTCTTGCCCGCCCTGCCCGGTCAGCATCAACTCGCCACCCGCTTGGCCCTCGAAGCCGACGGCGCTGCCGGACTTGATGTCGGCGTCGAGATGCGCCCTCCTGACATGGAGATTGCCGGTGGCGGCGCCGGCAACATCGAACGCCGCGGTGCCGGCCGGCTCGTTCATCAGGTTCCGCCCCCTCCCCTGAAGTATCACTTGCGAGAGCAAGATCGCGTCTTCGGCGGCACCGATCTTCACATCGCTGCCCGTGGCGTTGAACTCGGCGACCTGGCCGTCCCGAGGAACGAGATTGATATTGGCGGTGGCGCTCCCGGCGAGCGGGACGCCTGCCGCCGGCGACCAAGGCTGCAGATCGGGAAGGGTCCCGGCGAGCTTGCCCGCCGCGAGATCATGCTGCAGATCGTAGTCGATATTTCCAGCGAGCCGGCCGCCGGCCCCGCTCATGGCCAGATTTCGCAGATTGATCAGGTCCTCGTTGGGCATCGCATAGCCGGTATCGAGCTTGGCCGGGATGCCGGCCAGATCGAATACCGCCGAGATCGTGCCGGAGGGCTGATTGAGATCCGCGACCGAGATCCGGGCCGTCAGCTTGCCGATGCGCGGGACGTATTCGATATCGAGGTTGCGGCTTTCGAGCAGCGCCTGCATCGACGGGTGCTCGAGACTGCCGCCAAGATCGCCGGTCAGAGCGGCATCGCCGCGGATCGAGATGCGGATCGCCGGCGCGAGGGGATCGAGCTTGGGCATGCGCAGGGCAAGTCTGCCGCCGAGCGCATCGCTCTCCGGCGCATAGGTCGCGTTGCCAGTGAGGGTGGCTGCAGCCGCGGCAACATTGAGGTTTGCCAGCGTGATCTGGCCATCCGCCTGTCGTACGCCCGAGGCCTCGATCGAAACGGCCGATCCCAGGATGGCGTCCGCCACTTCAATGCCGACTCCGAAGTTCTCCGTGCCACCTTTGAGCGAGACCGAGACCTGCCCCGTGGCGTCCGTGGTCACATCGGCGTCGAGCGAAAGCCGGCCATGCATGCGCGGCAACCGCACCAATCCGGCGAACGCCGCCAGTTCTTCGACGGCGAGCGAGAGTTTTCCGGCTGCGGCATCAGGCCAGATCTGCCCGCTTGCAGCGAGATCGAGCCCGGCACCCTTTGCGCTAAGATGCTCGAGCCCGAAAACCCGTTCTGCCGGCGCCGCGTTGCCCGCAAGCGACCAGTCGATCGCATCGCCGAGCCCCGTCGGCAGCGCCTGGCCTTCCCGGGTAAGGCCCGCGAAGCGGCCCTGCGCGCCGATCCGCCAGACGGTCTTGGGTTCGTCGATCGGACCATCGGGCTCGAGCGCCAGCGACGCCTCGAGATGGGTCACCCCGAACCCTTCCGCCTCGACGCCATCGCCCATCAGCACGGCCTTGAGAACCGGCCGGGCCGTGCTTCCCGTGAGGTCGAGGTCGAGCTGCCCCTTGCCAGCGAGCGACACGCCGAGCAACGCCTGCGCGGCTTCGAGATCGGGCAATGCCAGCTTGGCCGTGCCTGCCACGGCCTGCGTCGCGTTGTCGAGCTTGGCCGATGCGATGAGGTCGAGCGCGGCGGCGCTCATGGTCAGGCGGTCGAGCGTGACGACATCGCCATCGAGGCCGATATCGACCGCGAAGCTGAGGCGATCGCTCAGCAACGGTTGCAACGACGCCGGCGCGAGGCCCTGCTGTGTGGCGCTGCCATCGAGGCTCAGATGAAGCCCCTCTTCCTGCCTCAGCGCGAGATCGCTCTCCAGCGAGAGAAGCTTGCCAATGCTGCCGCTGAGCTTTCCCTCCCAGGACGACAAGGGACCGCTCCCGGCCAGCGTCACCGTCAACGGTTGGGGCTCGTCGCGGCCCAGAAGCCGGGCCATCAGCAAGCCGGTCGGCTCGCTCGCTTCGAGCTTGAGATCGAGCACCGCAGGGTTGCCCGACAACGTCATGGCCAGCGTCGCCTGGCCCGGCGCGCCGTCGGTACGCGCCAGATCGAGATGGAGCGTCGCGGCATCGTTCCCGAGTGCAGCTTCTCCGGAGAAGGCCAACCTCGCCGGTTGCCCCAGAACCGCCGCGGCGAGATCGACACGACCTATTGCAAGGCGATCGATCCTCACCGCGACCGGCAGTCTTGGAAGCGAAAGATCGATCGCCCTTGTGGGCTTGGCACTCGGCGTAGCTTCCGGCACTCGCGCGACCATGACCGTCGACGCGGTTACTTGGCGCACCGCGAGCTCGCGATGCCAGAGGGCCGCGCCTTCGATCTCGAGCCGCGCGTTATCGATCTCGAGCCAGGCGCCAGCCCGGTCGCTGATCGTGATCCGGTTTGCGGACAAGTCGAACGGCACGGAGCCACTGAGGCCTTCAATCGCGACGGTACTGCCGGGTGAGGACAGCGCACGCGCCAGCAGTTCCCCGAGCGTCCGCTTCCCGGCTTCGCTCTGAAGATACAGATAGCCACCCAGCAGCACGACGAGCAACGTCGCGAAGATGGCGCCAAGACCGATCAAGAGGCGACGAAGTGCTGGTTTCATAAGGCGCGTCAGAAGGCCTGCCCGAGGCTGATGTAGAACTGGAACGGATCATCGCTCTTGCGCTTATCGAGCGGGAAGGCGATATCGAACCGGAGAGGACCGATCGGACTGTAATAGCGTATGCCGGCACCCGTACCCCAGAACAGCCTCTCGGTAGGGTCGGGGTAGGCAGTATCGAACACGCTGCCGCCTTCGAAGAAGGTCACGATTCCGATCGTCTCGGTGATCTTCGCCCTGAGCTCGATCCCCATCTCCAAAGACGACAGCCCGCCAACCGGATCGTTGTCGGCGTCGAGCGGCCCCGCCTGTTGATAACCATAGCCGCGCACCGAGCCGCCGCCACCGGCATAAAGCCGCAGGTCCCGAGGCAGGTCGCCCAGCGACACGCCGTCGAGCGAACCGACATTACCGAACCCCGCCAGGATGAAGCGGTCGCTCTCGCCCAGGCGCTGGTAGCCGCTGGCCGTCGCGCGGATACCAACGAAGTTCAGATCGGCACCGTCGATCGAGTGATAAGGCGTCACCGTCAGTCCCAGCCTGGTGCCGCGCGTCGGATTCAACAGATCGTCCGTGTCGTCGCGGCGAAGGAAGAGCGGCAGATCGAGGACGGTGTAATCCTCGGGCCCGCGATCGTCGCGCACATGCGCCTGCTGATATTCGACGCCGGTGCCTCCGGTCAGCGTCGGATCAAACCGGCGGATCACACCGGCGAAGGCCGTGGCCCGCCGGTCGTCATAGGCGTCGCTTTGCTCCTTGCTGAGAGAGATCGCGGAGCGCAAATCGAGATCGCGGATCAGGAAATCCGGTCGCAGGAACTCGACCAGCGCCGCCTCCTGCTCCGTACCGAGACGGCCCTCGACATGAACCTTCTCGCCTTCGCCGAAGAGATTGCGATGCTCCCAGAAGGCGCGTATGCCCGGCCCCAGGCTCGAATCGTAATAGACGCCGCCGCCAATCGAGCGCGGCCGCCGCTCGCCCAGATCGATCTTGATGCCGATGCGCCCGTCTTCTCCGACAGTCTCGGCGGGCCTCACCCGGACCGTGGCAAAGAGATTGCTGTCCACCAGCGCCTTCTGGATCGCCTGCAGCTTCCGGCTGTCATAGAGATCGCCTTCGCTCCAGGCGATGCGCCGCTCGACATAGGCGCGTTTGACCTCCTCGAGGCCGACGATCTCCGTCGCCCCAAAGGCCGCCACAGGTCCCGGATCGAGCTTGTAGGTGACGTGCATGCTGTGGTCGGCTTTATCGATCACCGTCTCGCGGCCGACGACCTTTGCCAGCGGGTAGCCGTTCTCGGTGCAGCGGAGAACGACGCGGGCCTCGGCATCGAGGATCATCACTGCCTGCGCGCGAGTGCCGATCTCGAGCTGGATCTCGGCCGGCTCGAAGCTGATGCCCGGCGGCAGCACTGTTCCCTGGGCGGGCTCGACCTTCACCTCGCGCAGCAGATAAGGCTCTCCGGGCTCGATCTTGACCCGGACCTGCCAAGGCTTGGCGGTCTTGTCGATCTCGTAGCTCAGCGCCGCGTCGTAATAGCCGGCCGAGGTCATGACGTCGCGCAAACGATCCATGTCGCCGTTGGCGCGCCGGCGCAAGGCCGCCTCGCTGTCGGTCGGCCCGTCTTCGAAGGCGACCAGCTGCGACACCTGCTCCAGCAGATCCTGGAGTTTGCTGCTCTCGACGCCGGAAATCCGGGTCTTGTAGGGAATCGTCGTTTCTTCCGCGTCGGCGGTGAGGCTTGCCCAGCCGATCGCCAGGAATACCAGCAGGATCAGGGCTGCGAAGCGCAGGCCTACCCGCATCGGCCGGGCATGAAGTCGAGCAGTTGGCGCTGGAAGAAGGTCATCGGCGCCTCCCACCGGGAGAGCGGACCGATCTCCGCGACGCCCGACTCCAACCCCGCTTGCACCGCCTCGCAGGCATAGATGTCCTCGACCATCACCAGATTGGATTTCAGCGGATGCGTGCCGGAAAGGTCGACCGGCTCCTCGGGAATCCTGCCCTTGGCGCTGACCACATAGGGCGGCAGCGCGCCGATCTCCGCCATGTCGGGTCCGGCCTGCTTCAAGGCCTCCGGCATCACTCGCATGCGGCTATGGACGATCGATTCCGCCGGTCCAACCGGCACGACATGGAAGGTGCTCCAGCTCATCGCCGTCTCGAACAGGGCGACGTTGGGGAAGAGCCAGTAATAGGCCGCGCCGAAACTGCCGGGCACACCCTCGACCAGCGGCACGGGCCCACGGCCGTGATCGATACCGGGCTTCAATGGCCGATAGAAGGTCACATGGCGCCCGGCCGGCGCCCAGCGCTGCCTGGTGAAATCGCCATCGGCCAGCGAGACGCGATGCAGCAACGGCAAATGATAGCCGTCGATGAAATTCTCCACGACGATCTTCCAATTGGCCTTGATCCGATAGCTGATATCGGAGACCTCGACCATCCGTTCCGGATCGTGGGTCTTGGTCTGCGCCGGATCATGAAGGTCGCGATCGTGCTTCGCCGGCACGGCCGCAAGCCATTGCACGAAAGGCTCCGCGTTCGGATCCGGATTGACGAAGACCAGATTCTTCCAGACGCCCACCTGAACCGCCTTCAGCCCTAGGCAGGATTTATCGATCTCGGGGAACTGGCTGCGCTCGAAGGAAACTGCCGTGAGTTGGCCAGAGAGATCGTAGGTCCATCGATGATAGAAGCAGACGATCGAGCCGCCGAGATTGCCCCGCCTCTCCTCCAGCAACCGCGCGCCACGGTGGCGGCAGACATTGTGGAAGGCGCGGATCTGTCCCGCGTCATCCCGTAAGACGATCAGCGCATTGCCGCCCAGGCGCTGGCAGCGATAGTCCCCGGCGCGCGCAAAATCCTCGGTCATGCCGGCAAAGACCCAGGCGCGGCCGAAGAGCTCGCGCTGCTCGCGGGCATACCAGTCGGCCGATATGTAGGCCTCGACCGGCAGGATTTGGCGGGCCTCGGCCGGCATGGATGTGAGGCTCTCTGGCGGCATGCGATCGAACCGGACCCCCGGCCCCCCTGAGAAGCGTGACAGCAGACTCCAAGGCCCCGGACCAAGCCCGACCGGCCCCGCAAGAGACCGCGGAAACCGTTTCCATACAAACACATAAGGGCGGCCCGCACAAAGGCCCTGAAGCCCCCCCCACGAAGACCGGAACTTGCCGAAAATCAAGGCCTTGGGTTGACAGGCCGGCGACGCGCCGCCATGTTCGTCGCATGACCAACCGCGCGGCAACCCTTCTGCGACTTCTGAACCCGGCCTCCTGAGAGGGGTCGGGACGTCGTCGTTTCGGGTTGTTTTGCCGCCGGTGCTGTCATGGTTACGGATCCAGGATCCGCATTTCTTCCTTCCCTCCCCGTCTTGATCTCGAACCCGGGCGTCTTCGCCCGGCTCGGACTCCTGCTGCGACTTCGCCGCGGTCGTCGGGACTGACGGCTGCCCGGCGACCGTAGCGCCTGCCGTATTCGCCCTTTGCCGAATACATCCTGTCGCGAGCGGAGTTCGCCCCCATGATCAAGAATCCAGAGACCAAATATCGCCCCTTCACCAGCGTCGATCTGCCCGATCGAACCTGGCCCTCGAAGCGAATCACCAGGCCGCCCCGATGGCTCTCGACCGATTTGCGCGACGGCAACCAGTCCTTGATCGATCCGATGGACGGGCAGAAGAAGCGGCGTTTCTTCGATCTTCTGGTCAAGATCGGCTTCAAGGAGATCGAGGTCGCCTTTCCGGCCGCCTCGCAAACCGATTTCGATTTCGTCCGCAGCCTGATCGAGCAGGACGCGGTTCCCGACGATGTCACCATCCAGGTGCTGACGCAGGCGCGCGAGGACCTGATCAAGCGCAGCTTCGAATCCCTGCGCGGCGCCAAGCAGGCGATCGTCCATCTCTACAACGCCACGGCCCCGACCTTCCGGCGTGTCGTGTTCGGCATGGAGAAGCCGGAGGTCGTCAAGCTCGCGGTCAACGGCGCCCGCACCATTCTCGAGGAGAGCCGCAAGCAGCCCGAGACGCGCTGGAGCTTCGAGTACAGCCCCGAGACCTTTTCCTCGACCGAGCTCGATTTCGCGGTCGAGATCTGCGAGGCGGTGCTCGATGTCTGGAAGCCCACGCCCGACCATCCGGTCATCCTCAATCTGCCGGCCACCGTCGAGATTTCCTCTGCCAACGTCTATGCCGACCAGATCGAATGGTTTTGCCGGCATTTGTCGCGACGCGATTGCGTGATCGTCAGCGTCCATCCCCACAACGACCGCGGCACCGGCATCGCCGCGGCCGAGCTTGCGGTCATGGCCGGCGCCGATCGCATCGAGGGCTGCCTCTTCGGCAATGGCGAGCGCACCGGCAATGTCGATCTGGTGACGCTGGCGCTCAATCTCTACACGCAGGGCGTGAACCCGAAGCTCGACTTCTCCAACATGCGCGAGGTCGTTCGCACGGTCGAATATTGCAATCAGATCGAGGTCCATCCGCGCCACCCTTACGCCGGCGAACTGGTCTTCACCGCCTTCTCGGGCTCGCATCAAGACGCCATCAAGAAAGGCTTCGCGGCGCAGGAGAAGCGCAATGACGGCATCTGGGAGGTGCCCTACCTGCCGATCGACCCCGCCGATGTCGGCTGCTCCTACGAGGCGGTCATCCGCGTCAACAGCCAGTCGGGCAAGGGCGGCGTTTCCTGGATCCTGGAGCAGGACAAGGGCTTGCAGCTGCCGCGCCGGATGCAGATCGATTTCAGCCGCGTGGTCCAGG
>Ga0335070_10008916_pt1 | contig 11778 bp, 8 predicted proteins | sample Lox_Sample_13_FD_206722 | JGI IMG/M metagenome (GOLD analysis project Ga0335070, IMG submission 206722) | Soil microbial communities from Loxahatchee National Wildlife Refuge, Florida, United States - Lox_Sample_1.3 | ecosystem: Environmental > Terrestrial > Soil > Wetlands | place: USA: Florida...
GTCACTAGCAGAGGGCCCGGATGGATCGACGTTCATACGCAAGGCGCTGACGGAAAGATGGGCTCACAAATTGGATATACTGCGGTAAAGTCTGGCATCAATCAGAATATCGTGATTAATATCGATCCCACGAAGGCCACCCCCGTCATGGAAGCCATGCTGCATATCGATGCAGGCGTTATCGGGAAATACGAAGCCCCGGGACCTGATGCACCCCAGCAAGCCAACGGCCAGATGGTAGCCCAAACCTTCAGAACATCTCCGGCAGCCGCCGCAGTCAATACACCTACGCCTGTTGCCACGGGGAATCCGGCAGCCGGGGGCCCTTCGACTGCGCCGGCAATTTCACCTACACCGGATATGGGTATGGTGATGACCACTCCTTCCGGGAATGTGACCCCGTTGGTCAAGGTCTCCGACCAGCCATTGGCCGGCGACGCGGTGACGGTAGATGAAGTGGTCAGTGCTGGCCCGGGCTGGATTGTAATTTATACAACCAATGCTAACGGACAACCCGACCAGCCCATCGGCCATGCAGCGGTGAAAGATGGCGAAAATTTTAATGTGGTTGTGCCGGTGGACCCAACCAAAGCGAAAGGGACGCTGTATGCTCAACTGCAGGTGGATGCAGGCACGGTTGGCGTATTCGAATCTCCCGGGGCGGATGCGCCCGTGATGGTTGGGGTGCAGATGATTGCGAGCACATTCAAAATCTCCGCCAATGCTGCCGGCGGTCCCGCATCGCCTGTCATCCTGCAGCCTTCGATTACCGTGTCCGACCAGGTGCTTGAGAGCGCCACGGTAACCGCCGCGCAGGTCGTCAGCAATGGAAACTGGTGGCTGGTGATCCACCGGCAGAATCCAGATGGCGCGATGGGTGCAATTATCGGCAGCGCCTTGCTTAAAAATGGGGTGAATAAGGACGTGGTTGTCAAAATCGATTTGAGTAAGGCCACCCCGTTCCTGTATGCCGCGCTGAACGAAGACCACGGCGTCATCGGTCAGTTGGAATATCCTGGCCCGGATGTCCCGGTTATGGTGAATGGGATATTGATCAATCAAAAATTTGCCTTGATCGGATTGGTCCAGGATGTCACCATTGATATCCAGAAGGTCTCTAATACGGTGTCTTACCTGACCGATGGAAACGGGATGAGCCTGTATATTTCCTTGAAAGATGTTCAAGGGAAAAGTAACTGCAGCGCAGCCTGCCTGGCAACCTGGAGACCCGTCCTGGTGAACGGCAAAATCATTCCGGGCGCCGGGGTCAATGTAGCCAGGCTGGGCGTCATCACACTGCCGGATGGGACGCACCAGGTGACATATCTGGGAGCGCCTCTCTACACCTATTCCAAAGACGTTAACCCGGGTGACACCAACGGCCACGGGGTCGATGGGGTCTGGTTCCTGGTGGTGCCCTGAACCGGAAAGCACTTTTTTAATGGCGCCGATGACCAAGAATAGGGCTCGAGCCCTGATCATGACACTGGTCCTGGCAGGTTTGCTGGCCGGCTGCGGCAGCTTGAAACTCAACCCCTACAGCCTCGATAGCGAGGCTGTAGGGATGCCTTTCAATATCCCCATCTCATACGATGATTTCACGTATGATTCACATCTGCACCGCGTGATCATTCCGGCCGGTGAAAGCGGGCAGGTCGCCCTGATCGACCCGACCAATTTGCAAATGCAATTGATCTCGGGGTTCAGCCAACAGGTCGACCCTGCCGATCCAATCATCGGCGCCTCGGCCGCCGCCGTGGCCGGAGGGTATCTCTACGGCCTTGATCAAAAGACGATGTCGATCAAAACGATTGAGCTCAGCACCGGAAACCCGATTGCCTCTACTCCTGTCCAGGCTGCTCCGGAATACATCCGCTTCATCTCTGCTACCGGTGAGCTGTGGGTCACCGAAAGAAAATCGAACCAGATTGAGATTTTCAGCGTTTCAGCAGATGACCCGCCGGCGCTTCAATCTACCAGGGTTATCTCCATTCCTAACGGGCCGCAGGCGCTGGTTATTGACGACCAGCGCGGCCTGGCCTTCACCAACCGGCCGAACCAGGGCCTCACAGACGTAATTCAGGTTATGACCCATACCGTTATTGCAGCTTGGGGCAACGGCTGCTCGTCGGCCAGGGGAATGGCGGTTGACGAAAATGAAGGCTATTTGATCGTAGCCTGTGAAGAGGGGAAGCTGGTGGTGATGGATATCAACAACGATGGTTACCAGGTCACGAGTCAGAATTTTGGCGGAGAATTAGATTCGGTGGCCTATAACCCCAATCTGCATCATGTCTACCTGCCCAGCAGCGCCAGCGGGCTGGTTGCCATATTTCAGCTTCAAACGGCGCAAGGCGCGCCCGAACCCACCAATGATCCGGAGAAAACGCCTGCGGTCAGCCTGACCATTCCTCCAGGCGGCACGGAGGCTATGGAATCCAGGGCGTCGCTCCTTTTGCTGGGGACCGCCGATACCGACGTTAAAGCAAAATGCGTGACCGCGGATGAATACAACGATATTTGGGTCTGTAATCCCAATAACGGCCAGGTCTTCTTCATTCATGACTCATTTCCGGATGCAAGCGTGAAGCCCCAGGCAAGTAGCCGATGAGCAATTCACCTGAAGGTAATAAAGATTCGTCAAACCGCTTAAATATCTATCGATTGGCAGGTATTATTGCGCGTTTTTCAGGTAATTCACGCCGTATGTTCGCCTTGTCTGCGATCATGCTGGTATTTGAAGCGGGTACCGCCACCCTGATCCCATTGTTGATCGCTTACATCATTGATTACCTGTCCGTTCGTCTTTCTCAGCTTGGGGGAGCGCCGGTCGAACTTCCTCTCAGTCCTTTAGGGTATTTAGGCCTGCATTCTATTCTCGGCCCCGACCTGGAGACTGTCGCATTTGTCACCCTGGGTATTATCGTCTTGACCATGATTAACAGGCTGGGAAACTCTCTGGCGGAGGTTTACCTGGCGCAGGGAGGTCGCAGAGTTGGCTACAATCTGCGCATGTTCCTGTACGCCCACCTGCAGAAACTATCCCTGACCTTTCATAACCAGAGCCGCACCGGTGATATTCTCTCCCGGGTAACATCGGATGTGGTCGCGGTGGAAGACTTCATTATTTCCGACCTTTCAGATTCCCTGAAAAGTGCGCTGCTGATCATTTTCATCCTGGTTGCCATGGTCATCAATGCCTGGCAGGTTGCCGTCATTGCCATCTTAATGATCCCGCTGATGGCGTTAATCACCAATTATTATACGACTCGGATCAAGGCCGCCTCCCAAAAGCTGTACTCCAGTGAAGGTGAGCTGGCCTCTTCCACCCAGGAAATGCTGACCTCAATCGAGGTAATGCAGATGTATGGCCAGGAGAGTTACGAACACAGCCTTTTTTCTGCCCAGGGCCAGAAATCGATGAATTCAGCCCTCGAGGTTGCCGAATATGAGGCGCGCCTTAACTGGGTGGTAAGCGTTTTGGGCGCAGTCATAACAGCCGCGGTAATCTTGATGGGGGTGTTTTTGATTTTTAGAAACCCGATCCGCATCGGAGGTATCGGCCTTCTGATTGCATACGTCGAGTATATTCAGGAGATGCTCGAACCAACGAAGAAGCTGATCGAAGAATGGAGCACCTATGGCCAACTGTCTGCCAGCCTGGAAGGGATTGGCGAATTATTAGACCTGCAGCCCGCAGTCAAAGATGAACCAGGCGCGGTTGCAGCCCCGCCTTTTAGCGGGCAGCTTGAGTTTCGCAACGTTGATTTTTCCTACCCTTCGATTTCTACTTTGAATGATGAGGCACAGGCAAAACCACGCATTATCTTGAAAAACATCAACTTCGATATCCAACCGGGCCAGGTTGTTGCGGTGGTCGGCCACACCGGAGCGGGAAAAAGCACAATTGTCCAGCTCATCCCGCGCCTGTACGATCCGAATGCCGGCCAGGTTTTCATCGATGGACACGATATCCGGGAATATACCCTGGATTCACTGCGATCCCAGATCAGCATGGTTCTCCAGGAGACCATTTTGTTCACCGGCAGCATCGTAGAAAATATTGCTTATGGGCGCCCGGAGGCGACCGGCGCCGAAATCATCGAAGCTGCCAAAGAGGCCAATGCCGACGAATTTATTTCCAGGCTTCCGGATGGTTACTTTACCATATTAGGGGAGCGTGGGCTGAACCTTTCGGATGGACAGCGCCAGCGGATTGCGATCGCCCGCGCCTTCATCCGCAGCACGCCCATCCTGATCCTGGACGAACCGTCCACCGGCCTGGATGCAGAATCAACTGAGCTGGTGCACCTTGCTTTGCGCAAGCTGATGAAAGGGAAAACCGCCTTCATCATCTCGCACGAGCTCAACCTGATCCGTGACGCGGATAAGATCATTGTCCTCAAAGCCGGAGAAATCGAGCAGATGGGAACGCACGACGAGCTGATGAAGGCCGGCGGGCTTTATGCGGCCCTGTATAGGATGCAATCCGGTCAAAGAGATCTGGCGGATCGTGCTGCGGGTACGGCCGGAATAGAGCTGCCGTTAATAGAGCAGCGGCTCCACCGTGGCTCCCGGCGCAATTCTACGCCACCAAGCCAGGGTGAAGCCGCCGGCCAGACCGAATTAACGAAGGGTTAGGACCATTTTCTTTATCCCTGAACATTTTCACCGGACGATAGGCTACCAGGCTCACCAACCTGGTTGACCGAGACCAAAATCAGGCCCAGATCGCGTATTTTATTTAGCACCCCGTGCAGAGCAGATTGGTCAGTGAGGTGCCCGCGTAGAATCGTTTCACCCCGGTCATTGAGCAGGACCTGCTCCATCAGGTAGTCAAAAATGAACCGGTGGCTGCCGGTGAACGAGGTAATAAAGCTGGCGCTATCATCGTGCCCGTGCATGGAGAATCCCGCCGGTTTCAGGCCGGCGATCCAACCCTCGGTGCGCGTTTGTAACAAAGCGATCTGCTCACCTGAGAGGTTCAACCCGCTGTCCTCTTTAACCAATACCATTTGGAGGCACGGCGATGAAGCTGAACGTTCTCAATCCGCTCCAACTTAAAGCCGGGTACGAAGATCCTTTCCACTCGCTCAGGGGTCAAACCAGGTCCCATTGGCTGCGGATCCATTCCCCAAACCAGAAGAGTGCTCCCAGGCTTCATCAATCGAGTTAATTCTAAAGCATAGCGCATTTGCTCGGCAGCCCTGAGCCCGTGCAGGCAACCCACATCCAAGGCGATATCAAACGGACCGCCAAGAAAGTCCAGCCGGGTCACATCGTGGACGATAAATTCGGGCTTTACCCCGGCGCGGGATGCTTTCTCCTCGGCCTGCCGGATGGCAGTTTTGGATCCATCGATGCCGGTTACAGTAAACCCTCGTTGGGCAAGATAAATAGCGTGGGTTCCCGTCCCACAGCCCAGGTCAATGGCATTTCCCGAAATCCCTCTATTAGAAACAAGCTGGACAACTTGAGGCGGAATTTGATTATCATCCCAGCGCGGTTTGGAAACCCGGTAGAGCACCTCGTACATTATCCGATCTATGATGGCCATTCATTATCTCCATTCTTTTTTAACGTGTCTTCTTCCAACAGAATACCAATGGAATGTGTTAATAGATTGAAAAAGATATGGAGAATTTGTGAAGGGTTCAGGTATTTTTGTTGCCCGGTATTTCTAAAGTTTTTCGCCTCGCGAGCCGTCGACGAGTAACAGCTCGATAGATCATCCAGGTACCAATTAAGAAGGTAGCCAATGGTATGACGCATAAAATTATTACGTATACGGGCTGAAATAATTGTGCACGGAGAAAATCAGGAATTGCCAGATCGATGCGCCCCGCCCGATTGTAGGCATTTCCGCGATTACTATATGCCTGCGGAAAATCCGGCTGAAGCTGAATGGCGCGGTTGAAGTCACTCAAAGCCTCGTCAGGATGCCCACTTGCCATGTAAGCGACCCCGCGATTGTTATAGGCATAGGCGTAACCAGGCCTTATTTGGATGGCCCGGGTGTAATCAGCGATAGCATTCTCCATTTCACTTTTAGAGCTTAAGGAATAAGCAAAACCCCGGTTATTGTATGCTTCAGCGTAATCCGGTTTCAGCCGGATGGCCTGGCTATAATCGGCAATCGCATGGCTGTAGTCTTTAATTTCGAAATACTGATCTCCACGCTGAAGGTAAGCCTCAGCCGAATCCAGAGCGCCGACTGCGATAGAAGGCTGTGTGGACGTTGGCACCTGAGAGCTGCAAGCTGAAAGACATACTCCGATCAGGATCGACAGGATTATCTTCGATAATTGTTTCATCTTAGGTTCTTAACGAGCTGTTCCATCTGGAACGGTTTGCCATGACCCGGGTAAACGGTTTTTACGGACATGATTGTTTTGATTGTTTACAATCCGATTACCGGTTGTTAATTTAAGGAAAAAGAATGCGAGTTATCATATTGCAGGCGGGTGGCCTGTTTTTTTGATTTTGACACCTTGAAGTTGTAAAAAAATATGCTGATCGTCGGCAATCATTATGAATGGGTTGAATATGTTTACCATATTTGAAACGCTGTTCCTGCTGGCAATTGATGATGAGGAAGGTGATGTCATTGATTCAGCCGTGAGTGTACTCGAACCTGCTTTAGCCGGGTCCGTCCTGGCAGAGCTGGTCTTACTAAACCGGATAAAATTGGAAGATGGCCGTATCACGATAACGGACCAGGCGCCAACAGAAGATAGGATTCTTGACAAAACCTTATCGGCTATCCAGGAGGCAGGCCGGCTGCGCAAACTCAAGTACTGGATCAATACCCTGACGTACGAAAAGCTGTTATCCGAAATTGGCCAATCCCTAGTCGAAAAGGGGGTGCTCGTCAGAAAGAAGAAAAGACTGTTACTGGTTGTTCCTTATGGCGAAGGGTCGGCCAGGCAGATCTCGGTCAAGTATGGGCTCAAGAATCATTTGCGGGAAATTGTCCTGGGAGGGCAGGCAGCCGATCAACGGGAGTTCGTCCAGCTTGCCCTGCTAAATGAGTGCGACCTGCTTTCGTTGGTTTTCACACGGGGTGAACGCAAGGGAGCTCAAAAGAAAATTGATACCCTGATCGAAGGGCCAGGGCTTTCGGTTGGCTTGGGCAATGCCCTCAATGAAATCATCGCGGTAGCAACACGGGACGCAAAAAAATAAAGAATGACCTTTCACCATACCGGCCTGTGTCCTGGCCAGGCCGGTGTCGATCAAGAAATAACCTGCCCCAGTTTTGACCAGGTAACTGTTGACGGTAATTACTGAATAATGCGAAAGTATCGTGGTTATTTCTTGCGTCATTTTTTTCTCTTTTACGCCGGTTCAACCGGGTGATATCTGCCAATATCGCGCCCAAAGGCAACTATGAAAGTCATAGTAAGGAATTTATATTAATTCCGGAGCCAGAAGGACAATATTCCCACTGACCTTGCCGTTTTCGAGCAGGGCATGGCCCCTGGCAGTCTCCAGGAACGGAAGTTTCTCAGCGATCACCGGTTTGATCTGGCCTTCTGACAGCATCTTGAAAAGCAAAGGCAGGTCCTCCATAAACGGACGTTTATTGGAGGCATAAACGGCGGAAATACCGTAGAAGGCCACCGATTTTCCGTTGGGAAGCAGGTTCAATAGCGCGATCCTGGCCAGCCCAAATACGAGGCCGCTCCAGCCGCGAGCAATCGCAAATTCTACCAGCTTGCCGCCTTTGCGAAGCAAACCAAAGCTACGCTCGAAATAGTCGCCGCCCACTCCGTCAAATACAAAATCAAGGCCGGCCGGCTCCGCCTGGCGGATGGCCTGCACAAAATCCTGGCTGTGATAATCAATCGGAATGGCGCCATATCTGGTCAGAAGACTGTGCTTGCTGGTAGAAGCTGTGCCGTACATTTTGAGATTTGCCAGTTTACCCAGCTCCAACAAAGCGGTTCCAACCCCGCCGCTGGCGCCTACCACTAACACCTTGTCGCCGGCTTTTACCTTTGCTATCCGGTGCAGCATCTGATAGGCCGTTACGTAGTTCAGGACCAGTATTACGGCTTCTGCCGCGTCCAACGAGGGCGGAACAGGAACCAGATGCTCTTTAGCCAGGTAAATATATTCGGAATTGCCGCCATGGCCGGTCAAAGCTGCCACGCGATCGCCTACCGCAATATTTGCAACGCCTGCGCCCAACGCATCGACGATCCCCAGGATTTCATAGCCTGGCACAAAAGGTATCTTAGGGGCCAGTGGGGAGGTGCCGTTGCGATAAGCAATATCGGTGCCGCCGACGCTGGTAGCCAGCACTTTTATCCTGGCTTCCCCGGCCGCCGGTTCACGCAGGTCATTTTCGACGATTTTCAAAACGTCCGGCGCCCCTTTTTGGGTAACAACAACGCTTTTATACTTCATGCTATCTTTTCCTTTCATAAACCTTTTCGATACGAGGGAGGGAGTTTTTTGAAAGTGCTTCGCACTTTCAAAAAACTCTGCTCTTTCGTTTTTCGTGGCAGCCGAAGGCCGGCCAGCTTATATTGAATACCAATATCATTCTACTCACCAGCCTGTGCAAGGTCAGCAGGTAAAAGTATAAATTTTTTGAATTTATCCAAGGATTTGAATTAGTCAAAAGTGTAATTTTATAACAGGCCGAGCTGGTGGGCCCGCGCCACTGCCTGGGTGCGACTGTTGACACCCAACTTTTCAAAAATGTTACTGCTGTGTTTCTTCACGGTGTGCAAGGTGATCACGAGAAGGTCGGAAATTTCCTGGTTCGATAACCCTTCGCCAATCAACCGCAAAATTTCGACTTCGCGTTTACTTAATGGTTCTACCAGAAGCTCATGGATCGGTTGGCCTTCCGGCTCGCCCATTTTTACAGTTACGACAGCAGAAGAGGCAGCCGGTTTACTTCGTGTCGAAAAAGCATCCAACAGCCTGCTGGCATAATTCTTCAACTGTTCCGGCGCAGCGCCATCTTTTTCGGCGGCTCGTAACAAAGGCACAACTTCCGGCCCTTCATCCAGAAATAACCGCACGTACCCTTCTGGCTCGGCAAGATCCAGGGCGTGCCATATGTTATCGTATGCTTCTACAGAGATCTTCCCCTGCTTCTGCCTTTGTAAAGCTAGCGCTCTCAGCAAATAAACCTCGATCAGCCGCCCGAAGCGCCCACCTGCCTCCGCTGCGACCTGAAGCTCGTCCATCAACTGCAGCGCCTGCCGGATCTCTCCATAGGCCAGCAGGATGCGGATCTGGCTAACCTGTAATATTTCATTGAACATGATGGGAATGCGCAGCCTGTCTGGGCCGGTTAGCAGCACCGCCTTGAGCGCCGCCTCCAATTGCCTGAGTCCATCCATATCCCCCATAGCGATCCGGATTTGGACCTGGCGAGAAAAGGTGGTGTGGTCTTTCCGGTTCATGGTCTGCTCGGCTGTATGGATATCCTCCAGCGCGCCTTGCAGATCTCCCCTGGCCTGGCGCAGCCGGGACCGGATGGTCAAGCCATAAAAGATACCATCCAATCCGCCCTGCTGGCACAACGCCATGCCCTGTTCTACGTATTTTTCGGCAGCTTGCAGGTCATTCCATTCCAAATAGATATTGGACAGGCCAATGTAGGCCTGGCCGGCCGGAAAAAAGATCCTTTGTCCGGCTCTGTCTGCCATATCGAGCACGGCCTGGAGATCCCTTGCCGGGCCGCGCAGCTTGCCATAATTGGCCTGGCCCATTGCAACCAGCATGGTGGTGTGGGCTGCCAGGCTGTAATAATTAGAAGCCTCTGCCAGGCGAAAACACTCCCGGAAGGCCTGCTCGGCTTTTTCAACCTGCCCATCTATACCGTAAGAGATTGATAAAGCAGATTGGGCACGGGCGCGCGATGCCAGATCATCTTCAGGGAGGTAGCTTAGCGCTTCATTCGCCATGCGAATGGCCCTGGCTGAATTGCCCAATAGAGACACGAAGCGACACAGAACTACCATCAATTCCACCTTCAAGCGGTCATTTTCAGGCGATGGCGGCAGAGCTGCGATCAACTGGTCGGTTTCTTGCAAATTTTGTTCGGATAACTCACAAATCCCCTGTAAATAATCAATCCAAACCCGGTAGATATTCAGACGAAGGTGGGCATGCAAGATTGGCTCAGGAAAAGCCTTCAGCCAGCTCTTAAGCTGGTTCACGCGTCCGGTGAACATCATACTGCGCGCCACCGATTCGATGAAGGCGGCGGCTTTTTCATAATCTTTGGCTTCCAGGGCGTGTTGGATGGCCTCATCCGTCAGGTCGTTTTGCGCCAGCCAATCGGCGGCGCGGCGATGAAGTTCATTGATATCCTGATGAGACATTACTGAATGCAGCCGGCTGGCAAGCAAATCGGCAAAAAGGCGGTGGTAGCGGAACCATTGATGCTCCGGGTCTTGCGGAAAGGTGAACAGGTTCGAGTGCTCAAGGTATTCAAGCATTGCATGGCCGCGGGCCAAAGAAGCAGCGTCAACCGGCGTTCGAACTTCACCCAGAATCAGGGCATCACACAAAGGTCCGCACATGCGCTGCAGGATGGATGTCTTGATCAAAAAATCCTGTACCGGTTTGCTCTGGCGAGCCAGCACTTCCTCGGCCAGGTATTCCAGGATAAACTCTTGCCCCCCCGTGAAACTGGCAATAAATTCATGCGACTCACGCGGCGAAGGCGCTCGTATCGCCAGGGCAGCCAGCTGCAAGCCGGCAATCCAACCCTCCGTGCGATTTTCAAGCGCCTGGATTTCGTCCTTCGTGAGGTTCAGGCTCATTACTTTTCTCAAGAATATTTCAGCCTCGTCTGCAGAAAAACGCAAGTCGGCCTCGCGGATTTCGGTCAGTTGATTGTGGGCGCGCAGTCGAAATACTGGCAGCGGCGGATCGGCGCGGGTGGAGATCGCCAGCCCAACGTGGGAAGGCAGGTGTTCTAAGAGAAAAGCGATTCCGTCGTGAATTTCACCGTTTGAAACAAAGTGATAATCGTCCAGCACCAGGACAATTGGTTTGGCCTGATCGGTCAATTCATTGATCAAAGAGATCAAGACCGTTTGGATCGGGATAGGTTGAGGATTTGCAAGCAGTTGGGCGGCAGACTGGCCGAAGCCGGGCTGGGCGCGTTGAAGAGCCGCCAGGAGGTACATCCAAAAACGGACCGATTCGTTATCTTCGCTGTCGATGGAAAACCAGGCAAATTGGCTCCGGCTGTGGGCGCTCCATTCACAGAGCAGGCTGGTCTTCCCTGAACCGGCGGACGATGAGATGAGGGTTAACGCGTGAGTGGCCTGGCGGCCTTCCTCCAGCCTTTGAATCAAATGAGGCCTGGAAATCAGGCCACGTGGGGATGGAATGAATAATTTAGTCTGGAGCAGTGGGATTGTCATTTCATTTCGCTGGTCAAAAAGAAGGGTCAGGTTGGATTCTACCACCCTAAGAATACATCAAAAATAAACAACGAATCGTTCTTTGGATTGTTAATAATTGTTAAACCAGAATTTACAAGCATTCGCCGGTTGTTAACGTATCATCTCTCAATCCTTAAACTGTAGATGTTATTCTTTTACTGGATAAATAAAAAGTGCCGGCGATGGTCAACCATTTGTCCAGCGCCAAACCCAAAAAATCAGGAGAAGAATAACATGCGTCGTACAATGTACACCCTTTTTGCTCTGCTCATGCTAGCCAGCATGGCGTTGAGCGCCTGCGCTCCCGCGGCTACCCCAACCGCCCAGGTCATTCAACAGACCGTCCCGGTTCAAC
>Ga0335070_10008917_pt1 | contig 11777 bp, 11 predicted proteins | sample Lox_Sample_13_FD_206722 | JGI IMG/M metagenome (GOLD analysis project Ga0335070, IMG submission 206722) | Soil microbial communities from Loxahatchee National Wildlife Refuge, Florida, United States - Lox_Sample_1.3 | ecosystem: Environmental > Terrestrial > Soil > Wetlands | place: USA...
GAGCTAAGAGAATACTGGGAAGAATACCTAGAGCGTCCGGTATCTTTTATCGTTAGCCTGCAAAGTGATAGCATACTTCGAAATCTTTCCTTCAAATACTTGGCAGACGTGATGGAAAAAGAGTTAGACAGTAGCGGCGAACAAAGCCGTAAATTATAGTGCAGCTATGTGTAGAGGTACTTCTGCAGCTCCCAAGAAGTCACTTCGCTCTTATCACTTGGCATATGAGGCTCATACTCTTTCCACTCTTGCATCTTAAGCGCCACATACTTCTCTGCGTTCTCCTTTCCTAAGGCTTGAACACAAATTCCGTCGCTTTCCCACTCTTCCAAAGCTTCTTTCAACGAAGACGGCAACACCTTGATTTTTAGCTTTTTCCTTTCTGCCGCGCTTAGATGATAAACGTTCACATCCAAGGGGTCGCCGGGGTCAATCTTCTTTTTGATGCCGTCTAATCCAGCGGTGAGCGCTGCCGTGTAAACGAGGTAAGGATTGCAGAGTGGGTCTGGACATCTGAACTCGAACCTGGCTTCTTTTTCTTTCTCAGGAAAATACTCGGGTACTCTAATCAGGGCGGAACGGTTTCTCTTGCTCCATGCCACGTACACTGGCGCCTCGTAGCCTGGCACTAGGCGTTTGTAACTGTTCACCGAAGGCGCCACGACAGCGCACAAAGCACGCGCATGCTCCAGTATGCCTCCGATGAAGTACCTGCACTTCTGCGAGATGTGCCCATAACTTTTCGAATCAAAAAACTGATTCTTGCCTGTTTTCGGGTTGAAGAGCCCCAAATGAATGTGCATGCCACTGCCTGCTTTGCCTTTCCACGGTTTAGGCATGAAGGTGGCTATCCAACTGTATTTTCTGTTGGCCACGGCTTTGGCTGCGAACTTGTAGCGCAGTATGTTGTCCGAAGTGGTGAGTGGGTTTGAATACTTGAACGTGATTTCATTCTGCGCTGAACCCACCTCATGATGCTGCCTTTCCACGGTGATTCCCATGGTGAACAGCGCGTTTGACAAGTCCATTCGATATGCTTCTGTGGCATCCCTGTCAGGTGCGATGTCGAAATAGCGTTGCTTGTCTATGACGTAATTTTCAACCGGCAAAACCTGATCGTTTTCATCTTTTTGTACGAGATAAAACTCTAACTCAGCCGCAGCTGTAGCTTCATAGCCTCCAGCTAACGCCTTTTCCATAGATTTCTGACAAATGTACCTCGGGTCGCCTTCGAACCGTTTGCCGTCAGGTTGCTGCATGTCGCAGATGAAGCTTGCAACGCTTTTGTCATAGAAGTAGTATGGGTAAACGGCGAACGTGGAAGCATCGGGTTTCATGACCATGTCGCTCTTGTCTATGCTGACGCCGCCCAAGAGGGATGACCCGTCAAAGCCCACGCCTTCTTCTAAAGCGTTTCGCGCCTCTTCAGCGGGTATCGTTCTACCCTTGAAGAATCCAGCCAAGTCAGTGATTTGAAGCAGTATATAGTCGGCGTTTCTAACGAGTTTCAAGCAAGTCTCAAGGTCATGGTTTGCATGAAATGTGGCTTGTGGCATTCTAATTCCTTCGGACAATTTTATAGCTAAGTCCATTATTTCTGTAAATATAAAAGTATTTCTAATGAATTTAGCGACAAATGTTAAATAGAGGTTGTTGTATCTGGATGAGTGTTTAACTAGGACGATGGGATTATGGAGTTAGATGAGACAGATGTCCAAATATTGAAAGCATTAACTGCGGACGCGCGACTCTCGTCGCGTCAGATAGCCAAACAATGCGACATATCCGTCGGCACCGCTCTTTCTCGCATTAAGAAGATGGAAGAAGCGGGCATGATAAAAGGCTATTCAATCATACCCGACCACGAAAAACTCGGATACGAACTAACTGTTGTCACGGAAATCACGGTTTCTAAGGGGAGACTTTTGGAAATGGAGAACGAAATCGCACGGCTTCCAAACGTCTGCAGCGTGTACGACGTAACAGGCTTAACGGACGCTTTCGTAATCGCGAAATTCAAGAACCGCGATGATCTGAGCAAATTCACCAAAAGGCTGTTATCCTTGCCTTACGTGGAACGAGCCAACACCCATGTGGTCTTGACGACGATAAAAGAGGACTTCCGCCTAATCTAAACAGTCAATAAGCAACATCGCAAAAAAGGTGTTAATAGGGAAAACTGGCGATAATAAGGAAAGAGACGCTATTTAGAAAATACCAAGGCATAATGAAAAGGCAAATTCATGGTCTTTACAGTATTGAAGCCATTTTTCTCAAAGAGTGTAATCGCTTGTTCTTTCGAAACACGAATAGAGACTGGAGGACCAAAGCCTGTGTTCTCTTTTTTGAAATCAACAATCAATGCTTTTCCCGTCGGTTTTAGCACTCTGTGCATTTCCTTAATCATTCTCTCTTTGTCACCGAACTCGTGAAGCGTGTTCACTGTAATCAGAAGCTCAACACTTTCATTCTCTAAGGGAAGCTCATTCTCCTTAGAAAGCATGAGCTCAATATTCCTGATTTTTTGTTTTCGAATTTTCTGTTCAAGGATTTCGAGCATCTCTTTCTGTACGTCGATGGCATAAACTTTCTTAACTTTCTTTGCGAGCGGAAGAGTGAAAAAGCCACTGCCGCATCCTAAATCTGCCGCAACAAAGTCGGGTCTGATTTCTACCAAGCCAAGAATTTGGTCGGGATTTTCCCAGAGTTTTCTCTGCTCCATTTCCAAAACAGCGACATGCTTTGGGTCGAACACATGAGTTCTTTTCATAATCGTCGCCTAGAGAAGAAGTGATAAAGAGGGTTATGCTAAGAAATTTGGTACTGTTCACCTTCTTTTAACAACAGCACTTTGATTTTCGAATTTGCTTCTACCAGCTTTTTTAGCTCTTCAGGATTTGTGTCCCACCGATGCATTGGAATGACAACTTTGGGATTAATAGCAATTGCAGCTAAGGTCGCTTCTTCATTATCCATCGTGTATGTGCCTCCGCTGGGTAGCAGAGCAACATCTATGTTTTCGAATTGTCGCATTTCGGGTGTAAAGTCCGTATCGCCAGCGTGATAGACAGTTTTCCCCTCAAGCGTTATCAGGTAGCCTACTCCAAAGCCTTTCGGATGGTAAGGGTTTCCAGGCGACCTAAATCGCTTGTAATTATAAGCCTCCACCGCCCTGACTTTTATTCCGTCAACTGTTGTCTCTTCGCCGGGCTTAAGCGTCTTGACTGTACCACCAATCTTCGAAACACAATTCTTAGGCGCAATAACCACCGTGTCATCCTTACGAACCTGCCTAATCTTAGCCGGATCACAATGATCTGTATGCGAATGCGTCACCAAGACCAAATCAGCCTTATCCACGGGTTTGCCGTACTCCTCCAAATCTACATAAACAACCTTACCATTGCTGCTTATCTCAAAACTCGCATGCGCCAACCACTTAACTACAACAACCACTCAAATCACCAGCTTAACCTTACAAGCTAACGGCGTATATTTCTATCGCATGCAGAAGTAGCGGAGTTCTACTCTGGTATTAATTCTGAATTCAGTCCTTGTTCGATAATTCTGCGGACCCATGGGTGACGTACTCTGTGCCTAGTGTGGTTTCATTGTCTTGCTAGAAATTCTGTAATCTCAGAGGCTAAGTCTTGCGCAGCAGGTGCGTCATAGTTGCCCAGAACGGCAACGGTGTAAGTTCCGTCCCAGAATATCTTGAGGTCAGAATTGACTCCAGAGTTGGGTCCTCCTCCAATATGCCCAACGATTCTCTTTCCAGCGATCTCAATGGTCTCGAAACCGTATCCATAGTTGTGCTCATGAGAACGTCTGAAGCCTTGTTTTGTTGTTATTTTCTCAGTCAGTTCGCGGTCTAGCAACTTGTACGTCCGCAAAGCGTTGGCGAACCTCAACAGGTCAGGTGCAGTTGAGTAACCCCCACCGCAAGCATTTCCTCTCCAGCCAAGGAACATGAAATTGGGTCGCCTGGGAGCAATCCCGAATGGGTCGTCCTCGAACCTACCATATCCAACCGCCAGGTTTGGCGTAACTTCATCTAATGCGTATGAGTTTGTTCCATGCATTCCCACAGGCTCGAATATATTTTGCCGAATGTAGTCGTGGTAGTTTTGCCCTGAGATTTTCTCGATGACTGCACCCAAGACTATGTATCCTTCATTGCTGTATGAAAAAAGACTACCTGGTTCAAAGAGCAATTTTTCGTCGGCGAAGATCGGAAAGTAGTCCGCTTGTGTTTGATATTTTTTGCAACGATCGTAAGCCGTTCTGTCAAAAAGCATTCCCAACCCAGCTGTATGTGTTAACAGATGATAAATCGTAATTTTCTGGGCTGCATATCGGTTCGGGTATTCGGGTAAACATTTAACAAGTTTGTCCTCGAAATTTAAGCGCCCAGCTTGAACGAGCTGTGCGATGGCGATGCTGGTGAACATTTTGTTCATTGACCCTAGGTTGAATTTTGTGTCAACTCTGTTTGGGACTTGAAACGATTTCTCCGCGTAACCTACAGCTTTTTTGAAGATCGCCTTATCTCCAAGGCCTATTAGAACCACGCCGGAAAAAATGTCCCGTGAAGTTAACCATTCAATGTGCTTTTTTACCTCTCTCAAACGTTCACGTATGCCTATCTTTTTAGTAGGCCAAGCCAGTTCCTTTTCAGCGTCGGGGGCAAGAATTGGTATTAATCCGAATTCGCGAATTTTGTCTTGCTGCACCTTATCTCTGAAAATGTACATTCGGGCCCAATGATTATCTTGTTTCGTTCGCACATATACTTCGAAAGGGTTGGTGCTCGCGGAAATTTCCATTACCTCTATGCCCTTGCTTTGCTCGTAGACTCTTTGAAGAAACGCAAGGTGCGTTTGTTCGGGTGTCTCTTTTAGGGCTGATTCGCTCATGTTTGTGCGAATAAACTGAAGCTGTTTGGCTGAATCGACGTTGTTTATGGTGTCGATTAATGATTGGATGAGCTTTCTATCGGCTGAAGTATGTGTGACCGTCTTAGAGCTATCCGTGTTTTCCATTTCTCGCAACCGTGCGCGCTAAAGGATAGTAACACCTATTTTAATTTTGTTTTTTTATGAATCTGATAATGGCTTTCGTGCTCTAATATCTGCTAGCATGCACTGTAAAGAAGAGCTGGATGCGAAGCCATAATGCCTATGATGGGCGGAAACGTGTGCTCTTCGTCCTAAAAAAAGTCTAGCCGAGAGGTCTAAACACTGCGTCGAATACATAGAACCGAGCTGTAACTACAGAAAGAATAAGATAAAATAAGGAGCACTACACAAAATAATACGGTAGAGCATCAATGGAAATTGCCATGAAAAAAGCCATACGATACACTATTGTTTTTTTTCTTTCAATAGAAATTTTAGTGCTCTTAGTCTATAGTCCAACAGCCAAAGCACAGCAGGTCACCGCTAGCGCTTCTCTAAGTGCAGGGATGTCCTTTACTTATGGCACGCCTGACGGCAGCCCTTGGGCGGCGATGAATCCTTCTAGCTTAGCTCTGTGGAAATGGAGTGAGTTCGGGAACTTGTCAACGATAAGTTTTCGTATTATAAATGGAACGAACAAGAATGCGCCGCAGCATCCGGGCTATACATTGAATACGACTGTTACATTCAGGAATGGAACATCCCCTATTAGCGCAATAGGCGGGATCGATCTTTACACAGGCGGAGGCGCAGGCACAACTTTCTTTATATCCCCTGGAAAAAAAGCAGGCGACTACGTCTATCCAGACGCCGTGTCGAGTAACTATACATGGAAAATAAATTCAACAAGACTTGATACCTTGTACTGGCCAGGCCGGCAAATCTGCATCTTGAACTACACCGTACGTACACCCTACTTGAACAGTAGCTCTCCCTTAATCGTGGAGCAATCACTTACATACTGGGATCAGCAAACGGGCGTTTTACTTGGAGTTTTCGACGAAGTGGCAGGTTATCTAATGACGACGAGAAACTCTTTTACAGGTCTTCTTTTGTACGAGCTTATCGGCAACAACATTGGGATTCAGATGGATTACCCTCATCCCTTAGATATGACGCCGATTTATGTTGTCGTGGCTGTCTGCGGGGCTGCTGTCCTTGGTGTCGTAATCCTACGAGCTACCGTGGGTAAGCCCAAGGGAAAATATAAGCGGCTAAAAGAATGACAAAAGATAAGCCTGCCTCGTGGTTCTGCAGACCTGGGACCAAACTTGATAACTAAAGAACGCTAATCCGCAAAGCTGGACGAGTGTGTGTTTCGCTGCGTGTTTCGTCGCGCGAAATACATACTCCAAGCGTGTTAAAGTAAAAAAAGAGCTAATGCAAGAACACCTTTTCTTTTGCTGCCTATGGATCTTCCATGATTTTTATGTACGTAACGCTTTTAAAACTCTTGTAACTTACAAAACATGAGGCAATCAAGTGGAGAAACGATGGCAAAATCATGGCGTAAACTTGCAGCGGCTAGCGCAGTCTGTTGAGAACTATTACTCACGACGAAAAATCAAAGTCAAAGAAACTGTCCTAGAGGATGGGTACTCAATTCGCGTGGTTCCAACGGGACTTCGAACCGCAGGTGTAATGTGCATAACTATACGTGGGACGCCTGATGACTTCACAATAGAAACAAGGGCGACCGAGGACGAAGACAGGGCAGTTAAGGTTGGTCTTATGACGACCATATTCGGCGGAGGCATTATGGTTTTGAGAAACACTAAGACCCGCGAGCAGATGGAAAAAATGGAGCGTGAGTTCTGGAGCGCGATTGAGGAAACGATTGGGTCGCTGATTAACTCAAAGGGGTCGGGAATTCCTTGGTTATAAGTGTACCGCCCATAGCCGTGTGGACTGTAAGAGTGAAGGTCAGGAACCACCCTATTTGTTCGCCGGGGACTTGACTCAGGTAACTTATGAATTCTCGGAAAGCATCAAACTGATAGGGTGCGGCAGTGTCTGGGTTAATCGTAAAGTCGAATAGAATCGTTGCGTTCGAATTTGGACCAATCGGGTATACTTTGGTGGTATATAACGTTATCAACTCCCTTAAGTTGTCGGCGACATAGTAGTCCACCCTGCACACAATAGAGCTGACTTGTAGTCCAGAATAGCGCGTCGGGTTTGTGGCTACAAGTGTGAAGTTTATTCGTGCCGTGTGCGTGCTAAGTTGGCTTGTGTTGAGGCTGGGTCCTTGAAGCGTGTAGTTGAAATCATATAGAGCGGTGTATAATTCGGTGTAGTTCCATAAGGGAACGATTAATGTAACTACAGAGATGATTGCGATGCCAAAGAAGACCGTTTCTGGCAGGTGTTGCTTTGTGAGCGCTTTTGAAATTCCTCTTGTTAGAATAGCCAATCCTTAAGGAATCCTCCTATGACTGCGCCAGCGAGGAAGCTCAGCGGGACTAATGGAAAGAACATTCTAAAGATGTCATATATGGCGAATGTATATATTGCGTTTATGTCGCTGCTGGGAGCCCATCCTCCTAGGGCGGGAAGTGTCATGCCTATATATGTTAGGAGAATCGTTAAGGCGACTGCCTCGAACACGCTCAGAATGATACTTTTGATGTCTTCTAGGAGCATGCCAGCAAAGACGCTGAATAAGAACAATAGCAAAATCGGCAATGCTGTTGAGATGGACCAGAAGGCAAACCCTACGAAAATGCCTCCGCTGAGGAACACATGCAGTATTATAGATGCACTAGTGACACTCCAAGCTATGACCACAAAAATGGTTTTTGGCTTCTTCCAAGATATTTCGTCAGACGTTGCTGTCGATGTATACCCTTGAAATACTTGACTAAACACAGTCAACGTCTCGCTCTTAGCTTGGGGTTTAATATGTCGTCGATGGAGTATCCTATCAGGATAAATGAGAGGGACAGAATCATTATTGCCAGTCCCGGAGGAACTACTATCCACCATATACTCGGGTTACTGAGAAGGGAGGTTAGCATTTGTCCCCAGGACATTCTAGTCAAATCTAGGAATCCTAGGAAGCTAAAGGCAGCCTCTGTCACTATTGCTGCCGGTACGGTAAGTGCTAGCGTCACATAGACTAGAACGATTGTGTTTGGTAGAATGTGTCGCCAGAGAATGTATGGAGTGCCAGCTCCGACGGCTTTTGCCGCCTCAACGTATGGTCGTTCCTTCAGAGTTAGGACCTGTGACCTCACCATTCTCGCAAAGCCTTGCCATCCCAGAAACCCAAACACTAGGATTAAGATATTTATGTTGTAAGCGCCAGCGGAAAGCGCAAGTATTAGAACCATCATCAGCGGTAGAGTGGGAAGGACAAGCAGCGCGTCTGTGAAACGCATGATTACCTCGTCCACAATGCCTCCTGAGTAAGCGGCAACCAGGCCGACGAACAAACCAATGAATGTCGAGAGGATTGCCGAGGTTAGCCCCACATAAAGTGATACTTGTGTGCCATATACAAGTTGTGTAAACACGTCGCGTCCTTGGAAGTCTGTGCCTAACCAGCCAAATGAGCTACCTTGGAGGTTCAGCTTTAGATTGCCTACATATATGAGGCCTTCAGCGTTGGCGGTCAGTTTCGTCACGTTTATGCTGATTCCGTAACTGTAGGTGCCGGCCCTCGGGAACATCTGCATTAGGGGCTTGGGATCTTCTGAAGCTTGCAAACTTTTTAGGCCTTGAGGTGTTTGCCAGCTGAGATAACTTCCAAGGGCCGATTGACCGGTGAAATCCCTTTCGCTATAGGCTATAGGTCCTGGGAATTTTGCGTTTCTTGGGTTCAATCCGAACTCGAATTCCTTTGTGCTGTATGAAACCATGCTAGGTGACACGAATGCTAGCCATTTCTGCATGAAGACAAGTCTCGGAGAGATGGAAACCCCGTCCATTCTGCTTGCTAATATATCTCCATAAGTGGTCACCGCGCCTGGGATGCCTGAATAAGGATAATAGAAGTCTCTCATTATCTGGATGGTTAGATTTGAATTTATCGGGAGACCAGTAGTTTTGAATGCTATCGACAAGCTTCCGTAACTACCAGGGGGTCCAAATGCTGAAGGCTGAATGATGACGTCTTGAGTTAAGTTGAGGGGAGTAATTGTGATGTTGAACTCCTTCAGCGCGTTCGCGCCTGTAAGCAAATTACTTTCATCTACTGCGACCATGCTGTCAGTGAGACTTCCGTATCCTGGGATGTACTTTGCCCAGAAAGGCGGGACCAATTTTCCAGACAGATCTGTGCTGTAAATCGGGTCGTAAGGTGTTATCAATGGCGCGGCAAACGCAACCCCGACTGCAACTATTATGATGGCTATCCCGACTATCCCCCTTTTACTTCGTGTCATCTCCTTCAGGAAACCTAGGAATCTCTTTAGACTAAACTCTAGTCTGGCTTTTCGATTGGACATGCTTTCACCCGTACTTGATTCTTGGATCTATCACTCCATAAAGCAAGTCTGATACGAAGTTTGCCGCAATCACACACAGAGCTATGACGTAGAAGATTGCTTGAAGAACAGACATGTTGAGTGTCTGAAATATAGAATTTACTGTGAGCCAACCAATTCCATAGTATTGGAAGACCTGCTCGGTTATCAATGCGCCACTGATCATGAATCCGAAGGACATGGCTGCGCTTGTGATTATGGGTAATGAGGCGTTTTTCAGTGCGTGCTTAAATATTATTGTTCTTTCCTTCAATCCCTTGGCTTTCGCAGTCAAGATATAGTCTTCCGTGAGTGCTTCCATCATCGTCGCCCTGGTTAGAAGCGTAAAGCCACCGAATGAAACTATAGTAAGGACTGCGCAAGGCATGAACAGGTGGCTGAGGCGGTTAACTATCTCCGTTATTGTAGGGATTGAGATATGGGTGCCCAGAAAGAAGTATGTGATCGGGGGTGGCATGCCATCACTAACGATCCCGCCCGATGGTAGAATGTGGTTGTATATACTGAAGATGGCGATAAGTATGAGACCTATCCAGAAGGTGGGTAATGCGTATGTTAGCAGTGAACCCATAACGGCGACGTTGTCAAACAATCCCCCCCTCTTGTAGGCTGCGATAACGCCCAGCACTACTCCGATGATTATTGAGAGGACTGTTGAGATTCCCATGAGAATGAGCGTATTTGGAAGATAAGTCAAAATCAAGTCTAGGCAAGTTCCTCCAACATTCGGCGAGTTTAGTCCAAACTGAAAGGTCAGCATGTTCGTCATATAGTGCATGAATCTGACTGGCCAAGGCTGGTCAAGTCCCCACATATGTCGAAGCATAGCCGCTTTTTCAGGGGTAAATGAGTGTGAGGCTGCTGGGCCCGCTCCGATAAAGAATTGTGCTGGGCTGTGGGGCAAAACCTCAAAAATGATGAAGTTCAGGCACAGCACGAATATTACTAGGAAAACGGTGTAAATTATCCTTTTTATGATGTAACCTCGCAATCCCATGGACAACACCATTACATACGACGACTATTCAGAGGTATTTAAGTTTTATACCAGGGGGAACGCGTCAACAGTAATTGAGAAAAAGAGCGGGTAGCTTCATCTCGTTCTCTCAACTCGCTTCACTTCGCGTGCCCCTTTCGTTAAACACATCTTGACTGCATCTGCAGAGTTTGCAGGTCTGTTTTTTGGGATGTGGTTTTTATCTAATTTTGTGGAGTCGCTTTCGGTAATGCGTAGACGGGCATGGCGCGATATGTTGAATGTTAGTGTGACTTATTGGGTGGGACTCGCACGTCGCTGTTGTCTTGTATTCACGTTGTGGTTATTGGTTTTCTTTCGTCGAGAATACAGTGTGCTGTGGCATTATCATTAGCCTTATATAGCTCTTTTTACGCAAAAATCAGTAAACTCAGGTTTAAGACTCTGGTGAGATTGTATGAAGATGCGTCCGATAGTTCTTCTGTTCTTGGCGATGTCGCTCTCTTTTTCTGCTAACTACTCTTTTCTTATTATTCCGACCGTTTCTTCTGCTCGCCTTTCTTTTGATTCTGCGTCTGCTTTGGGGGTATCTGCATCAGATCCTGCGATCGTTCAGAACTTTCTGAATAACATAACCATCAGAGGTGACCTAAACCTGACTGGAAGCAGCGTCGTTAATCTTGTTGGGGTGAGCTCGGCTATACCTGTGAATGTGTATCTTTATGGTAGTGTGTTCGTAAATGATAATGCTACACTTGTTCTGAATCATGCAAGGCTGTACTTGATGGGTGCTACAAAGCCCTATGATCGCAACATCACTTTATCTTCCTCGAGCGGTCATCCGCAGCTGAATATTTCGGACGCTAGCATTATTGCCGTAACTGGGTTCCGGTCGAGTAGGAATAGTTATAGTTATGGAGCCGCTATCTACGTCTACGACAAAAGCAAAGTTACTGCCCTAGGGCTCGGCTTTTCTAGGCAGACTATTTCCACACAGGGTTTCGATCTTGGCGGTCCGACTAAAGTCGAATGCTACGGGAACTCCTCAGTTCTTCTCAATAACCTCAGGGTTGAATCGATGTTCACTTATGACAAAGCGAACGTTACGGTTTACGGTGGCACAGTTGGAACCAGGGGGCATACTAGTGTCTATCTCGGGTTGTACAATTCTTCTGAGGTCAACCTGTATGGAGTCTCTTTTCCAAATACTTTGGTGTCCGGTAATGCGTATCTAATCATGTCGCACTGCTCGGAGCTTTCGACGAGCATAATAACGAGTGCAGGTCATTCGAGAGTAGACCTCACCAACGGGACTACGGTGACAGGCAGCAGTGAACTTTCAGGTGGAAGGATAAG
>Ga0335070_10008918_pt1 | contig 11776 bp, 12 predicted proteins | sample Lox_Sample_13_FD_206722 | JGI IMG/M metagenome (GOLD analysis project Ga0335070, IMG submission 206722) | Soil microbial communities from Loxahatchee National Wildlife Refuge, Florida, United States - Lox_Sample_1.3 | ecosystem: Environmental > Terrestrial > Soil > Wetlands | place: USA...
GGAACAGATCGCTGGCCTCCGCCAGCAAGGTGCGGGGACCGTGGCTGCGCTGCGCTCCATGGTGGCGTCCGACTTCATTCCGCTGCTCTGGCAGGAGGAACTGGGCACCGGGGGCGCCTTGGACCGCGCCATCCTTGACCGCTCCGCCGAGCTTAAGTCGGATCTTTACAGCGACCGGGTTTTTGCCATCGTACCGATCTACGTGACCAGCATTTGTTCCGAGCAATGCTTGTATTGCAATTATCGCGGGGGCAACAAGGGCGTCGGCGTCGAGCGCAGACGATTAAGCGATCAGGAACTGGAACAGGAGGCGCTCTACCTGATAGAGCAGAAGGGCTTGCGGACCCTTGAGTTGGTGTATGCAACCGATCCGCGGATGCGGGTCGATGCCATGTGCCGGCATGTCGAACTGCTCCGGCGCTTGCTGGACTCGCGCGGCGGCGGCCTGGTGGCAATCAGCGCCGAAGCCCTGGAGGAAGACGAGTACCGGCGTCTGGTCAGCGCCGGGCTGTCCATCTCCGTGCTGTGGCAGGAGACCTACGACAAGGCGCGCTACGCGATGCTGCACCCCGGCAGGACGAAGAAAGCAAATTTTGAATACCGGATGGACGCCTACGAACGCATGCTGCTGGCCGGGGTCCCCCATGTCGGCATCGGAGTGCTCTCGGGCCTCGCGGAGTGGAGACAGGATTGGTCCATGCTGATGCTGCATGAGGAGTATCTGCGGCGGCGATATGGGCGTGGCGCCACGGTCCTCGGCATCCCCCGTCTGAAGCGCGCTCCCGGGGCCCTGTTCCAGGAATCGCCGTTCACGCCCACGCGGCAGGAGTTCCTGGTCACGGTTGCTCTTCACAATATCTTCTCGCCGACGACGGCAGCGTTCGTAAGCACGCGCGAAGAGTGGGACGTGTGCGTCGAGCTGGCGCGGGGAGGCGGCTGCCTGTTTACGCTGAACTGCTCCACTACTCCCGGCGGGTACTCACTCCAGCATGGCGGGTGCCAGTTCACCTCCCACTCCTATGATGCGCCCGTGTACTCGGCAAAGCTGCGGGCGGAAGGGTTGGAGCCGGTCTTTCTCTGGAATAACCAGGATATCGAGGGCGCATGCCAGCCCGCAGCAAGCATGCCGGTGATGGCGGAACGGCACTGCTCTTGAGGGAGCAAATAACATGGCCATGATGGCGGTTCGCTGGGAGGAGCTGACGCACAAGGCCAAAGAAGCCGTGCAGACGGCCCAACACATGGCTTCGCGGCACGGCAACCCTGAAGTGCTGCCCTTACACCTGCTGGTGGTTCTGCTGGAGGACCGCGAGTCCATCCTGCCGCCGGTTCTGAGCGTCATGGGGGCAAACCGGCAGGCTCTGGCGGTCGAGGCGCGTCATGAAATCGATCACTTGCCGGAGGTCTGGGGTGGTGGCGCCCTGAAACCTGTCTCTTCGCCGGCTGCGACCAGAGTGCTGGAGCAGGCTTTTGCCGAAGCGGCGGCACTGAACGACGCGCATGTATCCACCGAGCATTTGATGCTAGGCATCCTGGCGCTGGCCGACGATCCCGCCCGGGAACTTATGGAACGTCAGGGCGTCGACCACGACACCCTGCTGAAGGCGCTGGCCACGCGCGGCCAGTCCCCGGAAAAACAGCCGGCGGCCGAAGGGCGGTATGAAGCACTGCAGCGGTATGCCCGCGACCTCACCGAGCTGGCCCGCCGCGGCAGGCTCGATCCCGTGATCGGCCGCGATATCGAAATCCGCCGCGTCATTCAGGTTCTCTCGCGCCGCACAAAAAACAATCCTGTGCTCATTGGAGAACCTGGCGTCGGAAAAACCGCCATTGTGGAAGGCCTGGCGCAACGCATCGTAGCTGGAGACGTCCCGCAGATCCTCAAGACCAAACGCCTCGTAGCCCTTGACCTGGGCGCGTTGATAGCGGGGTCAAAGTATCGCGGAGAGTTTGAAGACCGCCTGAAGGCGCTGCTAAGGGACATCGAGGATTCCCAGGGCCAGATCATCATGTTCATCGACGAGCTGCACACGCTGGTGGGCGCAGGGGCGGCTGAAGGCGCCATGGATGCCTCCAACATGCTGAAACCGGCGCTGGCCCGCGGTGAGCTGCGGGCGATTGGGGCGACGACCATCACCGAATATCGCAAGCACGTCGAAAAGGACGCTGCACTCGAGCGCCGATTCCAGGTGGTTCTGGTGGCCGAGCCCAGCGTTGACGAAACCGTGGCCATCCTGCGCGGCCTCAAGAAGCGCTACGAAACGCACCACGGCGTGCGCATCAGAGACTCGGCACTGGTGGCGGCAGGCACGCTCTCCCATCGCTACGTGTCGGACCGGTTTCTTCCCGACAAGGCCATCGACCTGGTGGACGAGGCGGCGGCAGCGCAGCGTATCCAGGCTGACTCCATGCCCGCCGAGATTGACCAGCTCGAGCGGCGCGCCCAGCAATTGCAGATCGAGCAACACGCTCTGGAAGAGGAAGACGATGCCAGTTCGCAAAAGCGTCTGCAGGTCCTGAAGCATGAACTCGCCTCCGTGCGCAAGCAAGCGGATGCACTGACCGCTTCCTGGAAGCGCGAAAGTGAGCTCGTTGCCCGGCTGCGCCGCGCCCAGCAGCGCGTCGAGGAGTTGAAGCTGGAGGAACAGGCGGCCCGAGCTGGCGATCCAGAGAAGGTCGCGAAATTTCGACGCGAGCTGCTGCAAGAGGCCAGAACGGAGTTGCGCAAGCTGCAGGCCAGCCTCGAGCGCCGGGGCGGTCTGCGCCTGGTCAGGGAAGAAGTAAACGACGAAGACATTGCCAGCATCGTCTCGATGTGGACCGGCATTCCCGTTGCGAGGATGCTTGAGGGCGAAGTGAAGAAGCTGGTCGAAATGGAGGACCGGCTGCGAGGGCGTGTCATTGGCCAGGATGCCGCACTCGAACGCGTGGCCAACGCGATACGCCGGGCGCGTGCCGGTCTTTCTGACGGCAAACATCCCATCGGGACCTTCGTCTTCCTCGGTCCGACCGGCGTTGGCAAAACTGAATTGGCGCGCGCGCTGGCAGAATTTCTTTTCAGCGACGACCGCGCCCTGGTGCGTATTGACATGTCCGAGTACATCGAAAAGTATGCGGTGGCCCGGCTGATTGGCGCCCCGCCCGGATATGTCGGCTACGAGGAGGGCGGGCAGTTGACCGAGGCCGTGCGGCGCCGCCCGTACTCCGTCGTGCTCCTGGATGAGATCGAAAAGGCGCACCACGATGTTTTAGACATCCTCTTGCAGGTGCTCGATGACGGCCGTCTTACCGATGGCAAAGGCCGCACCGTCGATTTCAAGAACACGGTCCTCATCATGACTTCCAACATAGGGTCCCAGCATCTGCAAGGGCACGCGTTGCGCACGCCCGAGGCATTCGAAGCCGCAGGCAATAAAGTAATGACCGCGCTGCAAGCCCACTTCAGCCCGGAGTTCCTCAATCGGGTAGACGACATCGTCCTGTTCAATCCGCTGGGCAAAGAACAGCTCATGGGAATTGTGGAGTTGCGCCTCAAGGATCTGCGCGGCCTGCTGAGCGACCGCCAAATCAGTCTGGAGCTGACGGATGCCGCGAAGGACTTGCTGGCGACCCAGACCTTCAATCTGAACTGCGGGGCGCGCCCATTGAAACGCGCCATCCAGCGGCAAGTGCAGGACCCGTTGGCCTTGCAGCTCCTTCACGCCGAGATACTGCCCGGAGACCACATCGTCGTTGATGCGGACCAGGGCGCTCTGAAGTTCCTTCCCAAGCGCGGCTCGCGCGTGCAAGACGACAAGTCCGTGGCCTGACCTTCCGGCCGAGCCAAACCTGGACAAAGCCGGTGCGCACCCAGTTCTCGCGCCCGCCTTGCTGGGGATTACCGTTATGATTACGTCATGAAAACTTTCAACCTGCTGGTACGCTGCCACAAGCGCCTCGTCCTGCTCCTGATGGCCGCAACGGGGTTGCTGATCGTGCTGCCAGCGGGAGCTCGGAGCGCCGGCAAGGACGGCAATTCCCCGAAAACTCAACCCTCGGCGGCGGAGTTGCCGCCCGGCAGCCCGGCTTTGATCCGGCCGGAGGAACTGGCCAAGGCCATCCAGTCGTCCAGAGGCCCGAAACCGGTTGTCCTCAACGTCGGCCCTCGCTTGATCTGGGTGCAGGCGCACATCCCCGGCGCGGAGTACATCGGTCCCACCTCGAGCCCGCAGGGGCTGGAGAAACTGCGCTCGCGGGCAGCCTCGCTGCCCCGCGATTCGTTCATCGTCATTTATTGCGGATGCTGTCCCTGGGAGCACTGCCCTAACATCCGGCCGGCATACAAGGAGCTGCAGCAGATGGGCTTTACCAGGCTTAAGGTGCTGTACGTCGCCAACAGCTTCGGTACCGATTGGGTGGAAAAGGGCTACCCGACAGCCAAGGGCGAGTAGTGACGCGGAAAGCGGCAGTCTTCATCGCGGCGCTCGGGCTGGCAGCCGTCCTCTATCTATCGATCCACCGCCGGGCGGCGCGCAACCATCCCGCTGACTCTGTGGCGCCCGCGATCACTCTGAGAGACCTCAGTGGGCACACCATCAACCCCGCCGACTATAAGGGCAAGGTGGTGCTAGTGAATTTCTGGGCGGCGTGGTGCACTCCCTGCCGGGAAGAGATCCCGCAGTTCATCGCGTTGCAGGAAAAGTACCACGCGCGCGGGTTTCAGGCGGTGGGCATCTCGATGGACGATCCCGAAGGCGCGCTGCGCGATTTCTGCCGGGAATACAAGGTGAACTATCCGATCGTAATGGGGAACCAGAAGACCGCCGAGGCGTTCGGCGGGGTGCTCGGGCTGCCGACCACCTTTCTGATCGGGCGCGACGGCCGCATCCACGCCAAGCAGGCCGGTGCAACCGATTTCCCCAAGCTCGAGCGGGATGTAGCGGCCTTGGTGGAATCCGGCCACTAACCCGCTCAGAATTTCGTATCTTCGTCTGGGCTCACCCTGCGGCGAGTTGTGACCGCTTTGGCTGGGCGGAACGAGGCGATCGCCTCCGACTCGGATTTGTGAGTCCCGAAGATTTCGTCCAGCCGGGTGACCCGCAGCAGGTCCCTGGCCTTGGGCGACAGATCTGCCAGTTTGAGTTCGCCCCCGCGGTTGCGCGCGGAGATGAACAGCCCCACCAGCGCCGCCAGCCCCTCACTGTCGATCTGCTCGATGCCGGCAAGCTGCAGCACCACGCGATTGGTCTCTTTCAGGAGCGAAAGCACGGTCAGGCGCAGTTCGTCCACTTCCTGCCCGAAGACGATGCGTCCCCGGCAGCGGACGATCGCTATATCGGCTTGGCGGACTACGTCCAATCGCAATTCCATACAGGCCCCGCGGAAAGCCGGGTCGGCCGGCGCAGGAGGAACGTATCATAGGCCAGAACCCGCCGCCGTGCGACTGAAACTGCAGCGCCCCGCGCCGCTGCCTTCGCCAGCTATCCCCAGAACCGGTTCTGTCCCTTCTGCCGGATGCTGAGTTCCCAAACCTGCCGGAGCGTCCTGAACCGGTCCTTTCCCGATTTCCACCGACCAAGCAAGGGTTTTCCACAGGGCCTTCCAGAACTGCCCCGCATCTAAATGGGGTTAAGCTGTGGGGGAGTTGCAACGCGGGTCCGCAGTCATGATATCGAAGTGTGCCAACCCCGCCTGTTCGGTGCCGTTCCTTTACATGCGCGATGGCAAGCTTTTCCGCATGGAGTACGACGCCGAAGCGCAGGCTCTCGGCCCCCAGTTTGGAGAGCTTCCCAGGAAGACGGCGCGCAGGGTCGAGCATTTCTGGCTTTGCGGGTCCTGCTCCATTTCAATGACGCTGATCATGAGCGGCGGCAAGGTAGAGACCGTTACCCTCGACACGACAGGGCTCCCGCGCGCTGCAGCTTCGTAAGAACGTCAATCTACCGTCTACTGTTGCCCGCCGGGAGCCGTGGCTGCGTTTTACTTGGTTTCGGCCAGCCTGGCTGCTTCTTCCTGGTACTTCCCCGTCAAGCCGTACCAGCGGATGCGCAGCATTTCGGCGAACATCCGAAAGCCGTCCGTGACGGGATTGATCTTGGAGCGAGAGTCGTGTGCCCACATCACCGGCACTTCGGCGACCGTCATGCCGGCCTTGACCGCGAGAAACAAAATCTCGGGATCGAACCCCCAGCGATCGATGCGCAGCCGCGGGAAAATAGCGCTCGCCGACCGCCGGGTGAACGCCTTGAGGCCGCACTGGGTATCTTTGAAGTGGAGCCCAAGGATAATGGGCAGCAGCAGGTTGTAAATGCGGCCGAAGAACTGACGGTAGAGAGGCTGGCGTTCGGTCTGCAGGTCGGCCTGCACCCAGCGTGAGCCGATGGCAATGTCCGCGCCCTGCCGGAGTGCGGCAATCAGCTTTTCTGCTTCGTGGATGGGCGAGGACAGGTCGGCGTCGCTGAACAGCAGCAGGTCACCGGCGGCCTCCATCATGCCGTGGCGGACGCTGTAGCCCTTGCCGCGGTTCCCCGGATTCTCCAGCAGCCGGATATTCGGATTCTTCTGTGCCCACTCGCGCACGATCCCGGGCGTAGCATCGCGCGAGCCGTCATTGACCACGATGACCTCCGCAGTCCACCCCATTCTTGCGACGTAGGCCACCACCTTCTCGAGTGTAGCCCCGATGCGCTCGGCTTCGTTGTAAGCAGGAATGACGATGCTGTACGTAGGCAGCTCCGCACCCGGCCGGGGATGCAGCTTTTATTGTAGGGCGTTGGCGGGCGGGCGCGCGCCTCGTACTGACAAAAACGCCACAGATTCTTGGGGATTCTCACCGGGGTAGAGTCCCTTGATCCACGGTGCTTGGGTTTTCTATGCCGCTCGCCGCTGCTGGTCGAGCATATTGAAGAACTCGCGGACCAACTCGCGGTCCCACAGCCCGGCCCGGGCCTCTTCCTCCATGGTGCGCCGGGACTCGTCGTGGCCCAGCGCCGGCTTGTACGGCCGCGCCGTGCGCAGGGCGTCGTAAACGTCCACCACCTGCAGGATGCGCGCCAGCAGGGGAATGTCCTGGGCGCGCAGGCCGTCGGGATATCCGCTGCCATTCCAGTGCTCGTGGTGGCTGCGGATGATGGGCAGCACCCGCCGCAGCGACTTCAGCGGCTTGCAGATGTTCTCCCCGATAATGGGATGCTGCTTCATGATCTCCCATTCCTCGGGAGTGAGGTCCGCCCCCTTCTTGAGGACCTCGTCGGGGATGCTAATCTTGCCCAGGTCGTGCAGCACGCCGCCACGCTTGAGCGCCGTGACCGATTCGTGGTCCAGCTTCAAGTGGCGCCCCAGATCGCTGGCATAGCGTGAAAGGCGGTCGCAATGGCCCTCGGTGTAGGGATCGCGCGCCTCCACGCCCAGCGCCAGGGTGAACAGCACGACCTCCACGCTTTCCAGTTCGTCGGTGAACTCCTTCAGCTTGAGCAGCGAGTGCACGCGCGCGAACAGCTCTTCCGGGAAGATCGGCTTGTTGAGAAAATCGTCGGCGCCGGCCTCGATGCCCCGGATCTTGTCTTCGCGATCGCTCAGGCCCGTGATCATGACCACGGGCACCAGCCGGGTGAAGGGATCGTCCTTCAGCTCACGGCACAGTTCGTATCCGGACTTGCCGGGCAGGATCACGTCCAGCAGAATCAGGTCCGGCTGCTGTTTCTGGATCGTTGATTGCGCCTCCTCGGCGCTCGAGACGCTGGCCACCTCGTAGCCGCGCGAAGAGAGGAGCTCACGGGTGAGCAGGATGTTGTCGGGATTGTCGTCAACCAGGAGAATCCGTTGCGGCTGGCGCCCCGGTACTTCGGCTACTGCCGGCGAAGGCTCCGTCTTGCCCGAGGGATGCATGGTTTCGGCCCGCCACACATTCTAAGCCAAAACCGCAAAGGGGAGATGGCTCCGATTTGCGCGGCCCGCCGGTGAGAGATTAGGCTTGGTCCCATGCGCACGAGCCTCGTCCTGGTATGGCTGGCGCTCGCCGTCTGCGCGCTGGCGGCTTCCAGGGACCACGTTATCCATTTCGGCGCTCCCATCCAGGTGCAATGGTTCGTGGGCATCCAGGAGGAGAGCGCACTCAAACTCAAGGTTCGCCCGCTGTATGTAGACGGGAGGCTGAAGGAGTTCACCACGGGCCAACCGCGCGACATCACCGATCGCGCTTTCGTGGTGCGCAGAGTTTACCGCGTCAACGACCGGTTGCCCTCCGACCCGAAGCAGGCCCCGAAATGGAAGTGGCAGCGCGCCGGATGGCTGCTGGTGGACCGCCCCACCGGCCGCGTCACCGAACTGCACCTGCCGGATTTCGACCCGTTCTATTCGACGGCAAGCTGGTATCGCGACTACGTGGCCTATTGCGGGATATCTGGCGATGCCGAGAAGGTGTACGCGGTGGTGGCGCAGGTGGGAGTGAAGAAGCCGCTGGTGCGCAAGGAGTTGGGACGCCTCCACGGCGGCGACATGCCGGACTCGGAGTGCGACGTGCCTGCCTGGCAGCGCTCGCCAGTGCGCGTCACCATCGCCCCAAAGGAGGGGGCGCCGGTCACGTTTGCCATTCATCGCCAGGCCGCGGAAGTCTCTCCCGAACAGGAGCCCGAACAATGAAATCGCTCGAGGAATATTTGCAGGATGCCGAACGCGCCCATGGCCACCTCTGCGCCGGGCAGGTGCTGGGCGTGCGCATGGCCATGCTCGGTTTGGCGCAGCTAGGGATCGAAGACCCGCAAGGCAAGGACCGCAAGCGCCTGGTGACCTTTGTGGAGATTGATCGCTGCGCCACCGATGCCGTCGCCGTGGTTACCGGATGCCGGTTGGGCAAGCGCGCACTTAAGTTCCGCGACTGGGGCAAGGTGGCGGCCACCTTTGTTGATACCGCGAGCGGCAAGGCCGTCCGCGTCGCGGCGAGGGAATCCTCCAAGGCGCTGGCCCGCTCCCTGCATCCCGAAATCGCCAATAAGAACCAGCAGCAGATGCTGGCCTACCGCGAGATACGCGACGACGACCTGTTCGACCTGCAGTGGGTGAAGGTCGAGCTGCCGCCCGAGGAGTTCCCCGGCTACAAAGGCGAGCGCGTGGTCTGCGAGAAATGCGGCGAGGGGATCAATTTCAAGCGCGAAGTGCGCCGCCGCGGGAGAGTCCTGTGCCGCGCCTGCGCCGGGGAGAGCTACTACGAGCTGGTATAGCGCGGCCCCCGAAAATCCGCCACGGAGACACAGAGGCACGGAGACTGCAGGACCTCCTCAGTGTCTCCGTGCCTCCGGGTGGATTCTCACGCGGCACTGCGCGCTTGCTCATAGGCGTGTCCCAGGCGGAACAGCGTGGACTCGTCGAAGTGTCGCGCCATGATCTGCATCCCGATGGGCAGCCCTTCGCGCGAATTGCCGCAAGGAATCGAGATCCCCGGCACGCCCACCAGGTCGGCGGTCACGGTGAAGATGTCGGCCAGGTACATGGAGAGCGGGTCGTCCACTTTTTCGCCAAGTCTGAACGCTGGCGTGGGACTGGTAGGTGTGATGATGGCATCCACTTTCGCGAACGCTTCTTCGAAGTCACGGGTCAGCAGGGTTCGAACCTTCTGCGCTTTCAGATAGTAGGCGTCGTAATAGCCGGCACTGAGGGCGTAGGTGCCGAGCATGATGCGCCGCTTGACCTCGGGTCCGAAGCCCTGGTCGCGGCTGCGCCGGTACATCTCGCTGAGCGTACTGCTCTCCCGTGAGCGGTGACCGTAACGCACGCCGTCATACCGCGCCAGGTTGGAAGACGCCTCGGCGGTCGCCACCAAATAATAGGTGGGAATCGCATACGGGGTATGCGGTAGGGAGATCGGCACGACCTCGCATCCGGCCTTCGCAGCCAGCAACTGGATCGCGTCCTCCACGGCCGTGCGGACCTCCGCGTCCATGCCCTCGGTGAAGTACTCTTTGGGGACGCCGATTTTCATCCCGCGTACCGGCTTATTGATCTCGGCCGCGTAGTCGGGCACAGGAATGTTGGCGGAGGTCGAATCGAGCGGATCGCGTCCGGCGATGATCCCCAGCAGGATCGCTGCGTCCTTCACCGAGTGCGTGAACGGGCCGATGTGGTCCAGCGACGACGCGAAGGCGATCAGTCCGTAGCGCGATACGCGTCCGTAGGTCGGCATCAAGCCCACCACACCGCAGAACGAGGCTGGCTGCCGGATGGAACCGCCGGTATCGGAACCCAGCGTCGCTACCGCGAAGCCCGCCGCTACGGCGGCAGCCGAGCCGCCCGAGGAACCGCCCGGGACTCTCGATTTATCATGCGGATTCCGTACCGGCCCATAGGCCGAGTTCTCGGTCGAGGAGCCCATGGCAAACTCGTCACAGTTGGTCTTGCCCAGCACCACTGCCCCCGCTGCTTCCAAGCGTGACACGGCCGTACAGTCATACGGAGGGATGTAGTTTCCCAGGATTTTCGATCCGGCCGTGGTGCGTACGCCCCGCGTGAGCAGGACGTCCTTGACGGCCATGGGCACGCCGGCGAGCGGCGGCAGAGGAGCGCCCTTCGCGGCAAGAGCATCCACCTTCGCAGCGGCCTCCATCGCGCGCTCTTTCGAAAGCGAGAGAAAGGAGCGGATCTCGCCATCCTCCGCGGCGATCTTGCGGTAGAAATCTTCTGCCAGCGTCGTAGCGGTAACCTGCCGCTCGCGGATGGCGGTAAGGGTGCCGGCGATGGTGAGGAAGCCTAAGTCCACTTATACGCCGCCCGTCCCGGCGGCTGTCGCGCGGGGCATCCTGCCCGCGCCTCCGTAGGCGATTACCGCTCGATGACTTTGGGGACCTTGAAGAACGTTCCGTCCGATTCGGGAGCATTTGCGAGCGCAAGCTCGCGGTCGAGACACTCGCCCAACTCGTCAGCGCGCATAGCGTATTCGAACCTGGTCGTACCGCTCTTCGCCGGAACGCCGTAGCGGTCGGAGACCTGCGCCATCGGCGGTACGCCGCTGGTGTCCAACTGGTTCAGCCTGTCCACGTATTCCAGGATGGAGTTCAAGTCGCGCAGCATGCGGGTGCGCTCCTCCGGCGTGAGCTCCAGGTTGGCTAGGTCGGCAACGTACAGCACGTCTTTTTCGCTGACCTTCATTCCCCTCAAACCGCGCCTTTCTTCTGTGGCGTCTTATGCGGGGACACGAACTCGATCTTTTCCACCTTCTTGCTCAGCATGGTGTTCAGCAGATCACGATAGCGCGGCACGAAGCCGGCGAGATTGGCACGCCAGGTTTCATCCGGAACGCGCACCCGCAAGACTCCCTCACAAAAATCAACGACTTCCGTCTTCTCTGCCACCGTGCGGCCACATGCGATGTGCCAGGCGATGCCCGCCACATCCTCCGCGGGCGCACGGCGCAATATCTCGGCAACAATCTTCTGGAAGCCCGCTCGCGCAGGTTCCATACTCGCCTCTTTCTCGACCAGTTGTCCAACTTTCCGCGGCGCGCATACAGCCACTGTGTTCATACAATATGAGCCCCCGATTGTAGCATCTGGTTGCCAGACGATCCCCGGCCGCCATTACCAGTATGCCCGCCGGTTGTTACGGAAGTTTGAACGTGGCAATCAGGCTGGAAACTCCCGGCGGACGAATTCCCGTGCCTCGTTCGCATTCCGCAGACGCCCTTCCAGTTGCGCATCCTCCAGCGCCGCAAGGATTTGCTTGAACCGCGGTCCGGGCGCGTAGCCCATAGCGATCAGATCGTCACCAGTGAGCAGGGGCTTGGGGCGGATCTGCTCTGCCGGGATCC